>ENA-ORSA01003386-ORSA01003386.1-human-gut-metagenome-genome-assembly--contig:-NODE-3386-length-10175-cov-3.145949_pt1 | contig 10175 bp, 17 predicted proteins | sample MGYA00242179_ERZ509142 | MGnify/ENA primary metagenome ERZ509142 (study PRJEB26280, sample SAMEA2338659) | human gut metagenome | biome: human gut; feature: human-associated habitat; material: faeces... | reverse complement strand
GAGGCAAGACATGGAAAGGCATTTGAAGGTCTCTTAAAGAGATACTTCGGTTAATCATTCTATGAATGATCGTGCAGAATAGCACAGAACACTAATTAAGAAGTAAATATATAATACACTCTAATAAAAAATCCGGCTGACAGGAATTTCCCATCAGTCGGATTTTGTGTTAGTCTTTTAATTTAAAAGATGAAGTTCCATTGTCATCAAAGGTGTCAGGATCTAAGCCGCTTGTGGTTGCTTCAGATGTATTGTTATCTGAAAATGGAGTCGTTGGCTCCTGTGCATTGGGATCGGCATAGCCTGAATTCATGCTAGTGTTCATATCAGGAGTTGTTGGATTGCCATATGCACCGGTATATGGTTCTGGCTGGATATCCGGACCGTATACAGTGTTCTTGTGACGGATAATACCTAATATAATGAGCAGGATACCAAGACCGAGAACTACAAGACCAATAATGATAGATGTACGGCATCCCTCTTTTGTCATGATCTTAATATAGTATGGAAGCATATAAGAATCCAGTGTAGCTTTTTCTGTGGAGGTAAGAGTGATATCATAGGCAGATTCATACATATCGTAGATATAATTTCTCATATATCCCATAATCTCACTGTCTGATTTGCATAATTTGCCGATGTAGTGTAATGTACCCGGATCTGCACCTGACTGGGACCAGGTGTAATCGGATAAAGCTTCAAGCTCAGACTTTTTTGATTCAGCAATATTCAGTCCAATGTAGTATTCGTTGTCTTTAAGTGCACTTATCAGATAATACTGGTCTGTTGTTCTTTTGAATACATAATTTGTAGTTTCAACATTCTCACAGAAAGAATAAAAAGCATAGTCAACATCAATCTCTACATATTTGTCGGCATCCAGATCCTTTTCAGATGCAGTATTCAGATTGAGCAGATCCCCATTCAGTTTGCTGTAATCCCGGATTCCCTGAAAGGCAAATACGATACCGATGATTATCAATATAATGCCTGGGATCAGGAGATCGGAAAATTTCTTCGCCCTCTTATTTTTGTTAAACATATAATGTCCTCCCATTTTTGTTTTTGTGAGCAAAATTCTTCTTTTTGTAGTACAATAGAATACAAGTTACGCTCTTATGAAATTTTATCAAATCCGCCATTTTTCGACAATGTGAAATCTGCTGAAAAAAAGCAGCTATTATAAAGGTATGCGGGATGTCTGAATATTATTTTTTGGATAATTTGACCAGAGTAAATTATTTCAGAAAAACACGGGAGAAGAAATGGCAAGATGAAAGAACAGTAAGGTAAAAGAATAAAGAATGAGTCGAATGAACATATCAGAAAAGGATTTAGACAGAGATGCAGAAGAATAATTCAACAAATAAAGCAAAATCCACAAATGCAAATAAAGCTAAAACTTCAGGCGAATCAAGAACAACAAATAGAAAAGCAAATAAAAATACAGACAGATCGGCAAACAGTAAGTCCTCATCAGGAAAAAGAAAGCAGAATACAGCAGAAAGTAAAAAAAAGTTTCTTTATATAATTCCGGCTATCATATGGATGGTATTTATATTCTATATGTCAGGAAAGACCGGACAGGAATCCTCCGGACAGAGTGGGAAGATCAGTTTGTTTATAACTGATCTCTTGGAAAAGGTACGGCAGGATTCACCACAGGAGATGCAGAATCTACAGGATATTCTGGAGCTTGTTATAAGAAAGGCTGCACATGTGACAGAATATGCGATCCTGTTCTTACTTTCATATCTGGCAACGGTGAAGATATCCATGAGCCAGAGCAGATTTTATAACAGAAGCATAGCTGTCTTAATTTCGTTATTATATGCATGTTCGGATGAGATGCATCAGTTATTGGTTCCGGGCAGGAGCGGAAAAATGATCGATGTCGGGATCGATATGGCAGGAGTGTTGATTGTTCTAATATGTATGATTCTGTCTAAGAATACGAAATGGAAGATCATTTGTGGAGTACTTTTGGGAGTGCTGTTAGTTGCAGCATTTGTCGCTCTGCTATTTGTCCCGTTTTGAAAAACTGACGCAGGACTTCGATCATTTCCGCTGAGTTATAAAATTAAAAGCGACAAGAGTTAAAAAACTCTATCGCTTTTCTTTTTTGTTATAAAATAATGCAGGAAATATGCGGTATGAGCGAATTTACTCATACCGCATATTTTTTTGTAGACATTAGGAAGGAGGTCATCATTATTTCAAGAGTGTACAAAACAATATCTTACAAAGATAGGCAGACGATAGAAAAGCTTTTAGGTGATGGAATGAAAGTAGATTCAATTGCTACTGTCATAGGCGTTCACAGAGCAACTATTTACAGAGAACTTAGAAAGCGTAGAGATCAGAATGGCGAATATCATGCAGATCATGCGCAGAGAGATTTAAGCAGATAAGAAAGAACAGGATGGTAGGATAAAAATGTTTGATGAATTATTAAAATTATTCCTTTCCATCGGACTTATTGTATTGGCACATCAAAATAGAGATTTGATGATGAGATTAAGAATTGCGGAGACGCGTATAGATGAATTATGTTCACGATCATCTAGATTTGATTCAAATATACCGGAGGATGAAGCTAGTACAGAAAAGGAGAGGAGGGAATAGAGTTATATGGTGTCGGGTAACACTCATATTACAAAAGCAAGAATTAGAAATTGCATTGAAAACAATAAAGAATACATGAAAAGCATCGAGGATCAGCGGAAAGCAATAATAGCATCGATTGCAGATTACCAGGCACTGGAGGATGCGATTTACTTAAAACCATATTTTTTTGAGATAAACGGGATTGGAGGTCATGCAGATCCGACCGCTAAACTTGCATTATCAGAAAAGCGTAAGACTGAGGAAGATCGGTTAAAGAGAAAGATACGAATGCAGCAGGAAGCTTTGCAGCAAAATCTGGAACTAAAAGAAGAAGCTTTGAGCATTATATCTACGATGAATGCCACGATGTGTTTTATGCCACGTCACTTTCATGTGGTTTATGAATTATGGTATGAAAAAAATTCAAAATATTCTCAACTTGCGATTTCAATGCACAAAGGCAAAGCTGCCATCGTAGCTATGCTTGACAATGAAGCAGAAGCAATTCTTACGATCATTAAAAAGGGGCAATCTTGTATGTCCATAAATGATATGTATCAAATTGTTAAAGCAAATAAAGAGCTTTATGAAAATATACGCCGCTATGAAAAATAGGGGACTATTAGGAGGAAACGATATGATTATAGGAATAGACCATGGAAATGGCTTTATCAAGACAAAGAATAATATATTTGCAGCCGGTGTTGCAAAATTTAACACTCCAACACCAATTAATAAAGATGTCGTGTATTATAATGGCGCATACTATCAAACAGGAGTTGCACCAGAGGGTATTCCATCAAATAAAACAGCATCTGAGGAGTATTACATCATGACACTTGCAGCAGTTGCATTAGAAATGCGAAAATATGGCATTATTACATCTGATGTAACGCTTGCAACCGGATTGCCTTTTACTCGGTATGGAGCAGAAAAAGAAGAATTTATCAAATATCTAGGTCAGAACAAACACGTCGAATTCAAGTACGAGGATACATCGTATTCTATTAATATTAATCCACACATCTATGTATTTCCACAGGGCTATGCAGCCATTGTATCCAAGTTGCCATCTATTAAAGGATCTTGCTTCTTAGTAGATATCGGAACTGGGACAACAGAGATTCTTCCAATATCAGGAGAGGGACGCATTGACTTAAAACGTGCATATACAATGCAGTGGGGTATAAACAACTGCTTCACTATGATTAATGAAACAATATCTCAGGAATATCAGACAGAGCTTTCACAGGATCAGATCATAGACATAATGCTTGATCGGGAGAGTGGTATATCCCCAAAAATAAAGGAATTAGTTATAACTCAGATAAAACGTTGGAGTGAGGAGACATTTCGACAGCTTCATAGCAGAAAGGTTAATTATGAATTTGTACCAAGCTTTTTCATGGGTGGAGGAGCTGGGCTTATCAATAGATATTCTGAGAATCAGCCAGAAATGATTACATTCATAGATGATATTCGTGCAAATGCAGCCGGCTATGAATTATTGGCAAATAGTGTGGAAAAAAGGGGTAAAAAATAAATCATGAGCAAGTACGAAGAACTTCGTCTCCGGCTTAATTTCAATATGGAAGATCCTGATCAGGTTAAATTGTACGAATGGTTAAAACAGTATTCAAGTGCATATGAGCGGAACAGAGCACTTATGGGAACACTTTTAAGAGCACTTTCGGAAAATGTCAGTACAGAAGGTGTTTCCATTCCAGATTCTTTTCTTAATAGCATGAGTAATATGCTGGATGAGAAAATTGCGCAGTTAAAAAAAGAATTATGTGATCGAACTGTTTCATCGAATGAAGTAGCAAATTCGAGATCAGGTAACGAAGAAGCCAGAGACAATAAAAATGAAAATAACAGAAAAGATTCTGAGGTAGAAAATGAAGAATTAGATGAAATACCAGAAGAATTTACAAATTATCTTAGAGAAGCCGGTTTTATGTAAGGAGGAATAGAACGAATGAATAGTGTAATATTGTCAGGTTATTTAACAAGAAATCCAGAAATAAGAATATCCGAAAAAGACGGGAAACAGCTAAAGACGAGCCATTATACGTTAGCTGTTCGCAGACCGATTACCGGAGCAGATCAGGCAGACTTTATCTCATGTGTAGCTTTTAGAAATCAGGCAGATATTGCTGAAAAATATTTGTCTCAGGGCAGAAAGATTGCAATTCGAGGACATCTTCGTGCAGATAGTTATATAAACAAGGCTGGAAATAAAATATATACAACCGATGTGATCATTGACGAAATGGAATTTGCAGATGGAAAAGGATCAAAAAATTCAGATGCAGGTTCAGCAGTAAGTAAAGATTCAACAGGTACAAATGATTTTATGGATATTCCAGAAGGTGTAGAGGATGATTTACCATTTAAATAAAAAGGGGAAATTAATATGTCATACGGAGAACAGCAGGTAGAAGAAATTAAAACGATCAGAGAGAGAAATATCACAGTAAAATTGTCAGATGCAGATTGCAATCGACTGGCAAGAAAATGCGGGGAGCATGGATTGACTGTCGGAGAACTGATTGAGAATTTTATAGGAGATTTAGTAGACGGAACTCATTCCAACGGAAGTGATGAAAAAAATTGTGCTGAGAGGTGGTTCAATCGTTGTTGGTTCGGAATGTTCTCAGAACAGACACTCTTAAATCATTTACTTCATTGGGGATATGAGCCAGAGGACTATCTGGATGTCCTGGGCAATATCGAATCAGCGAATGAAAACATTAAGGAAACGGAAAAAGAGATAACACAGCCAAGTGATAAATGGAAGCTCTTATTTCATGATAAAGCTTGTACAAAAGCTTGTTATTCAAATGTTAATGAATATGTTACAGAGTTGAAAGCTGATTTAATTTCATATCGAGCAGAACTGGAGGTATGGTCGGACGAACTAAAAGACATGAGAGAGGACTGGAAACCAGAGAAAGAGCCGAATATGGATGAAGAACTTGAGATTATTAAGAAGTGGGTTAAGGAAAAGAAACAGTTATTATGCAAGTAAAAGATTATAGCAGGTGTGAAGCCTGTCCGGAAAGTTACTGTAGTTGTTATGTTGAACATGGGTATTGTATAAAACCAGAGCATACATCTTGCTTTGAACCAGAGTGTTTACAATTTCTAAAGTGTACTCAGTCTGTGCCGTGTGACAATCAGATAAGCGTGTTGTAATACGATAGGAGAAATATTTATGACAGAAATAGTTGAATGTTCATTAAAAGATATGCGTAATTTTTTTATAAAGGTGAGAGAGTGAGAGCACATTCGGTAAAAAGTGGATGGTCTGGTTTGTGTAAAGTAATCTATGTTGGACCATTTGTTTGTACAGTACAGAATGGCAACTTTCGGGAAGCTTATAATTATGCAGACTATTTATGTGGACGCTTTAAGTCAGTAAAATAACGAAAAATGGAGGGATGCCATATGACGATAATTGATGGAGATACTTTAAAAGAAGCGTATAAAAATGCAGCTAATATAGATGATCGAGAGAAAGAAACTGCATATAAAATGATTGACCAGCAGATAGAAGCACAAAAAGAAAAATTTGACATGTTAGTTTACGATCCTGATTGGACAGTACGGAGAGTTGCAGCAAGGCTTAACTGCGGCTTGGATATATTGGTAAATGATCCGAGTCAACCTGTCCGGATGGAGGTAGCAAAGCAGGGGTATGGTTTGGATCAGCTTATCAATGATTCAGAATGGATAGTCCGGGCAGAGGTAGCAGAACAGGGATATGGCTTGGATCAGCTTGTCCATGATCCGGAGATATTCGTTCGGATAGTGGTAGCAAGGCAGGGATATGGCTTGGATCAATTGATTAATGATCCTGTAGCTGCAGTACGAATGGAGGTAGCTATGCAAAATTATGGATTGATGAAATTAATTCATGATCCAAGCACTGCTGTAAGAGATTGTGCAGAAAAGCAGTTAAGAAAGAGGGCTGCTGAACAGAACTTACCGGAGCTGAAGTTTAGTCGCCCAAAAACAAAGGGAAAGGTCAGATAAAGGAGAAGAATGGAAAAGCAGCGTTTATTTGTTGATATGGATGGAACACTGGCAGTGTTCACTCCTGTTGATACATTAGAAACCTTATATGAAAAAGGATATTTTTTATATTTAATGCCGCAGCATAATGTTGTGAATGCGGTTCGATCAATTATCATGCATAATCCGGAGATTGAGGTATTTATCTTATCCGCTTACTTATCAGATAGTGCCTATGCACTACAGGAAAAGAATGCCTGGCTTGATCATTTTCTTCCGGAGGTTGATCGGAAACATAGAATATTTACTCCATGTGGAAGTGATAAAAAGCTGGCAATTCAGGGAGGTATTCGTAGCAATGATTATCTGCTTGATGATTATACCAAAAATTTGGATGCCTGGGAGCCGCCAGCTAAAGGGATTAAGCTGTTAAATGGAATTAATCATACCAAAGGAACATGGTTAAAGAATCGTATCCGAATGAATCGGAAACCACAGGAATTAGCAACACTTATTATTTCTGTTATGAAAGGCAAAACGCAGATATATGATGATAAGCAAGAATTAATCAAAAGGAAACCAGAGAGAGGAAGATTAAGATAAAAATGATATGTATGAATGCACAGAGGAGGAATGGGATTGAAAGAAGAAAATTATATTGAAAATGATTTGAAGGAAATCAGATCAAGCAAAATGTGGTTAATAAAATCTATATTCTTCTCGATTACAAATGTCCTTGAAGCTATTATTATCCTTGGTTTAACAATAGTCCTTGCAGCCATTATTCTCTTTAGTTTAGCAATAGTAAGTATGGCTAATTGATGTAATTACAAAAAGGAGAAAATGATGGATATAGACACAGATTCGGAAGTGCGAATTGTAGTAGACAAAAAAGATTTTTGCTTAAATAAACTCATAAACGATCCAAATGGGTTAGTGCGAGTAGCTGTAGCCGAACAGGGCTATGGAGTCGCAAAACAAGGATTTGGATTAGATAGGCTTATAGATGATCCGGATCCGACTGTGAGAGCCATAGTAGCAGGACAAGGGTATGATTTGGATCACCTTATAAACGATCCAGATGAAAATGTCCGGGCTGCGGCTGAACAGTTAAGTAAAAAAATATCAATGCAGCATTCTGAGCAGAAGGCATCACGTCCAAAATCAAAAGGCAGATCAAGGTAAAACCAGGAGGATATATAAAATGAATATTAAAATTTTAATTATGGCTATGTTGATTTTTGCATTTGTTTTTTTATTATTATCTTTTTTAATGATAAAAATACATGGACTAACGGGATTTTTTATTGAGTTACAGGCAAGTTTATCAGGTTTGGGGAAAATAGGAATTCTTGCTGGTATATTGCTTGTATGCTTAATGTTTTTTTTGCTTTTTAGTAAAGAAGTGAGCCGGGAGTCCTACGCGGTAAAATCATATGATGCTGATAGTAAAACGGTGGAATATATAGTTGATGATAATGCAACCGGGAAAATGCATTATACGAAAGAAATTGAAAGTAGTAATTCGCATGTAGAGGTTGTGAGGAGACAATGGTTATTTTTGTATTCAGAAAACTGTTATCTATACTTAAATAAGTGATACATGCTGATGAAGGAGGGAAGGTAGACATGATGTACAATGTAGAGGAACTTTTTATTGTAGGATTGATATGTGTAATAATTGATATTGTAGCAATTGTTTTATATATAAAACGTAAATATATGGGAGCATCATCCGTAATTTTACGGATTATATCATCCGTGTCTTTTATATGCGCCATGTTGATAATAATTAAAGTGAGTATTTTTCATTTCAAATGTCAAGAATCTGGTAGAGAATCTTATGATGTATTCAGTGCAAGAGATACTTTTTTTCATCCAGATGAAGTGAGTTTTGTAAATGAGGATAATCAAATAGAAACTGTAACTTATTCTACCGTTTATGCAGATGATCATACCCATTTGGATAAGATTGTGTATACATATAAAAATTTGTATTTATACGATTATATATACTATAAAAAATTTGAAAAGGGGACAGATGAATAATGGATAAGGATATGTTTCATGAGCAGGATGAAAAGAACAGGTTGGATATTTTCCCTAAATTAGTGAACTGTATTTTGCGGATTATCACGATATGTATCATTGTATTCATAATAATAGAAATTGCATGCGCATTCATTATAGGTGTTAAGTTATCTAAGGAAATACATGTAAAGGAAACGATTGAACTTTATTCTATTGGAACAGGGGATAAAATCAAGGGTAGTTTTTCGATGTATCATGGCAGTATCGAGGAAGTAGATTACTATTGTTGCTATCGAAAGACTGCGGACGGTGGAAAGACATATTATAAATTTGAAATGGATGAGACTACCGTGTATGAAACATTGAAAAGTGGGGAACAAGCTTATGTAGAAGTGCTTGAAGATGGTTTGGGCATGTTAAAAGGATACAGGCTTTATGTGCCAGAAAACACGATAGTACAGGAAATTGATTTATCCTTAGTGAAGTAGGTGTTATGTAGAGAAAGGAAGGGTAGAATGCCGAGACATAATAATGTATATCATTACGATGATAAGACATTTTCATCAATAAAAGCTTTAGCAGCGTACACGGGAATTAATGAAAAAACACTTACTGCTCGATTAAGACGTGGAATGAGTATGGAAGCTGCCTGTCAGAAACAATTATTTAATTGTACATATTACATGGATGGTGGAATAGTAAAATCACTTTCTCAGGTTTGTATTGATCATGGGAAAGATGCGGGGCTAGTTAGAAATCGTTTGAAGCGTAATTATAGTTTAAATAAAGCATTAAACAGTCCGAAGAAAATAGCAAAGCAGGGCAAGCCGGTGGTAGTAAATGGAATTCTCTATAATTCCATAGCAGAGGCTGCAAGAAAGCTAGGATTACCGCATAAAGAAAGCACAATTCGTAGTAGGTTACGAGCTGGTTGGAGTAATAATGATGCTTTTAATTTTGAAGCAAAAGTCGAAAATACCAGTTCCAACTCTATGGAACGGATATAGCATATAAATCATAGAAAAAGATATGTTTAAAAAGATGTAGATTTATGAAAGGAAAATTTATGAATGCAGTATTAAAATATCCAGGAAGTAAATGGAATTTAGCATCATGGATTATAAATTATTTTCCAGAACATCATAGTTATCTTGAACCTTTTTTTGGAAGCGGTGCAGTTTTGTTTAATAAACGACGCTCGGATATAGAAACGATTAATGATCTGGATGGTGATGTTGTTAATTTATTTGAATGCATTCGGGAGGACCCAGAAAAACTGGCCGGATATATTTATATGACACCTTATGCAAGAGATATTTATGAAGCTGCATATCAGTACAAGCCAAGTGATAAGTATGAGAAAGCATTAAATTTTTATATTCGATTATCTATGGGATATGGATTTAGAACGACAGGAAAAAGAGTTGGATGGAAAAATGATATTCATGGTAGAGAACGTGCATATGCAGCATTGGATTGGTGTAAACTGCCAGATAAAATTTTGGTTGCAGCAGAAA
>ENA-ORSA01003384-ORSA01003384.1-human-gut-metagenome-genome-assembly--contig:-NODE-3384-length-10184-cov-3.656235_pt1 | contig 10184 bp, 10 predicted proteins | sample MGYA00242179_ERZ509142 | MGnify/ENA primary metagenome ERZ509142 (study PRJEB26280, sample SAMEA2338659) | human gut metagenome | biome: human gut; feature: human-associated habitat; material: faeces... | reverse complement strand
AAGGATACGTTTTGCTAAAGAATTAGAATTATTTAGTGAAATAGGAGAAAAATACGGTGAAAGATATAGAAAAAGAATAGAAAAGATTTTAGAAAAGTACCCATATGAAGATGAATAAATCATAGGAGAAAGAAAATGAAACCATTGATTTTCCCAACGGAAGTGAACGCAGAGAAATTGAAAAGAGGATGTTTACTGGCATGCATAGCGCATGCGATTGTGGTTGTTCAAGATCCGGAATTTTCATATGAACACTCGTGGGATGGGATGAGCTATTCGACCATAGTGGGTGCACAGAGAGGAACGGTTACCTTTTATCAAGACGGAAGCTGTATTGCGGCTTTTAGAAATGAAAGAAGCGAGAGACTGGATAACTTTGTAAGGGCAGAATCGTATTTTCAAGATGCACCGGCACCAATCTACCAAATGGCAAACGAGGAAGTACTTCAATATTTATTAGACGATACGGAAGAAGGGATAAAACCTTTGATAACGACGGCCTTTTGGGGCAAGGATGAAATGTTTTCCAACGATAGCTATGAAGAAATGATGGATAACGGAGGAGATCTGCTTACCTACCAGGTGATGGATCTGGAAGATGCGTGCGATGGATGGGAAGAATTCTATGACATGACGGAGGAGCAAATAGAATTGCTGAAAGAATTGTATTGGCAGAGGATAGAACAGCTTGATGTACCGATGAAATTGACGAAAGAGCAAATTAAGAGAATGGGGAAGCCTTCCTGGGGAGGGAAAAAGGAGAGCAAGGAATCTTTTGCAGAAATAGGGATTCAATGGTGAAAACACAAAACGGGTGAATTTGCGTTGCGATATGGCGGCAATAGCAGAAAAGCGCAGCGATAAAAACACAGAAAACGAGCGGGATACATGGAGAAAAGAGTGCTTGCTGTAACGGTTGTTATGCAATAGGCTACAACTGCTTGTGAAAAAACGGCAGAATCGGAGGAAGTAGATGGCAAAGAGAAACAAGAGATTGGAAGACGAGATGAAACAAATTATAAAGAAAAGAGGGGGAAATGCGCCTAATTTTGATTTGGTAACGGCAAACAAGAATGCGTTGGAGGATTGTATGGAATATATCGCGGATGAATTGTGTGATGAGGGAATAAACGATGATGGAGAAATCAATCAATACGGAGAACACATGGAAACTTTGATTGATTATCTGCTGCATCACAAATTTGAAATGGAACAAGAGAACGCTTGTCTCATGGAAAGAAGAGAGAGAAAATGAGCAACCTGAGTGAAAGAGATTTGGGAAAGATCGAAATGCGAAAATTGTTGGACACGATGTAAAAAGAATTGAGCTGAAAGAATCTATTTGAAGGAGCGACGGCGTGCAGGATGGAAGCAGCCGGTTTGGCGAAGGGGGCGGCGATGACAAGCAAACAAGGGTTTTACCTGATGTTTTATTTGCTGGATCAAATGTATTGGGAAGATACAGAAAATGATGTGCTTGGTGGTATGTTAGGGGCGATGAACCCAGACTTATTTGAGGGAGGCGTTTCGGCAGATCCGGCTTATTGGGAGGATTGGCAGGAGATGATCGCCGAGGCCGGCATGAAAGAGCCGTTGACGGTGGAACAGGTATTGGAGATCATACAAAGATTTCTGGCATTTTACCGCCAAACATTTGAATTTGATTTGCAGACCATTGAGAAAAGAATCAAACAGATGGATAAAGAAAATGCGTTGCTGAAGCAATGCATGGAACGGGCGCTGGAAGTCGAATAAAAAGGAGCCTTTTAGGTTCCTTTTGTTTTAGTATAATGGGTGCATATAGATAAAGCTTGCAAGAAAGGGCATAAGCGCGGTCGGAAAGTGCGCGAATAACAAAGCCGGAGGCGCAGCGCGCGCACGGCGATCGGTGTTATACGCGGCGATTCTGCAAAGAATATCGCCCGAAGCGAGGAGGGGGCTTCCTGGCAGATAACGTGTTGGATGGCGCGTTCGAAGGAAACGCTAAGATACAGGCCCGGCGGGCGAATGCGAAAGCGGTTTCGACGATGAGGTTGAGCAAATATATCAATTTGGAAAGCCCCAAAGGAAACCATATTTATATATTGCAGTATTGATCTGAGCACCAACCTGCGGGCGTTTTTTGCGTGTAAGTATATGAAACCAAGAAGGAGGAGGAAACGGTGAATGAAAAAGCCCTGATCAAAAGATGCCAGCGCGGAGACCGGCCGGCGTTTGACGAGCTGATTCGGCTGTACTACGATTACGTTTCCGGCTTTCTTCTGAAAACTACAGAGAATGAAACGCTCTGCGAGGATCTGACACAGGAGACCTTTTTGAAGATGATACGAAACATTGAAAGGTTTGATCCCGGCGGTAGCGCGACCTTTGGAACATGGCTGATTGCCATAGCCAAAAACTGTTACATAGATCATCTGCGGCGATAACCCGATGGCAGCTGCGGCGGTGGCCAAGCTTTCCGGCGTACGCCATGCCGATCGGCTGCTGGACGCTACCGGCATGCCCGATGGAGAACTGGCCAAAGCAGCCGAGAGCCATACGGTATTTGGCCGAGTGACGCCGGAGCAGAAGAAGGTGCTGATCGCCGCGCTGCAAGACCGGGGACATAAAGTGGCCATGACAGGCGATGGTGTTAACGACCTGCTGGCCATGCGGCAGGCGGACTGCTCCGCTGCTATGGGCAACGGCAGCGATGCGGCCAAGCAGACGGCGCAGCTCGTTTTGCTGGATTCCGATTTTGCCGTCCTTCGGGATGTGATTTCCGAGGGGCGCCGGGTGATCAACAACTTGACCAAGTCGGCAGGCGTGTTTTTCATCAAAACCATTTATTCGGTGCTTTTAAGCATGCTGTGTTTGCAGCTGAATACGGAATTTCCGTTCATCCCTATTCAAATTACACTGATAGATGTTGTGATCGAAGCGTTCCCTGCCTTTTTCATGTCCTTTGAACGCAATGACCATAAGGTGGAGGGGACTTTCCTTGGAAGCGCGCTCCGTTCCGCCTTGCCCAACAGCATCGCAATTTTTCTGGGCTGCCTTGCCGCATTTTTCGCAGCACCGTACTTTGGCCTTAACCATGCGCAAAAGGATCTTGTGATGTATTTGACTGTCGGCATCGTCAGCCTTGCCGGTGTGATAAAAGCAAGCCAGCCGATGAACCTGCTGCATGGTGTTCTCAGCGCCGTTTCGGTGCGGGGCTTTTTCGGCGCCGTGCTGCTGTTTGGCCCGATGCTCCAACTGCCGCGCATTGCGGGAAACGGGGCTATGCTGCTTTTGCTGATTACAATCCCAAGCATTTTGATTGCTGTGCTGTTAAAAGTGCCCGTGCCGGAAAAGAAACCGCTGTTTGGCAGCCGATGACCGCGTTATCAAAGCAGCAATCCGCGGCGCATAAAGACACAGCCGCCCGTTTGGAAAGCGCGTCCGCCCGGTTTGCCATCGGTTGGGCGTGTTATGGAAAAAACGATGGCATGTAAAAAGATGATTGAAAAACAAAAAAAGGCCGAAAGGCCTTTTTTTGATGAAAATGATTATTTTTCTTCGTTGGTGGGGTTGGATTCGTCTACGCCCTCTGTGCTGTCCGGCATGAGGAAAATCTTTACCGTCATCAGCAGGATGCGGATATCCAACAAAAACGAATAGTTTTCGATATACATAAGATCCAGTAGGAGCTTGTCCTGCGGGGTGGTGTTGTATTTGCCCATCACCTGGGCATAGCCGGTGAGCCCGGCTTTTGTTTTCAACCGATAGGAAAAGTTTGGCAGGGTGGAGGCATATTCCTCTGCAATCTCCGGCCGTTCCGGCCGGGGGCCTACCAAAGACATATCGCCTTTGAAAATATTGAAAAGCTGCGGCAATTCATCAAAGCGGATGGCGCGGATGATTTTGCCGATCGGCGTGATGCGCACATCATTTTTGCTGGCAAGGCGGGCGATGCCGTCCTTTTCGGCATCCACCACCATGCTGCGGAATTTATACAGGGTGAAAACCCTGCCGCCCAAGGTCAAACGCTCCTGCTTGAACAAAACGGGCCCACGGTCATAGGCATAGATGCAAAGGGCGATGATGAGCATAAAAGGAGACATGACCAAAATGCCCAGCGAGGAAACAAACAGATCCAACGCACGCTTGGCAAACCGCTGCTCGGGCTGCAACCCCTGGTTGCGGCACAGCAAAAGCGGCGTATCAAACAGATGCACTTTGGAGGCGTTGGCGATGATGATATGTTCGATGGTGGGGACCAGATAAAACCGCTTGTTGACGCGGAAACAATAGTTGATCAAAAGCTCCTGCATTTGCGCACCCACATCGCAGATGACGATGGCATCGTATTCATCAATTTTTTGGCGCAGCAGATGAATTTCGGTATCGGCGTCGATACATTCCCGAATTTCGTATTTATCCGGGCGTTTGTTCATCTTATCGATCAAATGCTCGGAGGTGTTGCTGCCGGAAACCAAAAGCATGCGGCGCGGCGGATAAACGGAATGATACAGCCGGCTGGAAAACAGAGACCAGATGACAACCACGGCATATTCCACCAATGTCATGATTAAAATGGGGCCGGCCGGCAGCCAGAACCGCGCAATGAGCGCCATGATGAAAAAGGTAAACACATTGGCAAGCGCCAGCGAAAGAAAATTGGAATAGATGATTTCGGAACAGCGTAGACGGCCGATGCGATAGCCGCCCAAAACGCTGGTGATGGCGTACAAAGAAATGCCGTAAATGAAAAAGAACAGCCAGTTTCCATAGCGATAATAAAACGGAGCACCAATTTGATACAAATAAAAATGAAACCATGTAAAGGCAAAAATACCTACCATGGCCAAGAGGTTCACTGCGCTGATCGCTGATAAAATCGCTTTTTTATAGTCTAAAAAACGGGGGCTCATCCAGCTGCTCCTTTAAATGTAACATCGTTAAAAAGGTAATATTAGTATAACCTGTTTTTTTTGATCTAGCAACAAAAGGGATTTCAGGCGTAAAAACGAAAAAACCAAACGACCAGCCGGGGGATAGCCGGGAGAAAATCGGTATAAAATGAAACGGAAAAGGATTTGACAAACCGGCGGGTAAACCGCTAATCTAAAGTAAAGGGAACAGGAAAACAACTAAGGAAAAATTGCGCGTGCAGAAGAACGGAAAAGCGCGGAATAAAGGGAGAAAACAATGGCATTTGTGGAACTGAAAGACGTGGAAAAAATATATGTGACGGGCGAAGTGGAAACCAAGGCGCTTTCCGGGATAAATTTTGAGGTGGAAAAGGGTGAACTGTGTGTGGTGGTAGGGCCTTCGGGCGCAGGGAAAAGCACGGTGTTAAACCTGTTGGGCGGCATGGACAGCCCAACCTCCGGCACCATTATGGTGGACGGGCAGCACATCGAATCGTTTTCTGACCGGCAATTGACGATGTATCGGCGAAACGAAATCGGGTTTATTTTTCAGTTTTATAACCTGGTGCAAAATTTGACTGCGCTGGAAAACGTGGAATTGGCCACGGAAATTTGCAAAGATCATTTCGACCCGGTCCAAACGCTAAAACAGGTGGGCCTGGCGGACAGGATGGATCATTTTCCTGCACAGATGAGCGGCGGGGAACAGCAGCGCGTAGCCATTGCACGTGCGCTTGCCAAAAACCCGAAGCTGTTGCTTTGTGATGAGCCGACAGGCGCGCTGGATTCCGGCACCGGGCGGCAGATTTTGGCGCTGTTGCAGCAGACATGCAGAGAGACGGGGATGACTGTGATCATCATTACGCATAACAGCAGCATTGTGCCCATGGGAGACAGGGTGATCCGCGTGAAAAACGGACAGGTGACAGAGCAGCGCGTGAACCCCGCGCCGTTGAGCGTGGACCAGATTGAGTGGTGAAAAGCGATGAAAGCGATCCAAAAAGACACGGCAAGGGAAATTCGGCGTACGCTAGGACGCTTTTTTTCCATTTTTCTGATTTGCGGCATCGGCGCTTCGTTTTTTGCCGGCATTCGAGCCAGCAGCCCGGACATGCGTATGGCGGCCGACCGCTATTTTGACGAACAGAATATGATGGATATACAATTGCTGTCCACCGTGGGGTTTGAACAGGAGGATTTGGAGAAAATCCAAAAGACGGACGGTATAGAGGGCTTGGAAGCCGGATATACGGCGGATGTGTTGGCAGCCGTGGAAGAGAAAAACCTGGTGGTAAAGCTCTATTCTTTGCCGGAGGGTGCGCAAAAGGACACAGAAAACGACATCAACCGCCCGCTGCTGACAGAAGGGCGGATGCCGCAATCGGCAGACGAATGCTTGGCAGATACGAGATTAAAACACAAAGGAGTGCAGCTGGGAGACAGGATCGTTTTACAAAGCGGTACGGAAGACCCGCTTTCGGATACGTTGAAATATGACAGTGTGGCGGTGGTGGGGTTTGCCAATTCGCCGCTGTATACCGGTACCTCCCGGGATAGCTCTAACATCGGAAATGGCATGGTATCCGGCTTTATACTGGTGCCAAAGCAGGCGTTTGCGCTGGAACGATATACGCAGGTGGTGTTGACCATACAGGGAGCAAAGCCATTGATGTGTTACGACAACGCGTATGAAGACGCGGTGGCGCCGGCAAAATCCAAGCTGGAAGCGCTGGGCGAAAAACAGGCAGACAACTGGCAGACGGATGTGATTCAAAAGGCGAAGGACGAGCTTTCCGATGCGGAAAAGGAATACAGAGAGGCGAAGAAAAAGACAAACCGCGAACTGGATAAAGCGCAGGCCAAGATAGACAGCGGCAAAGCCGAGCTGGAGAAAAACAAAAAAACTTGGAAAAAAAACGTAAATGCTTTTTTGGCGCAGGTGGATGGTTCGTTTACGAAGCTTTCGCAGGTAGATGGCTGGATAGCGGAAAAACAGGCGCAGTATGACAGTGCGTTGTCACAATTTGAGCAGGGCAAAGCGTATATGACGCCGGAACAAATTGCCCAAACGGAAGCGCAGCTGCAAACCATGAAGGCAGGGATAGAGCAGATAAAACAGGGGAAAGCGCAGCTGACAGAGGCACAGACGCAGCTGAAAAATGCGAAAAAGCAGCTGGAAAGCGGGCAAAAGACCTTGGATGCAAACCGCAAAAAAGCGGAAAAGGAACTGGACGATGCCTGGGAAAAAATTTTGGAAGCCAGGCAGGATGTAGCGGATTTGCCGGAATTGAAATGGTATGTGCTGGACAGAAACACAAACGTGGGCTTTGTGGAATACAGCTTTTCCGCAGACCGCATGCAGGCCATTGCCAACGTGTTCCCGGCATTTTTCTTCCTGGTGGCGGCGTTGGTATGTTTAACGACGATGACGCGCATGGTGGACGAACAGCGAAACAATATGGGCGTATGCAAGGCCCTGGGTTACGGCAAAGCGGTGATCGCGGGTAAATATTTGATTTATGCGCTGACTGCCAGTTTATTGGGCAGTGTGATTGGCGTGGCTTTGGGGATGCAGTTGTTTCCGCAGGTAATTTTTGATGCATATAATAGTATATACAACATTCCTAAACTGTATAAGCCGCTGTATATGGATTTGGCGACCATAAGCGTGGCCATGGCGGTGGGCACGACGATTTTGGCCACGCTGTGGGCGTGTGTAAGCAGCCTGTCGCACAAGCCGAGCGAATTGATGCGGCCCAAGGCGCCGAAAATCGGCAAGCGGATTTTGCTGGAGCGGGTAAAGTTTTTCTGGAAGCGGCTGAGTTTTTCCGGCAAGGTAACGGCGCGCAACCTGTTTCGCTATAAAAAACGCTTATGTATGACGGTCTTTGGCATTGCGGGGTGTACGGCGCTATTGCTGATAGGTTTTGGCATTAGGGATAGTATTTCCACTGTGGCGACCAAACAGTTTCAGGAGATTTATCAATATCAGGATGTTGTGACGATGAAAAGCGACCTGACCACAGAGCAGGTGGCCCGCTGTGTGCAAACCGTAAAACAGCAGCAGGGCGTAACGGATGTGGCGGCGCTGTATAACAAGAGCGAGAAAGTGCGCAAGCAGGGCGGCGAAGAAACCTGTGATGTGTATATTACCGTGCCGGAGGAACCAAAACTGCTAAACAATTGGGTGGTGTTAAAACAGAAAAAGACGCAAACGCCGCTTATGTTGGAAGATGGTAGCGCCGTGATTACAGATAAAATGGCGCAGGTGTTGAATTTACAGCCGGGAGACGTGATGGAAATCGAAACGGACGAGGGCTGGCGCGCGGTGAAAGTGCAGGACGTGGCGGAGCATTATCTGTATCATTACGCGTATCTTTCGCCGGAAACCTACCGTCAGGTATACGGAGAACCGGTGGTATACAATCAGATCTATCTAAAGACCGACAGCACGGACGCCGCCTTTGAGCAAAACCTGCGCGCCGCGTTGCTGGAAAAGGAAAACATTACGCAGGTGACAAGCAATACAGAGACGATCCGCATGTTTCAAGAGACGGTGGATAACATGATGGCGGTGGTGGTTGTGCTCATCCTTTCTGCCGGGCTCTTGGCGTTTGTGGTATTGTATAACTTGACAAACATCAACATCAGTGAGCGTGTGCGGGAAATTGCGACGCTGAAGGTGCTGGGCTTTACGAGAAAAGAAGTGAACCTCTATGTATTCAGAGAAAACCTTTGGCTGAGTTTGTTGGGCATCTTCATAGGGTTTTTCCTGGGCGACGCATTGCATCTATATATAATGAAGACGGTGGAGATTGAAATAATGCGTTTTGGCAGGCAAATTTTACCGATGAGTTACGGATTCAGCGCGCTGCTGACGTTGAGTTTTGCGCTGCTGGTCAGCGTGGTGATGAGCCATAAACTGAAAAAGATCGACATGGTGGAATCGCTAAAATCCGTAGAATAAAAAAGGGCCCCATAGGGCCTTTTTTCTTTGTGCAAAAATGGTAGAGCCTAAAAAACGGAGGGAAAATTCAATCCATCGGCCCCAGATAGGCAAAGCGGGGCTGAGTTTTGCCGTCGCGGGTGACGGACTCTGTAAACATAGAAAGCGGGCGAACCCAAACACCGCATTCTCCGTACAGCGCACGGTATACAACATATTTTTCCAACGTTTCGCTGTGCGTGGCCACGCACAATACCTGATATTCTTTCCCCTTAAAATGACGATATTTGCCTTGCTGTAGCATAACAGACCTCCAAAACAGAATGTTGCAGGGACGGGATTTGATTGTTATTATAGTAAAACAGAAAAAATGACAAAGCAAGCTGGGAGGAACGGGCATGCAATTTCCTTTGGCGTATACCGGAAACCGGGTAACGATAGAAAAAATCAGCGATCGGCTGTATTTCAGGCAGGGGGACTTAAACCTGCGCAGGCAATGCAACGGCGGCTATGTGGTAACGGAAAACGGCGTAGTGGCAATCGACGCGCCCAGCGTGGAGGCTTCGGAAGAGATGGTGCAGGAATGCAAAGCGCTGTTTGACCGGCCGATCTGCGCGCTGGTGCTGACGCATCCGCATCCGGACCATGTTTGGGGGCTGGATGCATTGCTGGATAAAACGGGGCAGATTCCCGTGTATGCCGGCAAGGGCGCGGCGGCGGAAATTGCCAATCAGGGGATGCAGGTGCCCAAACGGCTGAATGAGGTGGAAGGCGTAGAGAAGGCGGAAATCGACAAGACGATTTTACAATTGGAAAAGCTGCCCATCACCGCGCATTCGCCCTGGGATATGATGCTGTATTTGGAACAGGAGCAGGCGCTGTTTACCGGGGATGTGGTGGTGCTGCCCAACGAGATGTATTTTAAAGACTGCGATCTTTCCGGCTGGGAGGAACGGCTGGGCGTGCTGCAGCGCAGAGAGCAGGTTACGCTTTTGCGCGGCCACGGGGAAGCGATGGAAACGCTGTGTTTGGAGGACCAGCTCAAGTTTTTGCGCGCGATGCACGCCGTATATAAGGAAATGAAAGAGCAGGGCCGGGTGGCCATGCCCTATACGGAGGAAACCGTGCAGCCGATTTTTGATGAAATGATTGAACGCGGGGACGATAACGCCAAATATATCTGGCGCGTGGGCAACCGCAAAGTGTATTATCAGCTGTTTAAGCTGTTTGTTTCCGGCCGAAAGGCATAACGGCCACGCTATATAAAAGAGAAAAACCGCCTTGGGGCGGTTTTTTATTGTGCGGAGGCCATGCGCCGGTATCGGCGGACGACGAAAAACGTA
>ENA-ORSA01003380-ORSA01003380.1-human-gut-metagenome-genome-assembly--contig:-NODE-3380-length-10195-cov-2.716765_pt1 | contig 10195 bp, 4 predicted proteins | sample MGYA00242179_ERZ509142 | MGnify/ENA primary metagenome ERZ509142 (study PRJEB26280, sample SAMEA2338659) | human gut metagenome | biome: human gut; feature: human-associated habitat; material: faeces... | reverse complement strand
CCCCATTTGTATTATAACTAAACCGAAGAATAGAACCGACTCTTTTCCAGATAATTTTTGGTAGTAAGAAATCCTCCCAATAACTGATGCTATCTTGAGTTTCAAACCATTTGTTGTTAGTCTTTTTGCGAGTCTTAACCTTTTCTCCATTAATAGTATAGGTTCTACCTGTCTGCTCTAGTCTCTCTTTACCAAACGAAAGAAGATACTGCTTAACGGCAGGATATTGTTCTATGTCGTAGCTCTTTGATGGGAATGTTGCTATGAGATACTTGCCAGCCCAATCATATCCATACCTCTTTATATCCCTGCCTCGCAAAATCGGTCGTATAAGTTCAGCTGTACGTTTACGTTCATCTTCTGATTGACAATTAGCAAGTATTTCATTACGTTTCTCTGTAGAAATAATAAACGCTTCATTACACCCTGTTTTAATTCCATAATTAATTTGAATATCCCAGTCTTTAAGAGGTATCCCCACAGCCTCAATCTTTCTCTTTATACTTTGCTCTATTGGTGAAAGTATCACCCATAAGCCTGAGTCTGTAAAATTACATTCAGTACCCTGTTGTTGCACGAAAACACTCAAACTTTTAACGCTATCTTTATTTTGCTTATTAGTGACAGCGCATAAAGTTTTATGTTCGTTTGCGGCTTTAGCGAATAATAATATATTAGTATCTACTGTTGCACTCTCAAAAATTTTTACTCCTGCGAAGTCTATGAGTAATTGAGGATTTGTATTCTTGACCAAGAATTCACGTGTCTTTTCACCATACCCGGCACGCATCCATTTATTGGATGTAATATAACAAAGATGACCATTGGGTTTAAGTAATTGATAGCCACGTTCATAGAAAAGACAATAAATATCCCCTGTCTTAGCAAAAGTTTTATATCCACACGGCTCATAAAGTTTTGCTAATTTACTACCATCCGCCTGTAACTGAATATATGGAGGATTACCTATCACGATATCAAATTTTTCCTTTTGACAAAACATCCATTCCGGATCAAAAAATGGACTTACTGTATTCTGATTATAGGGATCCCAATCTGTTATTTGTTTTACGGCAGCCTCAAAGCCTTTTATTTCTGCTTTACGTTGCTCTTTTTCTATATCAATTTCAGTTGCGTGTATTTGTTTAATAATCTTACTCCTTTTAGAAGCATTAATATCTTTTTTGAACAATGACGGTTGGGTTTTAACCGGTCCAAACAATGTATTATCAACAGAAGGAGTCTCTTCAACCCAAACTTCTTCTTTATACTGTTCAAATTGCTTCTTCAACAATTTAATCTGTTCTTTCCAACGTACAATTCTTTCCTCGTCAGGCTTTTGAGAATTACTTATAATGTATTTTAATATTTCCTCACGTTTTTCCTTATCCTCTCGTTGATACTTATGTTTATCTCTCCGTCCCTTTGCTAACATATGTTTATTTCGAATAGACAACAATTGCTCTTTCAGTACACGAAGATGTTCATCAGTTCTCCAATCATCATCAAACTTCCTAATATCTGCACTTATTAAAGAATTAGCAGCAACAAACTTTGTTTCAAGATTTGGCAATGTATTGATACCATAATTACATTCTGGCTTACTAAAATCAATATCTTTCTGTTCACAAATCAAGGATATGAAAAAACGTAACTTGCAGATAAGCATCGCAATCGACTGAATATCAACTCCAAAAATGCAATTTTCAATTATTGATAGCTTTAATTGATAGCGATCAAGTGTATTATTATGAAGTAATTCTACAATTTCTACAATACGCAACAAACATCCCATAGGGAAAGCTCCTGATCCGCACGCAGGATCTAAAATTTTAATCCCTTTCAACGCACTTGTCACATTATTTATAATACTATCATCCCATTCACTTGATATCTCGTGCGAAAAAAATAGTTTATCAAGCATCTCTTTTGTAAGTCCCGTAATATTACGCTCCAACAAATATGCTTTAAGAGACTCGTCTACCATATAATCCACAATCTCACGAGGCGTATAAAAAGATCCCGTTGATTTACGAACAATGTCATGGGTTTTAGGAATATAAACAGCCAATAAATTCTCAAAAACACGACCTAATAGTTCTGGATCCAAAGATATTTCTGCATCTGTTGGAGAATTTTCCTCGATAGTAAAATTATATTGCTTTAAAAGTGTAATTAATCCCGGTTGATTTTCATCATCATTGAAAAACAAAACATTAGGAATGAAAGCTCTATACTTATAATTTCCATTGGCAAACCGTGCAGAATTACGGCTAAATCCATCGTAAAGGATATCATGATCAAGATCTAAATACAGTCCTTTTGGTTTATCTAAGCATTCAAACAATCCGCCATTTAGAAAAGGTACGCGAGAAAATAATCGTACAACTTCATCTTTATCAAAATTAAACATTTCTGCATAACGATAAAGATTTCGAGTATCACGAGACGAGGCACTGGCAAAACGACGGGAATTACCTTCCTCATCAATAATGGCACAATTTAATGTTGCGAAAAAGAGATTTTGAAGTATCGCATTATAGTAATTTCCACTTTCATATGATTTCTCATCAAAATCAACAAGTATTTCTTTTAATGCCTCTATATCAAAAATTTTATCAGGAACAAGATGCTTCTGCTTAATAAACCAAACAAAAAGCATTCGTGTAATTAATCTAATAAGTTTTACGTTTAGGTTTTCCCTATCGTCCGTTTCTGTTTCTGGATTATTTGGAAACGTAACACCAACTTCCGAAGATAAAGCCCACTGGTACCACAAATAAAGTTTATTATAAAAGTCTTTTGATAAAGCCTCTACGGAAAACGCATCCATTAAATTGGCAAATGTACTACCTTCTGCTTGCAACTTGATAAACCTTTCTATCGGAGTTTTATAAAGATTTTCACGATCTCCAAAAACATACGTAAAACGTTTTGGAGAAGTTGCTATATCACTAATGTCACAAATAAAAGACAATCGCCAATGATCTCCACTATCAAATATTGCTAAAACAGCATCATAAATTCCACGTCTATCATTTATATATGTTCGAGTTAAATTTCGCAATCCGACACGCTTGTTAAGCACAGAACCATGTGTAATCTTATAATAATAAAAACCGATGTTGTAATCATCGGATGTACGTACTTCGCCAAGATAATAACAGTTGCCTATGCTTGTATCACTTTCTTTTTCAGGCTCATCTCTTAACTTTATCTTACTAAAAAAATTTACTAATAGGTCTTTCCAAATTTCCAAGTTAAATGGAGATTGAAATATATTTCTTAACTGAGAGACTGTATATGTAATCATAAGTAATTTAAATAAAAGTTTCCGAAAGAATTATTTTAGGATCAGAAAGTTCATTCTCTTCCTTCTTTTGAATTATATTTGGATGGTATTCCTCAAGTAGGGCACTTATTCTATTATAAAGTTTATATTCATCCGCCTTCATTTTAACACGATTACCTTGGTATTCACGTGATATTGTTTTCAATACACGTGGCAATCTAGCATATGTACCTTCACTAACATATGACATAAGCGTTTGACATTTCTTTTTTAGTTCCGAATCATTTGTTATTTGCATTATGCGTCGAAGGAAAGCATTTGCTTCACGAGCAGTACCATCAAGATCTTTTCTGTCAGATTTATCTATGTCTTTTGCATTATTATATTCTGCATAATATTTTTTTAAAGCCATATTTATATGATCATAATGCGGTGTCTCCGTCTTGTTTGTAAACGGAACAGCTTGTTCATCAGGCTTTGCCTTGATGTATTTTACTGCATCAAGGAAATCAATTTCTTCCACCTTTTGGTTGGTAACGAGATAAAATTCTGTCTTCACATCAGAAGATATGAATGCTATTGTCACCCCAGAATGTTTACCTGTTTTACGCAACACACGGCTTTTCATAGGAAGATTCTTTATTTTATGATATAATTCTCGATCATTATTATAAAGTTCTCGTAACTCTCGTAATAAAGCAATTTTTTTATCTACACTATCCTTCACATTACTATCAAACAAAGTAAACTGACGTACAATTTCTTCGCGTGAATAAATTTGTGCATCTTCACCAAAAGCAGAATGAAAACTCTGCAATTTAATAAGAGCGTTCTTATAAAGTTGTATTTCATTATCCCCTTGTTGAGAAGGATAAAACATATAATTATAGATATTTTGTGCCGTTGAACCTATACGATTTACACGGCCAATGCGTTGCATTAAACGTGTAGCATTCCATGGAGAATCATAATTAACTATTACATTCGCACGATGCAAGTTTACACCCTCTGCCAAAACATCTGATGTAATAATTATATTATACTTCTTCGCATCACTAAGAGTATTAGCATCAAAATTTTCCTTGATAGTTTGCCCCAATTTATCACGATTGGACGATGTTACTTCCAAGACATCCCGATGACAAAGGTCCTTTGTCAATCTTTCATACAAATAATTCAAAGTATCAACACTTTCTGAAAAGACGACAAGTTTACCTGTCGGATTGATTGATTTACTTAGAAATTCCGTCTCCAATCTTTTCTTAAACTCATCAAACTTTGGATCGCTTTTTTCTTCTTTCCATTCTGCATTCAATCGTTCAAGTACCTCTTTATCATTAAGAAGCATCTCTTTAAATTTAGGATCAAAAGCATCCGCCTTATAAAGGATATCATCTTTAGAATGTCCTTTCTCTATAGCATATTCTATAATCTCATCAAATCCCCAACCTTTAGCTAATAGGTCTTTTACTTTTAAATCAGGAGCTATTATTACCTTGTCCTCTTCAAACATTCTGATCATATCATTAGTGATACGCAATAAAGTTGCAAGCGATCGTTTGAAAGCATAAAAGCTACTTTCCAAACGTTTCACCATATGTACACGATAGATGCCTGCCAAAGTCTGACCTATATGTTCTGCATTGTTATATTTCTTTTTATACTTGTCTTTTAAAAATTCAATCGCTCGATAACGTGCATAGTGCAAATGACTTTCATATTTTTCATCAGATAGAGAGGCAAGCGTTTCATAAAATAATCTGCTTGTTTCTTTACTCATTTGATACACGAGCTCATTTGGAGGCAAAATATGCGGAAAAACAATACCCTGTGATTCTATATCCCGTTTATAATCCGAATCATTCAAAATATTATTTCTAGTACGACGTATTGTTACCTTATCTATTACCCCATTTCTTATCTTGTCATAGATTTTGTTTACATCTTCTGTTACATCACGTGTACCTCTTTCTCGCATTAATCTATTATAGTCTTGAATTAATGGAGCAAAGAAAGCTTTTAAGTTTGGAATGCCGTCAATCGTGCAATGCTGACTATTCTGAAATAATAACAATAGATTTTGCAAATCATCCGGTCGATTATTTAATGGCGTTGCAGAAAGAAGCATAACTTTCTTTTGATAACTTCTTAATAATCCAATATTAGAACAAGGTGACTTACATATTTTCTGCAATTCATCATATTTACAAGATGAATCACTTCGGAATCCATGCGCTTCATCTACTATTATCAGGTCAAACTCCTCTTTATCCTTATACTGATCACGTCCTTCGAGAATTTTCGATAGGCTTCCATTAGTAATAAACTGCGCTTTCTTATAGATTCCAAATAACCTAAATGTGTTCTTCCAGTTGTCTTCAAGTGCCGGAGGATATATTACAAGAATATTTGTATTTTTGCCATTTGATTCTACAAATCGTTTCGCAATCATCGTGGCTATCATTGTCTTTCCCAAACCAACAACATCGGCAAGAAACAAGCCATTATGCTGCATCAACATTTGGTAGCCTTGGATAACAGCATCTTTTTGGTATTTTAAATCCTTGACACCATCAGGTAACTGAATAGAAAAATCATCTTCCACCTGATCTCCAAAAGTGTCAATAAGCACTTTGATATAAAGTTCATACGGTGTTGGCTGATAGCCTAAATATGTTTTCTTCTTATACCTATCTATATCTTCTGCCGTAAGTGGTATCGCTTCATTCCATAAAGTCCAAAACTCATCTGAACAATATTTTACATCATCATAATCTTTCATAGCCACATTAAGTTCATACTGTGGCGGTTGTTTTATACCTAAACCAGAATCAGAAATATTAGATGATCCCATAATAACCCAGCCATCACTATTTTCATTATGATTCTGTGGTAGGCAAAGATAAAATTTTGCATGCAGATTCTTTGTAGCGTGAATGCGCATTTGCAATCGTCCCGAGACAAGGTCTTCGCACATCTGCAAAATACCATTTTCTATTTCTGGAGCATATTGGGCATTTATAATATCTTCTTTAAAATCTTTGCTATAGATTTCTTTTGCCTTTTCTTCATCAGCAAGCATCAAGAGTGCCTTGTTATGTTTACGAAAAATATCATCAATATTGATTCCTACCAATATCTTGATTTCTGATATGTCACCAAGCTCCTTTCTTAATTTGAAATAACCAGAAGACCGGAAAAAGCCAACAACAGCTAAGAAACGATCAAATGTTGTCATCGTTGATGCAATACCTTTCAACTTATCAAAAAGAGTATTGCCTGGTCTATTATTAAAGAATTTTGTACTCATATAATTTCATATTTTAAATGGATTCCTTCATAAATAAGGTATCCTTAGTAATTTAATTTTCCTTGCAAAGGAAATATTAGAATATTATTGAAAAAAATTATCTCTCCAACGGCTCTCTATAATAAAACATAACAATATCCTTTCCCTGCAGCTAATATCTTCATCTGACAGAAGGCCATACCTTCTAGTCCTGCAGGCGCATATATCTTACTGATACGCTTGCAGTTATGAGGATCGACACAAAAAGTTCGGGACTTGCTCCCGGCATTGTCCTTTTCTTCATTCGATGCCATTTTAAGGCTCTTGCTCCGCTCCTAAGGCATCATCTTGCATAGGTAAGCGGCTCAGCCCTCCACAAAAGGGCTACTTTTAACTACAAAAATAAACATAATAATCGAGAAAAGGGAGAAGGGACACGAGGAAAAATAAAGGAAAAGATACAGAAAAAACAAGAAAGGGAGGCATAAGAAAAGACAATGACCGGCATTCTGTCGGCCAACGAGACACGCAGTGGCGACGGCACGGAACTTGACATACGCTGTCAGCTGGTGAAGAATCATTTGGTGGAAGCCATCGTCATTCTTCCCCGCAATATGTTGTATTCTACCGACATCAGTGTGACACTCCGGATATCAGCAGGCAACTAACAAAACGGCAAGACGGTGAAACAGCGTAATCGGAAAAATATAGCCGAACTATTTGGGCGCGATTCAAAAACAAACCTTAAGCATATAGCCAATGCCATAAAAGAAGAACTTGCTGACGAAGTGGTTGTCGCAAATTTTGCGACAACCACAGAACATGGTGCGATAAAAGGTAAAAGCCAGACAAATCATGCAAGATTTGCAGTATTACAAGCCCTAAAACGCCGGCCAAGGAATACCTATTTCAATTATACCAACTCACTTTTGAAGCTGCACCATTCCGAGTGGTTATTTCCATTTTGGAAACAACCACTCCTCTCTGCAGCCCCCTTCCTAAGAAATATCCTTCAGTTGCTTACTGGTAGTAGAAATTCCACCTTAGAAAGACTATGCCCATAGCCTCGGGGTACACCAAATAGCTTCATCCTTTACGATTACCTGCACCTTTCCCTCCCTAGCGGGGACACTTATTTCTATTTTTGTCGTGAAATTGAATCTTATAAGCTCTCCAAAATCTTCATAAGCCGTCCCAGTTCGGAGTATGTGTAATTTCTGCCACTCGTCTCTTTTTCTTCCAATGAGTGATTAGCATTGTCTATGGCAGATGCCAAAGAGCCACCGTTACGTTCGAAGTATGAGTGTAATCCTTTACACTTAATGAAAAAGTTTGTCGTTTTCTCATATTCTACAGATTGGTTCAAGTCTTTTAGCAATGATTCTTGCTCAGCGTATGGACGCGAAGTGTAGCGAAAATAGTAGAGAAAGAACAGTTCCGTACAGCGGTGAGTCTCAAAGAACTCGACCTTACAGTATATGCCTTTCTTGGGCTTGTCGATAGGCTTGGCATACTTTGCTTTCAGCTTTTGATATTGAGAACGCTCTGGCTCTTTGTCCTTGGTATCCATATCAATAATGCAAAGGATATGGTTGTAACCCATTGCTATTCCTTCTTCTATCTTGGCCCCAAGTTCCTTAATGTTTGTGTGCTTAGGATAGTCCGGCTTAATGGTCAAGTGTTTAAACACATCGCACAAGGACTTAAAATAGAAAAATTCCGTAGGTCCTTCACCCAAGATAAGTGCTGCTTGTCGTAACTTGCCCATATCAATCCTCCAAATTAATAAATATGCTACCCAATTCGGGCTTTGCTCCCAAACGGCCAATACGGTAAGAGTTATAGAGAGACAGGTTCTTGTGTAACCCAAAAGAGTCACCACGAGAATACTCGGAAGACGCGGTCTCCCTGTTTTTCTCCACGAACCACACAACACCTCTGTTCTCATTGATAAGGTCCTGAGAAAGCAGCGTAGTCTCTTGGCTGGTAATAATCAGCTGTGACTTGTCGGAGTTGAATATAAAGACATTAAGATAATAGTATAACAAGTCATAATGCAAATCCTCACCTAATTCGTCAAGATAATACACACGAGAACTTGTTATCATATCATACAATGCTTCCAAAATACGTATGTATTTTAGTGTACCTTTTGACTGCCATTTGAGGGGAATGTCAAAATCTCCATTTACTGAGTGGTTGGCAAACGTAATAGAGTCAGAGGTAGGTCTGAGCAATGTCTTTTTAAGCTCTTCCGGAAGATTTTCCTTTTGGATACGTTCACGGAATTCATTCGTCACAAGACGATCCTCAGTAATAGGCCTATATTCCAAGATATTCAGATCTGCCTTTTGTAGCATGATGTTGTAAAACCTGCATTTTTTCGGGTCGTTATAGGCATCCCTTAAGATCTCGACCACTCCCCTTTCGTTATCTCCATCTACGTCATGATAATTTTTCATAATCCAATTGTGGAGAGTATTGAATGGGGCAATATCTTCTTTCAAGGCTGCCTTTCGACAAACAGACAAAACGCTATGATTATTCAACGTGTTTTCACGAATACTGTCTTGCGTCTTCACAAGCAGTTTAAGGCTTGGCCCGAACTTGATTTCTGCCTGTACATTATCGCCGACAAACGTACGCTCATAGAACAACGACTTAGATTTGTTCGGATAATAATATAGCGCCTCGTGTAAAATGTACTTATCATTAAACTTCACATCATAGTCATATCTAATGCCATTGGCATAGAATGAAACGTGCATTTCAGTCGGGTCATCCTTTGTGAGCAAGAATGGAATACTTCCATTTATTTTTTGAGTCGCATCTGATTTTGGCAGAACCAACAAACGAAAAACTTCATTCAAAGCAATCAGCATATTTGACTTTCCTGAGGCATTGGAACCGTATAGGATTCCCAACTTATACAAGAACACCCCTTCGGCAACCTCCGAAACAAGTTCCGAAGAAGGCCCTTTGGCCAGGAAGCTCAATTCCTGCTTATCTCGAATGGAAAGATAATTCTTTACCCAGAAATTTCTTATCATAGAATCTATATCATTATCGTAATTCACTTACAAAAGTATAAAATATTTTTATTATCTACGAAATAAATATTGGGAAATTCGTAATAATACTACGTTTTAATTGTGTTTTAACACTCTACGGTATAAGTTACTCATTATTTGACTTGGAATATTGAGATTCCATTGAATGGCATGATAGTCTCCAAAATGTTTTTTGAGACAAAAATGCCATAAATTAACATAAAAGCAGTTACTTCCTTATTGCTTTATTTCCTCATAATCAAATCTTTATGACTTTTCTGTCCCAAACAGCGCAGCCCTCCACGAAAGGACTGTTTTCACCACATAATTATCGAGAAAAGGGAGAAGGTATGCGAGGAAGAACGAAGGCCGGCTCCTGCTGCAGACCGGACCTCAGACGCAGGCACATCGAATGATCCTCTTCTCCGCATCGGAAGAAAGAGCAGCGGCAAGGATGAAAGCCGTCCAACGATAGCACTCTCGGCAGGACATAAGGACAGCGGACCTGTCGGCGGCGGGCTGCCCTACCGGGACGCCTGCGCCGTGATCGTCCTCACCACCTCC
>ENA-ORSA01003378-ORSA01003378.1-human-gut-metagenome-genome-assembly--contig:-NODE-3378-length-10197-cov-2.244824_pt1 | contig 10197 bp, 8 predicted proteins | sample MGYA00242179_ERZ509142 | MGnify/ENA primary metagenome ERZ509142 (study PRJEB26280, sample SAMEA2338659) | human gut metagenome | biome: human gut; feature: human-associated habitat; material: faeces... | reverse complement strand
CAGGGAAAATGCTGTGAAATGCGGCGTTTTTTATCGGCGCAGTGCCTTTTTCAAAGCAAAAAAGTATAAAAAGTCCCCAAATATATTATATAATTAATGGGTTTTTGTAATTTTGGCAGAAATATGGCGCATAAATTCACTAAACAATAAAAATCATTATCACGAAAACAATCACAATGAAGAAAGAGACAAAAAAGCAAGAGCCGAAAAAATCGGAAAGCAAGAAATCGGAGAATTCCATAAGCCGCCGTGAGTTTCTCACGCGCTCGGCAGCGGGAATAGCAGGTTTTACAATTCTTCCCAGTTGGGTTATGGGCGGAGTGCGTATTGCTCCGAGCGACCGCGTAGTAATGGGATTTATCGGACTGGGGCAGCAAGGCTGCAGCGACATGAGCAGCTTTACAGCGTGCCCGGGAGTGCAGATTGCAGCATGTTGCGATGTAGATTCAATCAAGCGCGAACGCTTCCGCCGCCGCGTTACGGCATGGCAGAAATCTATCAACATGGCCGAGCGTTGCGACGTGTATGAATTTTACGAGGATTTACTCGACCGCAAGGATATCGACGCGGTGGCCATAGCAACGCCCGACCATTGGCACGCACTTGTGGCTATACACGCCTGCCAGTCGGGCAAGGACGTGTTCTGCCAAAAACCGCTGGCCTATACGATAACCGAAGGCCTTGCCGTGCAGACGGCCGCACGCCTGCACAAACGCGTGTTCCAGATGGGAAGCCAGCAACGTTCTAGCGCGGAGTTTCAAAAAGCAATAGAACTTGTGCAGAGCGGTGCCATAGGACATATCGACAAGATTTACGCACGTGTGGGCGATCCTCCCAAACCTTTGGACTTGCCCGAAATGCCCATACCGGCCAATCTGAACTTCAACCAATGGCTCGGCCCGCTCAACGACCCCAAGATACACTATCACCCCGACTTGTGCCCGCCTATTTCGCTCGACCCTGAAAAGAACGAAACTCTCTGGGGCGCATGGCGCTGGTATCAGGAAACAGGAAACGGCTATCCTGCCGACTGGGGCGCACACATGTATGACATCGCGCAGGCTGCCATAGGAATGGACGGCAGCGGTCCGGTTGAGTTTATCCCGAAGGGTTACAACGGCGCGAAATATGCAGCAATGCGTTATGCCAACGGTATTGTCATGACCGAGCAGCCTTACCGCGAGGACAACCCCAACGCACAGGGCTTGCAGTTCGTGGGCGACAAGGGTTGGCTCAAGGTGGCGCGCGGTTACATAGAATGTTCCGACCCCTCGCTTCTGAAAACCGAAAAGAAGGAAGTGGGCAAGGGCGAATACGAGGTAAGCTCGCCGCACATGCAGAACTTTATCGACGCAGTGCGCAAGCGCACCGACCCCAACTCGCCGGTGGAATGCGGCTGCAGCACCAATACGCTGTGCTGTATATTCAACATCGCGCGCGAGCTCAATCGTCCTGTTCATTGGAATCCGGCAACGCTCAGCTTCGGCGACGACAAGGAAGCGTTTGCACACCGTTTGTATTACTACGACTACCGTCGTCCGTACAAACTTCCGTACCTCGATCGCAGAGGATAAGAAACACTTGTTTACATATTACGCAACGCGCCGGGCAGGTCATTCAGCCCGGCGCGTTTTCAGTGTTTCGGCCTATGGTCGTGACGTGTTTCCTTTTTCAGGTCTGTTTATGTCTGCATTATAAAAGGCAGTTTTTATACCGGTTTTCAGAAGGCGGAAAATATGTCTGAGATATTTTAAAATAGGTCAGACATATTTTGAAATATGTGCCTTGTATTTTTTCTTTGCTCAGAGAGGGGTGTAATACGCTGAAAAACAGTTTTCATTTTCCGGTGTCTGAAAATGTCGTTTTCTAATGTGTTTTACTTTACTTACGATATGCCGCCGCAGATGTCCGGCGGTGCTTTGAAAATGTGCACTCCTCCGTTCCCGAATCCTGACCCGTACATGCCGGAAACGTTGTCCGGCGGCCCGTTCTCGGTGCATTTTGTCAAAGTACTTCAGCGGTCTTGTCAAAAATACGTTTGCGCGTTTCGAAATTCCCGCTTTTATAGTTATATTCGCAATCTAAAAATAAACTCTCAATGCAAAACGGCAAGCTCCTGTGGGTGGACGACGAAATAGACCTTCTCCGCGCCCACATAATCTTCCTTGAGAACAAAGGCTACAGTGTCGATACCGCTACAAACGGTACTGACGCGCTCGAGATGTGCCGCGAAAAGCAGTACGACCTCATCATGCTCGACGAGAACATGCCCGGACTGAGCGGCCTCGAGGTGCTCATGCTGATAAAGGAGTTCCTTCCGGCCACGCCCGTGGTCATGGTGACCAAAAGCGAGGAAGAGAACATCATGGACCAGGCCGTGGGGCAAAAGATTGCCGATTACCTCATAAAGCCCGTCAACCCCAACCAGATACTACTTGCGCTGAAGAAAAACATACATAAGCACGAGATAGTAGAGGAGATAACGCAAAGCGGATACCGTCAGCAGTTCGGCAAGATAAGCATGCAGATAAACGACTCCATGTCGGCCGAAGACTGGAAAGACGTGTACAAACGCCTTGTGTTCTGGGAACTCGAACTGCAGGACACAGGCGGGGCCATGGATGAAATGCTGAGAATGCAGAAAGAGGAGGCAAACCAAGCTTTCGCCAAGTTCGTGCGGCGCAACTATATCGACTGGATTGCAAACCCGGACAAGCGCCCCATGATGAGCCACGATTTGTTCCGTAAACGTATCTTTCCGCTGCTCGACAACGGGCAGAAAGTGTTCCTGCTGCTGTTCGACAATTTCCGCTACGACCAGTGGCGCACGCTGAGTCGCGACCTTGCCGCGCAGTTCGTGATAGAGGAGGACTTGTACTTCAGCATACTGCCTACGGTTACACAGTATGCCCGCAATGCCATATTCTCGGGGCTTATGCCCCTGCAGATAGAAAAAATGTTCCCCGACCTGTGGATTGACGAAGACGAGGACGAGGGCAAGAACCTCAACGAACGCGAACTAATCGAAACGCAGCTGCAAAGGTTCAGGCGCAAACATACGTTTTCGTACAACAAGGCCAATGACTCACTTGCCGCCGACAAGATAGCCACGCAAATCGACCAGCTTTCAAAGAACGACCTGAACGTCCTTGTGGTGAACTTTATCGACATACTCTCGCACGCACGCACGGAGCAGAAAACCGTGCGCGAACTGGCGGGCGACGAGGCGGCATACCGCAGCATAACGCTTTCGTGGTTCCGCCACAGCGCAATGAGCGAACTGTTCCGCAAACTGGCCGAGCGAGATTTCACAATAATCATAACCACCGACCACGGAAGTATTCGCGTGTCGCAGCCCACAAAGGTCGTAGGCGACAGAAACGTGAACACCAACCTGAGATACAAGTTCGGGAAAAACCTGAAGTACAACGCAAAGGAAGTTTACGACGTGCGCCGCCCGGCCGACGCGCAGCTGCCGTCGCCAAACCTGTCTACAACATATATATTCGCCACAGGCAACCGATTCTTTGCCTATCCCAACGATTTCAACTACTACGCACGCTATTACAACAACACGTTCCAGCACGGCGGCATTTCGATGGAAGAAATGATTGTGCCCTTCGTAACACTGCGCGGTAAAAGGCATTGAACAACCGACATAAGAAAAAAATCATCACTGATATGGAAATAATAATGCACTCCCCGGACGATTTGGCCGCAGCTGCCGAAAAATTCACGGCAGCAATGGACGGGCACAAGATATTTGCCTTTTACGGCAGCATGGGCGCAGGGAAAACAACCTTTATCCGCGCCGTGTGCAAGGCACTGGGAGTAACCGAAGAAGTTACCTCGCCGTCGTTCGCAATAGTAAACGAATATCTTAGCGATACTACAGGCGAGCATTTCTACCATTTCGATTTCTACCGTATAAAAAAGATAAACGAAGTGTACGACCTCGGCTATGAGGATTACTTCTACGGCGGCGGTACATGCTTTATCGAATGGCCGGAGCTTGTTGAAGACCTTCTTCCCGCCGACGCCGTAAAAGTTAGAATAGACGCGCTGCCCGACGGAACGCGCAAAATAACGTTCTGACCCCTCGGCGCACCGCCTGCATGGCACAAAGCAACAAAAGCCTCAGACAAAAAACATACAATAACAATAAAACAAACAACTACTATGTTCGACGTAAAGAAATGTCTCAACGACTGCGAAGAGAAGATGGAAATGGCAGTGTTGCACCTTGAAGAAACACTGGCACAAATCCGCGCCGGAAAGGCCAACGTGCACATACTCGACGAGATTCGCGTGGATTCCTACGGTTCCAAGGTTCCGCTAAACCAGGTATCGGCCATAACGACGCCCGACGCCCGCACCATAGCAATCAAACCGTGGGACAAAAGCATGTTCCGCCCCATAGAGAAGGCCATAATAGATTCCAACGTGGGCATAATGCCCGAAAACAACGGCGAGATAATACGTCTTGCCATTCCTCCCCTTACCGAGGATCGCCGCCGCCAGCTTGCCAAGCAGTGCAGCAAGGAAGGCGAAACAGCGCGCATAAGTATCCGCAACGCGCGCCGCGAAGGTATCGACACCCTAAAGAAAGCGATAAAGGACGGCCTCAGCGAGGACAACGAGAAGGACGCTGAAAAAGAGCTCCAGAACCGCCACGACAAGCAAATGAAGAAAATCGACACTCTGCTTGCGGCCAAGGAAAAAGAAATCATGACCGTTTAATGCGAGGCATCGTAATACGCACTGCGGGAAGCTCGTACACCGTGCGCGCTAACGGCGGCGAGGAGGTGGAATGCTCCGTGCGCGGGAATTTCCGCCTGCGCGGCATACGCACAACAAACCCCGTGGCCATTGGCGACGATGTGGAGATAACGGCCGGCACAGGCGGGAAAGGCATGATAAATGCCGTGGGCGACAGGCGCAACTATATAATACGCCGCTCCACCAACCTGTCGAAGCAAAGCCAGATTCTTGCAGCCAACATCGACCTCGTGCTGCTGTTCGTAACGGTGGCGCGCCCTGAGACGTATCCGGCGTTCATCGACCGCTTCCTTGCTTCGGCCGAGGCCTACAGGGTGCCGGTGGCATTGGTGTTCAACAAAATCGATTCGTATTCTCCCGAGGAGACAGGGCAAATGCTCGACATGTCGGGAGTGTATGAACGAATCGGTTATGAGGTGCACCGCATTTCGGCCCTGCAACCGATAAGCGAAAGCATAAAAAGCCTGCTGTGCAACCGCATTACACTGCTGGCAGGTAATTCCGGAGTGGGCAAATCGACTTTCGTCAACGCCCTCGTGCCGGACGCGAATGCCAAGACCGCCGGAATATCCGAGTCGCACCTTACGGGAATGCATACAACCACCGACAGCCGCATGTACCACCTGCCTGCCGGAGGCGACATAATCGACATTCCCGGCATTAAGGGCTTTGGTTCGTTCGATATGCAGCGCGAGGAGATAAGCCATTATTTCCGCGAGATATTTGCCCGGGGGCGCGAGTGCCGCTTTGCAAACTGTACGCATACTTCAGAACCGGGCTGTGCAGTGAAGCAGGCTGTGGAAAATGGTAACATCGCATTGTCGCGCTACACGTCTTATCTCGGAATGCTCGACGACGTGAACGAAAGCAAATACCGCCAGGCGTATTGACATGCTTCCAGTATCGACAGCTGCTTTCTCCCGCAAAAGCCATTCGGGTTAAAAGGCATACGTGCGGGGGCGCGGAATTTTAACTATTGTTTATTTGCAGTGAAAAACAGATAGGAGCAAATAAAAAATTCAAGGCACATATTTCGAAATATGTGCCTTGTATTTTAAAATATGTCGGACATATTTTTCGCCTTATCCAACCTGTATGGTTTTCAGTCTGTTACAAGAGCAGCTTGTTGCTACTTGAATTAACATTTTCTCTCTTTTTAGTTGACAAACCGTCAACTCCACACTGATTCCCGAAACACTTACGGCAAAGGCAGCCAGGTGCATACCCGTTTGCCCTCCCAGCCGTTTACTGAGGCGTAGTCCACCATGCGGATGTCGCCGCGGTCGGTTGGCACGAGGTATTCCATCTTTGTTGCCGGCAGTGTGGGGCTTACGGGGCGTATGTCCACAGTTCCGTCCGGCCTTGTTTGTACTTTCACGGGCTCGGCGTAACGTGCGTCGATGTTTTCGTCGCGTGCCAGTACGATAGGGCCGCGCACGACGGCCCGGAATTTGTCGCCTGCCGGGTCGGTGCCGTGCGGTGCGTCTACAAGTCGGCATGCCATGTCGAATGTCAGCTCAACTGTGTCCCCCTTGCTCCATTTTCTCGTTATTGCGGCATACGTTCCGGCGGTTACCTCCATACGTTTACCGTTCACTGCCAGCACGGTGCCTTTGCTCCATGCGGGGATTCGAAGTTTTACGGTGAATTTTTCCTTTTGTTCGGGCGATATGCTTATTACAACTTTGCCCGACAACGGGAATTCGGTGTCCAAGGTAAGATGTAGCGGCTGCCCGCCGGGAGTACGGGTGTTTCCGCTGCCGGCGTTGTAGAGGTTTACCACCGGGCCGCTGCCGTCTTCCATTACTGCAACGTAAGGTATGTATGCAAGTCCCATCGGACCGTTCAGGTTGCAGCACGTTACGTAGAAGCCGTTGAATTTCCAGCCCCAGCCATAGTTCACCACTTTGTTCCCGTTCAGCAGGTTTACGTAGCTGAAGCCGTCGCCCGAAGGTTTCATGGCCCCGAGCAGGCCGTTGTACACGTACTTCTCTATCTCGTCCATGGCCGTGGGGTTTCCCGTAAGGCGTAGAACCTGCGAGCAGAATTTCATCCACGTCACGCCTACGCAAGTCTCCATCATTCGTGTTATGGCAGGGTTCGTCTGTTCGGAAGCAGTGTTTCCCCAGGCCTCTCCGGCCACGTAAGGGTGGAACGGACGGTCGGCGCCCCCGTTGCCGATTATTGTAATCTCCCTGGTACGTATGTTGTTGTACAGGTTGAGGAACGCCTGCCTGCATTTCGCGTCGCCGGTAACGCGATAATACTCTACCAATCCTTCGAACAACGACATCATCTCGTATGCCTTGGGATAGTGGCCGCTCATGAGGTAGGGCGGGGTGTTGGCGCAGGCAAGTTCTATCAGGTTGTAATGTTTTGTGCCGCCCGATTCAACTATGTAGGTTGCAAAATCCAGGTAACGTTGCTCGCCGGTGAGGTTGAACAGACGCATGAAAGGCTCGAGCAGCGTGCTCGATTCTATGTGGCACGGCTCAGCCCCTATGTTGGTAGCGCTCCAGCCCAGGTCGGTAATCTCTTTCTTGGGCGCGTGGCCAACTTGTGCTATTATGCAGTCAGCATGCCGCTTGAGCGCTTCGAGCACGGCGGGGCTGCTGTCTACGTGGGCATAATATTCCTCCAATCCGAGCATTACGTATTTGCGTTCCCATAGGTCGCCGTTCTCGCTGCCGGGTTGTTTGTCAGCAGGCGTACAGCTGATACTGCCGTTTGCGTCCTGTGTGGTGAGCAGGTCGGCCACTGTCTTGTCGAGAATGGACTTCAGTTCCGCGTCGTGCGTGTAGCGGTAGAACATGCAGCCGGAGCGCACGGCCTTGCCCCACATCTCGCCCAAGGCGAACTGCGGCGCAGCGTGTGTGCGGAAAAAGTTCACGAACTCGTGGTAGGGCAGTTTGCCCTTGTTCCAGTTGTTTATCGACTTCTGAATGTATTCTTCCAAATAGCCCGACATCTGTATAGCTCCGGCAGGAAGGGGACGTATTTCGTCGTTTATGCGCATGCGTTCAACGGCGGCCGATGTTGTTGCCGCGCACAACGCACAAAAAAGGAGCGCTGCTTTTAGTAACATGTCTGACAATTTTGTTTTCATAACGGTTTTGAGGTTAGCGGTTACGGTTGTTTTGCGTGCCTTGTGTGCCGCCGGCATTGCCGTTTCGGGACAATGCAAGCCGAAGCACCGCACAATTCTCGGCATAATGCACGTACATGCTGTAAAAATAGGACTTTTTCGATTTTAAATTGTTATATTTGCTCATTATTCAAATTTATACTCATGAAAACAAAATATTTTTATTCCACTTTGCTATGCTGTGCGGCTTTTGCAGCACCTGCGGCTGCCAATGCCGCAAACGGGACAACCGAAGACCGACTTGCCGCGTCGTTGCTCAAAAGCAAGACACCGTGCGTCGTAAACATTAAGTTCGGCGGGCATGTAGGGCAGGACATAAACGACTGCTTTACGCACCGCGTGCTCGGCGAGAATACCGAAGAACTGGTTGAACCGTTCCGGCATAAGAAAGAAAAAAACCAGTGGCAGACTGAGTTCTGGGGCAAATGGATGCTCGGAGCGGTAGATATGTACCGCTACACGCACAGCCGGGAACTGTACGACAAGATGAAGGTTTCGGTAGACGAAATAATAGCCACGCAGCAGCCCGACGGCTACATAGGCAACTATGCACCGGAGCACCGGCTAAAGGAATGGGACGTGTGGGGACGCAAGTACGTTGTGCGGGGCCTGCTTGCCTGGTATGACATATCCGGTGATAAGGATGCGTTGAAAGCAGCGCGCAAGGAAACAGACTGCCTTATCGAAGAATTGAAGGAAAAGAACAAGAAAATTGTCGAAACGGGAAACTACCGCGGCATGGCGAGCGCTTCGATACTCAATGCCGTAGTAAAACTTTACAAGGCTACGGATGACGAGAAGTACCTCGACTATGCCAAGCAGATAGTGGACGATATAGAATCGCCGCAAGGACCACAGCTCATCAAGAAGGCACTTGCGGGCAATCCTGTGGCAGAACGTTTCCCTTATCCTGCGTCATGGTACAGCTATGAAAACGGGCATAAGGCCTATGAAATGATGTCGTGCTACGAAGGCATGCTCGACCTTTATAATATAACAGGCGATGAGAACCTGTTCAAGGCCGCTAAAATGGCGGTAGACAACATTGTCGACACCGAGATAAACATAGCCGGTTCGGGAAGCGCGCACGAGTGCTGGTATGGCGGCAAAGCGTTGCAAACACGCCCCACGTTCCACACCATGGAGACTTGCGTAACCACCACGTGGCTGCAAATTCTAAACCGTTTGCGGGCAATGACAGGCGAAAGCCGTTATTCCGACCTTATGGAGCAGACGATATATAACGCATTGGCGGCTTCGCTCAAAAGCGACGCTTCGCGCATAGCCAAATACATGCCGCTTGAAGGCGTGCACACTCCCGGAGAACAGCAGTGCGGCATGACAACCAACTGCTGCAATGCAAACGGGCCGCGCGGCTTTGCGCTCGTATCGCAAACGGCTTATACGGTTAAGCCCTCGGAGATAACGGCCAACTTTTATGTTCCGTCGACCGCTACCATAAACATAGGCAACAAAAAGTGCGTCACCCTCGAACAGACTGGCGACTATCCCAAGGACGACGTCGTGGAAATAAAGGTCACGTCCGAGAAAGCTGAGGACTTTGCGCTCAAGCTGCGCATTCCTTCGTGGAGCAACGCCACAGCCGTTTCAGTGAACGGTACGGCGGTAGACGGTGTAAGGCCCGGCACGTTCCTCGCAATAAACCGTACATGGAAAAGCGGTGACGTGGTAAACATACGGTTCGACATGAACCCGCGCGCGGTGCAGCAGGACAACTGCGAAGCCCTGATGTGGGGACCCGTGGTGCTGGCCCGCGACAGCCGCTTCAACGACGGCTTCGTGGATGAGGCCGTAACAGTAAGCCGCAAGGACGGCCGCGTGGAACTCAAACCGGCAGAAGCTCCGGAATGGGCGTGGATATGCTTCAAAGCGCCCATGGTGGTCGGACTCGACGAGATAGACCACGGCAAACCGCGCGACGTACTTTTCTGCGATTTCGGTTCGGCCGGAAACACGTGGAATCCGAAGGAACGTTACCGCGTATGGCTGCCAAAAGCCCTCGATGTCCATAAAAAGCAGTAACAAGAAACGCACATTGCGGACAGCATGCGGTTCGGTGAATGACGGTCACGTTACTTGAACGCCGGTCCGCAACATAAAAACAGACATGTAGGACATGAAAAGAACAGTGCTTCAAATGTCTGTTTTCAGCCGACGAAAATTCGTGTTGATTATCAAGCGGTTATATATCCTCTCTGAGAAAAGAAAAAATACAAGGCACATATTTTAAAATATGTGCCTTGTATTTTAAA
>ENA-ORSA01003377-ORSA01003377.1-human-gut-metagenome-genome-assembly--contig:-NODE-3377-length-10198-cov-4.258898_pt1 | contig 10198 bp, 7 predicted proteins | sample MGYA00242179_ERZ509142 | MGnify/ENA primary metagenome ERZ509142 (study PRJEB26280, sample SAMEA2338659) | human gut metagenome | biome: human gut; feature: human-associated habitat; material: faeces... | reverse complement strand
GAAGCATACGGGCAGCAGACCGATGAACATCACCTGGCAGCTGGACCGCCCGATCCCGGCGAAGTTCTTGAAGAAGACAAATAAGTTGGTAGTGGGCTGATTAAATTCGCACAGGAACGCCATAACGAACTGGAACAAAAAGACCGTTGTGGATCAGAACCCAATCATTCATATATTCCAGGCGAACATCGAGCCAGCGCCCATCCAGCCAACATGCAAAGCAGTCTCCACAGTGAAGCCCGCCATATAGTGTCCCCGTATCGAATACGATATCTGGCCTATCCTGATTCCAAATTAATCGTCCAATCATAATTGTCGTCTCCTGTAGGAGGAAGGTTCATGAAGTTTTTTGAAGCGGTTCCTGGTGAGCTTTTTTCACCTTTGGCCTCGCCCAACCGCGCACTATACGCAGATGCTCTGGATGTGCTGTACACCGCATACCGTGAAAACCTTAAAATACGCGAAGACACGCTGTATTCTATGCTCCGCAGCAGATTGGAGCAGCAACTGGCGGATGCTACGTTTGAAGGGGAAGATATTGACGAGGATGAGCTGCGGGATATCTCCGGCCGTGCACGCTTTTTGATTCGGAAGCTCTGCGGTAAAGGCTGGTTTGAAAAGGAACGGGGTGACGATTTTGAGGAGTATATTACCGTCCCAAGTTACAGCAGTCGGCTGCTGGAGCTGTTTCACCAGCTCCGGGATGATCGTCCTGCTCGCGGATTTTCCTATGTGTTTGGTACCTACTCTGCTCTGAAGGTCGCCAATGAGAGCGAAAGCGTTTACGATAAGATGGCCGCAATTTACAGTGCCTATGATAACACCAGTGCTCTCATAAATTTGTTGCAAATGGTCTATCACAATGTGAAGCATTATTTTCAGATGCAGATAGATATGCAGGACGTCAATCAGGTATTGGCCTCTCACTTCAACGAGTTTGGACAGAAAGTAGTTGAGGCATACATACGACCGTTGAAAATTAAGGACTCCGTCCCAAAGTATCGCGTTCCAATTCAATCTGTTTTGAGAAGCTGGGCTGAGGATGATGCTCTGCTGCTTGCCATGGCGAACGCAACTTTGCAGGATAAACGAGGAGATACAGTGGAAAACTGCCGTTCCGATCTGCTGCGAAAGATTTTCTGGATCGACGAGCGATATGACAATATAGAGCATGACTATCTCGATGAAATAGATGCGCAGGTTCGCCGCTATACGAGAGCAGCAACGCAAAAGGTAGAAAACCTGACAAATCGCGATCAAAATGTTCGGGGAAACTTGAATGTACTGCTCACGGCATTGTCTCGCAATCGGCGCGCCGGTGATTTAGTAGACCAGATACAACCGGTATTTCAGCTTTATGAGCAGTCATTCCTTTCTGAAAAAAGCTTGTGGTATCGGAAGCGCCCCGGAAAACGGACAAAAGCTGCCGCGGTTCTTATTCAGGAAACCGCTTCCGATGCAGACGCAGCCGCGCAGGCTGCACAACTATTGCGTTCCGAATATGGCCGTGCGGCTATTGTCGCCTATGTGCAGGGATGGTTGGGGGACGCAGATGTTTGCTACTCCAAAGATTTAAACATTAAGGATGATAAATCTTACATTATGAGTTTGCTGGCTGTATTGACCAGCGGAGATTCTGCCGCAGGCCATCAGATCAAAGAGCTGGGCGGCTCATTTCATGAGAATGGCTATTCCATCCCCCAGATGCAGATTCGACGGAAGGAGAAGAAAAATGGATTTTGACTTCATTCGTAGTGCGACCTCCAAGGAATTAGAACAGTTCAAGTCCGTTTGCAACCAGCTTCTTAGCCGGACTTATATTGTGCGAACACTGTTTCGGCCGGGCAAAGGAAGGGTGAATAACCCGGATTATACGTTTTTATCTCTGCATTACGAAGCGGTGCAAGAATATCTTAGTCTGCTGGATTGGGATCTGCGCAAAGATGATTTAAACGGCTATTTCTATGTGATCAATACGGACGAAGCGAACCGCTGCAACCTGAACAAAAAAGAAACGGCCATTCTCCTTGCCCTACGCATGATTTATGAAGAAAATCAGGAGCAACTCGGTCTGGAGCAGGATGCCGTTTGTACCGTGCGTGATGTTTTAGAAAAGGTCGTCACGGATTACGCAATCCTTCCAGCAAAGCCCAATATGGACGAAGTGAAGCGTGCGTTGACATTGCTGGAAAATCACTCGATTATTCAGCGGATTGAGGGAAAGTTCAATCAGAGCGGTTGTAAATTTTCCATATTACCGACCGTGTTGGCTGCAGTCTCCAGTGAAAAGCTGAACGATGTTGTGTCTGTGCTACGGAAGGAGGGCGATACCGATGAAGAAACTGAAGAAGATCCTGCTGATTAATTGGCTGTATTTCAGCAAAGAGATCATCGAGGTAGGTGATATTAATTTCCTGACTGGAAAAAACGGTGCGGGAAAATCCACGGTAATTGATGCCCTTCAAATCGTTCTATTGGGAGAAACAAATGCCCGCAACTTTAATCAGGCTGCCAATGAAAAGTCTCAGCGCACGCTGGACGGTTATTTGCGGGCAGATATGGATGAAAATAACCCGTATTCCCGCCGGGGAAAAGATTTCTCCAGCTACATTGCTTGTGAGTTCCAAGATGACGTAGTGGGCAGCAGTTTTGTCACGGGCGTTGTTTTTGATTGCCGCAGTGACGGAAGCAGGCAGGAACGCTTTTTTATTTGTGTGGGAACGCTGCCCGAGAACTGCTTTGTTGAAAATGGAGAGGCTATGGAGATTCCTGCGCTGCGCCGTTTTTTGAAGCAGAATTACGTTAAGGCGGAGATCTATGACACGCAGAAGGAATATCGCAGGAATATGCTGTCAAGATGGAATGTGCACAATGAGCAGGTCCTTCGAATGATGAAAAAGGCGGTATCCTTCCGCCCTATCGTGGATATCCAGAAATTCATTACCGAGAACATCTGCGACATACCGGAGAAGCCTGATATCGAGGCCATGCAGCAGAATATCCGGGATTATAAACGCCATGAAATGTTGGCACAGCGGCAGGAGGAGAAACTGACTGCTTTACAGGAGATTGGCAAACTCTATCGTGAAATGAATCAGGCCATCGACCGCTGGCGGGTGCAATCATTTTTGGTGCTTTGGTCCAAAAAAGAAATAGAACAAGCCCAAATTGACCGATTTGAGCTTGAAAAGAGAGACAGTACCACAGAATTAGCCGCAATTGAAAAGAGTATTATGACGATCTCTGATCGAATCGCGCAGAAGGAGAACCGCAGGCGCGAACTTGACTTGGCCTGCGCGCAGAGCAGTGTGTTTCAGGAGGAAGAAAAACTCCGCAATCGGAAGCAGGCACTGCTGGATGAGCAAAAAAGGCTGATGCAGGATCTCCAATCCTTGGCATTGGAAATAAAAAAGGAATCCTTTCAGCTGAACGGACTGTGTGACTCGGTATTGAAGCAGAATGCAGAGGAAGTACTTCTGCCTGTGCAGGAGGCTGCCGAAAGTGTACTAAAAACATATTCGCTTTTTGTGACCGGAAGCTATGAGATATTTTCCTATTCATCAGCACCCTTTGAGAGCGCCCAGCAGGCGGCGGCTGAGCTTACTAAGACCATCAGGAATGCGCTGCACATAGCAGAAGATCGACTGGCGGAGTTGAAGGAGGAGCAGGACCAAAAACGCACCGTCCTCGCAAATCTCCGAAAGGACATTAAAGACTATCCGCGAGGTCTACTGCAATTGAAGGCCCGCTTGGAATCTGAGCTGAACAGCCGGATCGGCAGTCCTGTGAGAATAGATATTCTTGCGGATGTCCTGGAGCTTGCGGACGAACGGTGGCGCGGAGCCGTGGAGGGATATCTCAATGCGCAGAGGTTTTATCTGCTGGTTGATCCGGCGTATTATAAGAGCGCCTTATTGATCTTTGACAGGGTCAAAAAAGAGTTCGGTTTTGCATCCTTCGGGTTGGTGGACATCGGTAAGCTTCGCGAACGAGAAACGATTCGCCCACGCGATGACAGCCTTGCCAGAAAGGTTGATACGGATAACAAGCTGGCGCGCAGCTATATTGACTATCTGTTGGGGCGCGTCGTATGTTGTGAAAAAGCTGAACAGCTGCGCAATTTCAAAACCGCTATTACAGCAGACGGACTGCTCTACCAGGGATATGTTGTCCGTTCGATTCGTCGTGAGCTGATGGATGACGCATTTATTGGCCGTTATGCGGTAAGTCTGCGTGTATCTCGATTGGAAGAGGAGTTAACGCAGATTGAAGACCAGCTGCGTTATTGGAACCCTATCCGTCAGCTTTTGTCACAGTCAAAAGAACCGTTATTTACGCACTTTTTTGTCCAAAATACCGTGGCAGAAAAGCAAAAAGCATACCTGCGCGGCATGGAGATTGTCAATGAAGTGACTGATATCGATGATCAGCTTTCAAAACTGGATCTTTTGTGGCTGGACGAACAGCGCCGCACAATTGCTGCGCTCGGGGATGAAATTATAGCGTTGAATAAAGAAAAAGAGGAGAAAGGAATTCAGATCGGCCAGTACAAGGAACGTATTCGCCAACTCGACTATGAGGTGCTGCCGGATCATTACCAGCAGCTAACTTATATGGAGGATCGCCTGCAAGACGAATTTCCTTCCAAATATCAGGAAAGCATCGGCCTTCCCAGGTATCAGCAGGAGCTCGACCGTCTGAAGCGCGCAGACATCGTCCATAAGAACTTCAGCAGCCGTTTGGAGCAGAGCGTAAAGGAACAGGATACTGCCCGAAAAAAACTTTTCATTGCACGTAGGGAGTATACGGACCGGTTTAAGCCATGTTCCTTCCGTGTGGAAGCCATGGATAATGATGAGTTTGAATCGGAGCGGAGGCTCTTGGAGGAAAGTGAGCTGCCCAAATACCGGGAGAAGATCAACGCCGCCCGAGAGAGTGCGATGGAACAGTTCCAGAATGATTTTCTGGCCAAATTGAAGTCCAGCATCGACCAAGTGCAGGATCAGGTGAAGAATCTAAATCGCGCACTGCGCCAGGCTCAATTCGGAACGGACAGTTATCAGTTCCGTGTGGAGCGTAATCCGGATTATGCAGAGTATTATGACATGATTATGGATCCGGAGCTTATGGAAGGCGATGTAGGGTTGTTCGCGCGGCCTTTCCAGGATAAATATGGTCAGCTGATAGAGAAGCTGTTCAGCCAGATCACTACGGCGGATGATACCCAGTTAAATGCGAGAAAACAAAGCGAGCTGCAGGAAAATATCCAACGATATACCGATTTTAGGACATACCTGAAGTTTGACCTGGAAACCACGGATCAAAACGGAACAAAGCAGTTGCTTTCTCAGACCTTGAACACAAAGTCCGGCGGTGAAACACAGACTCCGTTTTATATTGCGGTTCTGGCTTCCTTCGCTCAGCTCTACCGTGTGAATGATACATCCAGTTTCGGCAACACCGTCCGATTGGCAGTGTTTGATGAGGCATTTAACAAAATGGATAGTGATCGCATTATTGAGAGCGTCCGCCTCCTGCGAAGGATGGGCTTGCAGGCCATTATCTGTACACCGCCGGATAAGGTTTCGGATATTATGCCGATTGCAGACCGTACGCTGCTGGTAAACAAGGACAAATACAGAATGCATATTCTGCCCTTTGGCAAGGAGATTGCGCAATGACAGAGCAAGGCGACATTATAAACCGACTGTTGGATAAATATGAAAACAGCAGGCATCTATCTGATCCTGGGACATCCCCCAGAAGAGTCATGCTAAAAGTGGAAAAGAGAGACCTCCCTGCGTATATCTATGAGGATGCCGTGATACGGGATGCTTATAATGAAGCGGCCCTGGAGCTTGAAAAGAAGCATTTGGTGCAGCTTGAGTGGGTGAAAGGCCGTCCGGTGCTTTCGGCCATTGTGCTGCGTTTGGATCAGATTCCACAGTGCTATGCTTCTGCCGAAAGAGTGCATCCAAAAGTGCGGGCAACTCAAGTTATTCAATTGATAGACGGCAGTCTGAAGGACGTTGCGATTCCCTGGATTATAGCTTGGAAGGCAGATGTTTGTAGATTGGCTGCAGAGCAGCTGAAAATCCCAGCCTTTTGCAGGACGGACGATACCCCATTGCAGGATCTGCTCTGCGTTTTCCGCGAGTATGCAGCTCTGTCCGGCAGTATAACGATGCGCGCATTCAGCAGCAAGTGCTTTTCCGACACGAAATACTTTGAGCGAAATGTGCGGGACCTGTTTTTGCGGATTGCAAGAAAATACGATGCGGATTTGGCGATTTCCTGCGATGAAAACGCCCTGGGGGAAAGAGAACAGCTGGCATATTTGGGCATCTATGCTCGCCCGGAGCTATATGAGCTTGCTGGAAACTGTCAGGTTCGAACAGAGCAGGGAAATATCTGTATTGGTGCCGCGCCATACGGTTTGGCCTTACCCAGCACTTTGATTGATTCCATCATCTCAATTGACTTGGCCGAAATTCAATGTATTACATTCATTGAGAACAAAACCAATTATGATGAATATGTGATGTCGGAAAAACAGCCGAACGAGCTGGTGATCTATCATGGTGGATTTCTCAGTCCACAAAAGCGAAAGCTGGTTACATTGATCGTTCGTGCGGCATCTAAAGATGTTAAAGCGCGATTTTGGGCAGATATCGATGCGGGTGGCTTCCAAATGTTCGACAACTTGCAGAAGCTAATTTCGTCTGTGCTGCCCATGCGTATGTCAGGTGAACTTGTTGAAAAATTTCACGAACATGGTCTTATGCGCTCCAAAGAATACTTATCTGAATTGGCAGCAGATTTAAAAAGCGGGAGATACTTACTGTTCAAAGATGCTATTGAAAAAATCCTAAGCTATGGCGTTACAATCGAGCAGGAGACGTTTTTGAACTGATTAGGGAAACATATTTGCGCAGGGGATTGGACGTGCATCTACCGCTAAAATGCGGCTGATGGGCACAGCTATAATCCAGTGCGAATGTGCGGGGACAACCCATAAGTCAACAGCTCGCATTCTCAAGTGAAAGGATTGTCTATGGACGCACGAAAGCACTTAATCATCATAAAAGGAAAAGACCAGACGGACTCGGTCGCGAGCTTTCAGTTCCATGACGGGAAGTGCGAGGTCGTCTATACCAGTGCGCCCAATAAGACATACAGCTTTCAGCGTAGCAATGTGGAAATCCTACCCCTGCAAAAGGAAATCGACCCTGCACGGGTGATTGTCACCGTAAACGGGCAAACCATCAGCGGAATTGATGAGATTCTCGACTTCAGTGGGTATTATCGTATTGTCCGCAAGGGAAAGAGAGATTTATCGTTCCACAGGAGCGAAGTGCAGTTCCAGCAGAATTGCCTGACAGAAGGTAAAAATCAAGAAACATTCCAATATTTCAAGGAGACTGCCGCGGCAATTAGCCTCGAGGTGGAAGGCATCAACATTCTGAGCATGCAGTACGATAAGATCAAGCAGGTCAGCGAGGATACCGTGTTGGCAAGCTATCTTGCACCGCAGAAAGACGTCAAAACGCCCCAGATGCCGGAGGCAGTGATCTATCCGTTTGGCTTGAACCAGAGTCAGAAGCTGGCGGTGGAGCGGGCGCTTTCCTCCAAAATCAGCATCATTCAAGGACCGCCGGGGACGGGAAAAACGCAGACGATCCTAAATATCATCGCCAATGTGGTTCGGAGCGGGAAGACCGTGGCGGTCGTATCCAATAACAACTCTGCAACACACAATGTGGCGGAAAAGCTGGAAAAGAAGAATGCTGACTTTCTGACCGCATTTCTCGGAAGCCTTGCCAACAAGCAAAAGTTCTTGGAGACTCAGACCGACGTCTATCCGAATATGAGCGAGTGGGTAATGTCCACAGAGGAACGGCGGCAGTTAGATCAGGAGACAACTGTGCTTTCCAAAGAGTTGAACGAAATGCTCAACGCTAAGAACCGCATTGCGGAAATTGAGCAGGAGTTCTTGCAGCTGAACCCGGAGCAGCATTATTTTGAGGAATATTACGCAAGTTACAGTGACGTGCCAATGGAGAGCCTGGACAAGCTGTCCTCGCAGAAGCTTCTTGCGCTTTGGATGGAATTTGAACAGCATGCAGAGCGTGAGACTCGCTTGGGCCTGTTGCAAAAAATATCCATCATATTTCGATTCAACCGTAATGCGCTCAAATTGTTTATCCGTTCCCCGGAACAGGTCATTCCCTATTTGCAAAACCAATTCTATTTCGTAAAGAGGCGGGAACTGGAGGCCGAAAAGCAGGAATTGAACCGAAAGCTGGAGCGCTACGCTTTCGACGCGAAGATGGACGAGCTCACACAGAAGTCCCTGCGGCTGTTCCGGGCGGAGCTGGCAACACGGTATCATTGGCGGAATAATAGACGATGCTTTGAAAAGAATGATTTCCGCCGGAATTCCGAAGAGTTTACCCGCGAGTATCCGGTGGTGCTTAGCACGACCTATTCCATCAAAGGAACGCTGAGCATCGATCATATCTACGATTACTTGATCGTAGATGAAGCCTCACAGGTCGATTTAGCCACAGGGGTGCTGGCATTTTCCTGTGCGCGGAATATCGTAATTGTTGGGGACTTAAAGCAACTCCCCAATGTACTGACAGAGGATGACATTCGTACCAGCGATGCCATTTGGCAGAAGTATTCCTTGGATGAGCGTTATCGCTTTTCTACGCACAGCCTGCTGTCCTCTGCATTGGAAATATGGCAGGACGCACCTGTTACGTTGCTGCGAGAACACTACCGCTGTCACCCGAAGATCATCAACTTCTGCAACCAGAGGTTCTACCACGGGCAACTGATCGTTATGACGAAGGATCATGATGAGCCGGATGTATTGACCATGTACCGGACGACTGCCGGTAACCACGCCCGTGGACATCTCAATCAGCGCCAGATCGATGTCATCCAGCAGGAGGTGCTTCCGCGGCTGCATCAGCAAAATTTCCAGAGCATCGGTATTATCACGCCATATCGGGATCAGGTGACAGCCATCCGCAAGCAGCTGGGAGATACTTATGAGGTGGACACCGTCCACAAGTTTCAGGGGCGGGAGCAGGATGCAATCATTCTGACTTCGGTCGACAATGTCATCACAGATTTTGTGGATGATCCCCATATGCTGAATGTGGCGGTTTCCCGCGCGGTTCATTCGCTGGCGGTGGTTACATCGCAGGACCCACGCAATGACCAAACCAACTATGGCGACCTAACGCGGTACATCGAATATAACAATTTTGAGGTTATCCAGAGCCAGGTCTACTCCGTGTTCGATATGCTCTATCAGGGCTATGCTGAGCAGCGCAGAGCATATCTGCAAAAACATAAGCGAGTATCGGAGTACGATTCCGAGAATCTCATGTACTCTGTGATTCAAGAGGTGCTGGCCGAGGAGGCATTTTCCTCCATCGGCTGCGCGGAGCATGTTTCACTTGCGACGCTGGTGAAGGACTATGAACCGCTGACAGCGGAAGAATGCCAATATGCCCGCAATCCGTTGACCCATGTGGATTTTCTGCTGTTTAATCAGATGGATAAGCAACCTGTGCTGGCGATTGAAGTAGACGGGACTGGCTTCCACGAAGCGGGGAGCAAGCAGGCAGAGCGAGATATGAAGAAAAACTCCATTCTGGAGAAGTGCGCCGTCCCGCTGCTGCGCCTCCGCACAGATGGCAGCGGGGAAAAAGAGAAAATCAGAAATGCGCTAAAGAAGGAATGATTATGCCGAGAATTATCAGGAACGCAATCAGATGCAAAAAATGTGGAGAAGTCATCGAAAGCGAAACCGTCCATGATTTTAAGTTTTGCAGCTGCGGCTCCTGCGCCGTAGATGGTGGTCACGACTACCTTCGCAGATGCGGTAATCGTGAGGACTGGGAAGAACTGTCTGAAGTGGAAAAGGTGGAGGACAACGGTGCGTTGACTTGATTCTGGGTGATTAGGAATTGGGGTGATAGGATGTCTCTTAAAATTCAGCTTTTTGAAAACCAACGCATCCGCACGGCGTGGGATGAAGAAAAGGAAGAATGGTACTTCTCCATTGTCGATGTGGTTGGCGTACTGACGGACAGCGTTGATCCCACGGCGTATTGGCGCAAACTTAAACAACGGTTGAAGGCCGAAGGCAATGAAACCGTGACAAATTGTCACGGTTTGA
>ENA-ORSA01003374-ORSA01003374.1-human-gut-metagenome-genome-assembly--contig:-NODE-3374-length-10206-cov-3.286967_pt1 | contig 10206 bp, 7 predicted proteins | sample MGYA00242179_ERZ509142 | MGnify/ENA primary metagenome ERZ509142 (study PRJEB26280, sample SAMEA2338659) | human gut metagenome | biome: human gut; feature: human-associated habitat; material: faeces... | reverse complement strand
GGCAGTTTGATCTCAGGGGGATGAGATCAGGTCTATGTGCAAATCCGTTCCCAATTCGGATTGTGCAAATAAATTATTGTGCGCTTTCCTCCGCAGCCGATTCCTGCCGTTCGGCTTGCCGTGCTGCGCGTCTGGCTTCCTTTTCTGCCGCCTGCTCCTGCCGGAACTTGCTCAGCTGGCGCTTACCTTTTCGTCCATCCAAATATCGGCGCGAAAGCGGCGACCTGCGCCCTGAAACTGCTTTTTACCTTTACCTTTTGACATCCGTCACATCTCCTTTCGTTCGCAATTCTCTGAAAGGAGAGTTTCGGATTTATTTGTTGTCTGCGCTTTGGCAGCGTTTTTAGTTCTTGCTTCGGCTCGACGCTGGTTCCGCTGTTCGTTGCGCTCTTTTCGGACACGATCTCTTTCGGCGCGTTCCTGCTTATAAAGCTCTTCCTGCCGCTTATATTCCTGATTGTAGTGAAGATAGCGTTCACGAGCTGGGAAACGCTCCAGCGCTTCTCGGGTGCGCTCTTTGATTATATTTTCTATCCAGCGCTGCCCATCAAAGCGATTTCTCGCGCCGCCGCTCATTTGGAACCTCCGGCTGCGGCCGCGTTTTTCTCGCGCTTCTTTTGGGATTTGCGTTCACGGCGGTCAGCTGCCGCCTGATTTTTGCGCGCCTTTTTCTGCTGCACATGCAGCGCAGACTGACGTTTATATTCCGCCTGAAAGAGCGCTGTGCGTTCAATCGGGAAATTTTTCGCGGCATGGCCGGTAGGGTCTTGAAGACCGCTTTCTTCCAGCGCCTTGACCCACGAACCGAACCGGAGCGTCAGCAGCTCGCCGCCGAGCACCTCCGCCTGCACCGGAACGTGTCCGAGGCCTTCTTTGCATTTGTGCAAATAGCTTGACAGCTCTTCCGCCGAATCGTGCTGGTGCGCAAGGATGAATTCAATGTTCTGCCGGGAGACCGCCATGCGCACGCTTTCGTTCATCTTCTTTTCGTGCAGCGCCTGGTTGTCGCGATCTCGAAATGCCGTGCCTTTCATTCCTGCACCTCCTCGGCGCAGAGCGCGTCTGCCTCCTGCTCTTGCGGTGCCAACGCCGCGCAGAGGTCGCGCACGATTTTTCTGTTTTTGAACTCCGGTGGATTCTTAACGGTGTAAGCGATCGTGCCGCTGAAAAAGCTGCGCAGAGACTTCGTCCGCGACTCGAAACGGTATTCGAGGAATGCCCCGCCGATAACCTCTACCCTCGCAGGGGGATGCCCGATGTCCTCCATGCAGGCTTGCAGGTAGGCACTGAGCTGCTCAAGGCTATCATTCTGGTGGTCTAAAATAAACTCCGTGTTTCTTCGTGCGATGATCTGCTTGACGCGGGACAAAAGCTGCGGGTCCAGGTTTCTCTGCCAGTTGGGCTGCTGGATTTGAAGCTGCTGTTCTTCGCCGTGCATACGTTTTTCCTCCTATCGTACTTTTTCACAGACTACCCCTATCATGGGATAATCTGGATGAGACACAAATAAAAATAGCGTCACTTGTTCCGTAAAAGAGGGAACAGTTGACGCCCGTGTCAAGTACAATAAGCAGATCATCGTGCTGCCTACCATACGTTTTTTGCCTGCCTTCTGCATTTCAGGGGTCATAACCAGACAGAATCCCATGCAGTGAGAATAGCGATTCTTCCGACTTGGACTATGGATGTAATTTACATCCGCGCTCTGACTCCTACCTTCTCATGGGGCAAGCCCCACAATGGCGATCTTTCGATCACATGACTTGCAAACAAAACGCTGTCTTACGTTCTGCCGCGTGCCACTTTGGAATCTTGCTTATCCTTACGGCTCCGGGCGAGTAGCCGCGTACACTCCCAATGTACACAGCCTTCCTCTTTCATCACAGGCTCAGTCCAATCATGGCTGCGACCTGTGATTACACATCCTCGGCAAGCAAAAATCACGCAGTATGAAATTGTATGACCGCAGAATTGGTTTTCTCTTTTGTGGTATCCTAACCGTGTGTACGGCGAGGATTTTTTTCGTAAAGTGTTCCACTGCACTAAACCGCTGCGCGGTGGTTTACGAGAGTCTTCTGCGGTGTGCATTTTCGTTGGATTCTGCTCATCGCACACAGTAGTAGACTTTACTTTTTAGGCATTTTTCACAATGAAATTGCCAATTCCGCTATTTTTACATCATAACGCAAGTGAAAAGTCTACTATTATTTACAATTTTCCTGCACTTTTTTATCGGGCGTTTCGCAACATATGGTTTCTATACCATTCGCTTGCCCCCACAGCTTGACCCATTTGAGGAATGTCGTCTGCGAAACGCCGAGCTTTTTTCCAGCTGTACGGGAGCTAAGCTCTTTTTTGCTCCATTCCATAAAGACCTCCGGAAAGTTTTCCGGTACAGGCATCGCCAGCCGTCCGAAATGCACGCCCCGCGCTTTCGCCGCCGCAATTCCTTCTGCCTGCCGCTGACGGATAAATTCACGTTCCGTCTGCGCGACGTAGCTCAGAAGCTGCAATACAATGTCCGCAATCAGCGTCCCCGTCAGATCGCGGCTTTGCCGGATGTCCAGCAGCGGCATATCCAGCACAAGAATGAACGCGCATTTTTCTCTCGTAATGAACCGCCACTGCTCCAGTATTTCATCATAGTTCCGTCCCAGCCGGTCGATGCTCTTGACAACAAGCGTATCACCGGCTCTTATTTTTCGGAGCAGCCTGCGGTATCCCTGCCGTTCAAAATCCGCACCGGAGCGTTTGTCCAGATAGATGTCTGCGTCCGAGACGCCGGCTTCACGCATTGCTGCCATCTGCCGCGCCTCGTTCTGATCTCTGGATGATACGCGCACATATCCATAAATCTGTCCCATCTGCATTCCTCCCACATTTTGTGACATGACTTAATTTTAGTGGATCTGCATATTCCCGTTTGCCGCGTCAGCCGCGGTCGGATATGCTTATTTCAGACGGGAAATCCCGAAATCCATATTAAAAGGAGGCACTATGGAAGAACGAAAGAAAAAAGAGCGCGGTATTTATCTGCGGAAGGATGGGCACTGGGAAGCACGATACAGCATCGGCCGCGCCGCACAGGGAAAGACCAAATATGAAAGTATCTACGGTTGGTCAAAAGAGGAAGTTGCGAAAAAGCTGAGTAATATGGGACTTCGTTACGCCTACAACCGCGAAGAACCGGGGAGAATAAAGTTTTCTCCATTTCCACCAGCCGAAACTGCTGAAGCGCCATTTATGCTGTCAGCTATGAGCTTCGTTCACGCGGCTTGGCAGAGAGTACCAGAACTGTCTACGAGGGAAAACTGCGTAGATTTTTGTCCGATATGAACATGGGCAACCCACAAAAGCTGACAATGCTGGATGCGAAACAGTATATCTACCGAATGCGAAACGAAAAAAATGCTGCTGCAAGAACCTGCAACAGCTTCATTACCGCTATAAAATATCTGTTTATCTTTGGATTGCAGAAGGAATGGGACGACAAGCTGTTTCCGCATCTGCGGTCAAAAAATAAGCTGCCGGTCGTGCTGTCCCGGCAAGAGCTTGACGCGCTGTTCTCCAGCTTCAAATCTCCAGCTTACCGTATGATAGCGATTGTTATGTACTCTTCCGGTCTGCGCGTCTCCAAAGCGGTTCGGCTTCGTGTGGGCGATATTCACCGCGACACCATGCAAATCTCCGTTACAGAAGGCAAAGGTGGAAAAGACCGGCGTGCCGTTCTCTCGGAGCAATGCCTTCGAGAGCTGGAACAATACTGGCGGCAGTACCGTCCCAAGGATTATTTCTTCCCCAGCAAGGATTATGCCCCAACGCCGGGCGTATAGCTCCCGCAGCGCCGAAAGTGGAAACTGCTCAGTGTCCAGGTTGGTGATCAGCAGCTGCGTCCTGCCGTCTTTCAACGTCAAGCGTACGATTCTTGCCGAAAATTCATAAAAAGCCGCACTTTCTGTGTCCGGAAAATCAAACGGAATGCTGTTTGGAAGGCGGTAATAGTGCTCCGGAACCGGGACGCCGTGCTGCTTGAGCTGCTGCGGCGTCAGCCGTCCCAGCGTCATGCGGACAGGCAGGTCGAATTCCGGCGCGGCGGGCAGCTTCACGCTGTAAGCGTTTTTTCGCTCATGATCTTTGATGCGGATCAGATACTTCCAGCCCTTCTTTTCCAGACAGGCAAAGTTGTTGTACGCCTCATAATTGCGATCCGCCAGCACGATCACGGGGTCGGTGATCACGGAGCGCACCGCCATCTCACGCAGCGCCCTGGATTCGTGCTTTGTATGCTCTTTTTGTACGATCACATCGGTATAAATGCCATTTTCCAGGTCAAAAAGTGCGTTGATATGGAACAAATTCCAGCTGTGCTGACGCTCCGTTCCAGGCCGATAGGCGTCCTTATCCGCAGGGTACGCGCCGGATTTCAGCGACGAACCGTCCACGGCCAGCAGTCGGTAGCCCCGGAACTTCTTTTGCGGGCGCAGACGATCCGAGAAGCGGTGAAACAGATCTTCGAGCGCGGATGGAAGCAGCTTCTGCCGCTGCTGGACAAAGGCCGACGCCGACGGCGTGTCGATCCGCCTGCGGAAATACCCGAGCAGCCCCTTCCAGACGCTCTTTTCGCCCATGGCGAGAATGAGATGGATCAGCACAGCGGGCGTCAGTGTCCGTTTTCTGGTAAAATCCCGACCTGGCTTCCGCGCGTACCGCTCCGGCTCCTCACCGAGCCTCCGAATGATGGAAAAAAGCCTCTCCCGCAGTATCATTACCGTTTTTTTCATGTGCAGCCTCCCTGAAAATCAATTCATTTTCAGGACTTGGCTGCACATTTTTCGCACCTTGTCAAGGACTTTTTCCGCTTAATCGAAATTTTTTTCTTAACTTAATGGTATTACTGACAGACACCCTCATCGCAGAAAATCCGTGCGAAAAAATTAGCGAACAGCATTTTCTTTGCGCTGGCAGGGCTTGCGGCACTGTCCTGGGTGGTGTCCTTGATCCGTGTGGCGAGGGAAAAGGTGGGGTGCCGATAAGGTTTGGCAGTATTGCCAAACCCTACTTTCTGACAGCCCTGTCAAAAAAATGATATCGAGTCCGGTGAATTCGACAGACTCGTTTTTCCTATAGACCACTTTTGACAAGATTGTCAGAAGTGGTATTGAGATTGACGAGGAATGGTTGACAACGTTGTCAAAGGTTTCTCGCTCCATTCTGCTTTCACGCTAAAAGTGGACTTTCGGCTGCATTGCCGGAAGTCCACTTTTCTGAATCGCCTATCGTGACCGGGTTCGGCAATGTTGTCAAACCCGGTCTTTTGTCCATCTACCATGCAGATTGGGTCTAACAGTGTTGCCAGATTCTCTTTTGCACACTTACATCCCGGCAATTCTGCCGAAAAGTTTCCGCCTGCAGGCGGCATTGGGGACTGGGGCTTACCCCAGCAAGCTGTATTTTGACATCAAAATGCGATGCTTGCGTCAATGCCGCCAAGGGCGGCATGAACCTTGCCGTAACATAAACCGGCCAAACAAGGGGGCTCAGAAGCTTACAACTTAACCCGCCTTGTTCAGACATAACAGAAATTCGTGTTGACAGCAACCCCCATCCATTGTATACTAACCTTGTTATGGAGTTAGAGTACACTAACCAAAGGGGGATTTTGAAAGCTACCGGTTCTTTGAAAAAACGGTTTTTTTATCCCTTTCAGTTAGATGAGTCTAACTTATAAACAGACTTTTAGAGGAGAAAATCTATGCGAAAAACAATATTCCAGCGCATCAGCAGTGGGCTGTTGGCCCTGTTGATGCTGTCAACACTTGCGGTTTCGCCGGCATTGGCGGCAGACAGCAAGTCCGAACCGGCAGCGGTGCACACGCAAGCGGCTGCCGGGGAAAAGACGCGGGAGGAGATGATTGCCAACACCTCTGCGGTGCTGCTGCAAAACGGGAAAACCCGCACCAAACCATTTAAGCAGAATGCAAATTCCGTAGATGTTCAGGTGAAGCTGGACGACTCTGTGGAAAGCTGCTATATGACGGTGTACGCCTACATCGGCACGGCGGGGTTTGACCCGGATAACAGTACTTCCAGCTTTGTTTTATGGAAGGGACAGGTCAAAACTGGCACGATAACCTGCCCGTTTAACGCCGATGTGGCGCTGAAGGTGGGCTACAAGATCATTGCCTGCGTCAACACCCCGGCGGGTAAGGACGCCGAGGGCAGCACCAACTATGCCTATGTAAAGTCTCAGGCATTGGAAGTGGTGGATGAGAACGGCCAGGGTTTCCAGCCTTACATGTATCCGAACATTACCATTGACGAAGAGACTTTGGAACCGGGAGCCACCACGCTGCACATCTCCATGACCGGCGACCAGCGGATTTTTGACGCGGCGGCGGCTGAGAAAATTGACATCAACTACACCATCGGGATGTACCCGGCGGGAGACGAATTCCAGATTGAGGACGGCAGCACCATCACTCTGGTTCAGCTGGGGAAAACCACCGAATCCATCACGCACCAGGAAGTCACGCTGTCTCAGCCCCTGAAGGCGGGCTGGCGCGTCCGTGCTGTGGCCTACTGGGACGGATGCCCGGATCTGTTTATTGCCAGAAGCAATGACTATCAACTGGGGCAAGCGGACGACTCTGTTCTGGTTTCCGGCACCGCGGAGGAGAACATCCCCACGGCGGCCGTTCAGGGAACGCCCAAGGCGGGGGATATCAGCGTAACCGTGACGCTGGGCGGCAAGATTCCGTCCGGTTCTGTGCTGATTCTCCGCAGCTATGATGCTGGCGAAACGAAATTTGAAACGTCCGGCGGCACATGGGTGGCAACACAGGCCAGCGCTGAAGCGAAAACTTACGTTCTGTCTTCGGCAGAAGCTGCAATGACGGCAGGCCGGAAGCTGGTGGCGCTGGTACTGAGCAGCGGAACTGTGATTGCCCAGTCCCAGCCGGTGGTCATTACCGCGGCTCAGACGCCAGCCACGGGTACAGTGGTGTTAAACGAGAGTACCTACACGGTGGAATCTACTCAGGCCACCGTAACAGTTACCGGATGCGAGGAATTTGCAAATGGACGGCTGTTTGTGACCACGGGCAGCCGCGGCAGCGACAACGATGACAGCCGCGGTAAGCTGGGGCAGGTAACCTTTACTGGAGCGGGCACCTATACCATCACCTTTAACACAACCTATACCAAGCTGACAGAGGGAAACACCGTTCAAGCATACCTGTACAAGTATGACAGCGATACAGACAAAACCATTTACCGCTACAGCGAATCTGCGGTTATCACAGCGGCAGACGAATCCGGCGAAAAAACGCCGGAGGAAATTCTCAAGAACACCACTGCTACCCTGATGAAAAACGGCGCGGTGCGGACGGAGAACTTCAAACAGAGCGAAACGTCTGTGGATGTAAAGGTCACGCTGGATTCTTCTCTGAAGCAGTGCTACATGACAATCTTCGCCTATTCGTCCAACACCACGTTTGATCCGGACGGTTCCTACAACAAGCGGCTGTGGACAGGATATGTACAGAACGGGCAAACAGTGACCTGCACGTTCAATCAGGAACTGCCCTTGTATTGTAATGTGATTGCCTGCCTGAATGTGCCGGTAGGGGAGGATTTTTACAAACCCTCTAACTCTCAGGCACTGGAAGTGGTGGATGCCAGCGGAGAGGGCTTCCGGGACTATACCTATCCCGATGCCTCCATTGTAGAAACCACGCTGGAGCCGGGGGCTACCAAGCTGCACATCAACCTGACCGGCGATGAGCGGCTGTTCCAGGCGGCAAAAGAAGGAAAGACCTCTATTACCGTTGCAGTAGGCCAATATCCCAATGACGGAACTACCTTTGACTTCGAAGGAGAAAAGCAGATTTCCCTGGCCTCCAACCTGATCTTCACGGAGCCACAGAAGAACTATGAGGTGACGCTGTCTCAGCCTCTGAAGGCGGGGTGGCGTGTCCGCGCCGTGGCCTACTGGCAGCAGAACGAGAACATCTTCCTGCCCAAGGGCAACGACTACGAAGCCATGTTCCAGCGTCCGGACGACTCGGTGCTGGTTTCCGGCACGCCGGAGGAGGATGTCCCCGCAGTGTCCATTCAGGGAACGCCCAAGGCGGGGGACACCAGCGTGACGGTGCAGCTGGGCGGTAAGATTCCGGAGAGCACCTACATTGTGCTGAAAAGATATGATGCAGGTACGGAGGACGCGGACTGCCTGCTGAGCGGTGGCACTTTCCTGGCCAACGGGAGTGCATCTGCCGCGGGCGAGCAGACTCTGACATTCTCTGATGCGCTGACCGCCGGAGAAAAACTGGCGGCATTCCTGACCAACAGCGGCCAGCTGGCAAAGTCCCAGCCGGTAACGGTGGCCGCAGCCCAGACAACCCCGCTGTTCACCATCACGCCCAAGGGGACTTTGACGGCGGACAGTACCCAGATCACCTTTACCGTTTCCAGCAGCGATCCCAGCATCACTACAGTGAACGCTTTCCTGTGCCCGGTGAAAAACGGCAGTGTGGACAGCGACAAATGGATTGTCCGCAAGCTGGGACAAAAGCCCGGCGACATTACGCTGGATATTCCGGCAGACAGCCTGAAAGACGGCGATGTGGTCCGGCTGATCCTGAACTATGAAAAGAACGATGACTTCCCCTACTATTTTGGAACGGAAGCCAACAACATCACCGTGGGCACTCAGGTTCCTGCGGAAGATTCCGTGGTGCTGAACGAAAGTGCGTTTACCACGGATGCCACTCAAGCCACCGTGACCGTGACGGGCTGCAGCAGTTTCCAGGGCGGTTATCTGATCCTGACTACGGGCAGTGTCGGTACCAACGGTGACGCAGATAGCCGCAACCGTCTGGGCAGCGTGACCTTTACCGGCTCCGGAACCTATACGGTACCCTTCGGCAACAACCACGTCAAACTGATTTCCGGTAATACAATTCAGGCCCATCTTTATAAGCTTGATGATAAGGACAGAACCTATTACAAGTACAGCAACGCAGTTGGGATTACCTCCGGCTCCCAGCCGGCGGTGAAACCGGAGGTGTCCATCGCCACGGACAGCATCACGGCTGACCGCACCAACGTTTGGGTGCAGACCAGCTTTGACGGTACCCTGACCGGCACACTGAAGCTGTATACCTACACCGGCGAAACCTTTGCGGCGGACAAGGCGAAGGAAATCTATTCCGGCAAAATCTCTTCCAGTTCCAGCAGCCAGAAGATTACCTTCGGCAGCGGAAAGCTGACGGCGGGGCAGAAGCTGATTGCCGTCCTCGCCCTGTCTGATGGCACCAGCGTCAACTCTACGGCCAAGACGGTACAGGCCGCCCCGGAGAAAATCAAGCCGGCGGTGCAGCTTGTCACGAAGAAGGTTACGGCGGGCATGACGAAACTCTATGCCTCCATGACCATTGACAGCAGCGTCAACAACGCCAGCTACACGATCTACCAGTTTACCGGGGACACTCTGGATATTTCCACCGCCACGGCCCTCAGCAGCGGGACGTTGTACCGCAGCCAGAGTAAGGAAACGGTACCTCTGGGCAGAGGTAAGCTGATTCCCGGCGCTAAGCTACAGATCGTACTGACCGCCGACGGCGTGGAAGCCCGGTCGGATGTTCTAACCGTGGAGCCGTCTCCCGATTGGGGAACGCCCTATGCCGCATTCAATGTGTCGGCGGTGAAAGCCGATGCCAAGAGCGTCAGTGTGCAAATTGACTACGCGGATGAATACGTTGCCATGGGAACGGACTTCTACTGCGATGTAACCATCTATCAGTTCCCCGGCAGCTACAGCGACGCGGAGTTTGAAAGCAAGGAATTGTGGGAAAATCTGACCCTGACCCAGCGGGTGGGGCAGATCAACTCCAACTACGGCAATACTACCCGGGGTACGGAACTGACCGTTCCGGCCGGACTGGCTGATCTTGCTGAGCAGGTATTCGTAAGTATCGCCGCGCACATCCGCCGCCTGCGATCCGCTCATCAGACGGTAAATTTCGTCCAGCGCGTCCACGACCTTGGAGAGCAGCAGCGGCGTCGGCAGCTTGAAAATGGCATCGTCCATATACTTGGAATAAGCACTGTTTTTATCCGTATGAAGTGTCTTGATGAATGGGAATACCCATTCCTGCATAGCAGAGTACATCTTGCCAGCCGGGAAGTCATGGAACACAGACCATT
>ENA-ORSA01003371-ORSA01003371.1-human-gut-metagenome-genome-assembly--contig:-NODE-3371-length-10218-cov-3.702155_pt1 | contig 10218 bp, 8 predicted proteins | sample MGYA00242179_ERZ509142 | MGnify/ENA primary metagenome ERZ509142 (study PRJEB26280, sample SAMEA2338659) | human gut metagenome | biome: human gut; feature: human-associated habitat; material: faeces... | reverse complement strand
CGCCCCTCGCTCGCCGTATCGGCACTTAGAATTATGCGGTGTTGCCTTAAATACTATCTTATTTATTATAGGGGATTGTACGATGGTGCGCAAGAGAATTTGCACCAAACAGGAAAAAAGACTCTTGCTTTTAGAAATAAAAGTGATGTATAATAAAGCGTCCATTTATTTGTGGTAGTTGTGGAGAGGATGGTATATATGGCGACAAAGTACGTTTTTGTTACTGGCGGCGTGGTCTCCGGCTTGGGCAAGGGCATCACAGCAGCCAGCCTGGGCCGTTTGCTGAAAACCCGCGGCCTGAAGGTGGCTTCTCAAAAGCTGGATCCTTATATCAACGTGGATCCCGGCACCATGAGCCCGCTACAGCACGGCGAGGTGTTCGTGACTGATGACGGAACCGAAACCGACCTGGATCTGGGTCATTATGAGCGCTTTATTGATGAAAACCTGAACAAGTACTCGAACCTGACGACGGGCAAGGTCTATTGGAACGTGCTGAACAAGGAACGCCAGGGCGCTTATCTGGGCCAGACGGTGCAGATCATTCCCCACATTACCAACGAAATCAAGAGCTATATCTACAATCTTGCCAAAAGCACCGAAGCCGATGTTGTCATCACCGAAATCGGCGGTACCACCGGTGATATTGAGAGCCAGCCTTTCCTGGAGGCCATCCGCCAGGTTGGCATTGAGCAGGGCATGGAAAACTGCTGCTACATCCATGTGGTTCTGGTGCCCTATATTTCCGGCTCGGACGAATATAAATCCAAGCCCGCCCAGCATTCCTGCAAGGAACTGCAGGGCATGGGCATCGCCCCCAACGTCATCGTGCTGCGTGCCGATGGCCGCGTTGGCAGCGATATCAAGCGCAAGATCAGCATGTTCTGCAATGTGCGCCCTGATTGCGTGATTGAAAACCTGACCATGCCCAGCCTGTACGAGTGCCCGCTGATGCTGGAAGCTGCCGGCCTGACCAACGTTGTTTGCCGTCAGCTGCACTTGGAAACTCCGGCCAGCGACCTGACCGAGTGGAAAGAGCTGATCTCCCGCATTGCCACCCGCAGCAAGACCTGCACCATTGCCCTGGTTGGCAAATATGTCAAGCTGCATGACGCATACCTGAGTGTAATGGAGTCCCTGTATCACGCCGGATTTGAGAATGAGTCCAAAGTGGAGATCCACTGGGTGGACAGCGAAAACCTGCTGGATCAGGAGCGCTGCGCTGAAGAGCTTTCCGGTGTGGATGGCATCATCCTGCCCGGCGGCTTTGGCGACCGCGGCATTGAGGGCATGATCCAGGCCGCCCGCTATGCACGGGAACAGAACATCCCGTATTTTGGCATCTGCTTGGGTATGCAGATTATGGTTATGGAATATGCCCGCGATGTGCTGGGCTATGCCGATGCCAACTCCAGCGAGTTTACGCCGGACGGCGAGCACAATGTTATTGCTCTGATGCCGGACCAGCAGGGGAACATCCCGAAGGGTGGCACCATGCGCCTGGGCAAGTACCCCTGCATTACCGCCGAGGGCACCAAGCTGCGTGAGTGCTATGGCAAAGAAGAAATTGACGAACGCCACCGCCACCGCTATGAGTTCAACAACGACTACCGTGCAGAGATGCAGAACCACGGCCTTGTGATCTCCGGTACCAGCCCGGATGGCCGCCTGGTGGAAGCTGTTGAGCTGCCCGGCCGTGATTTCCATGTGGGCGTACAGTTCCACCCCGAATTCAAGAGCCGCCCCAACCGCGCACATCCCCTGTTCAAGGGCTTTATCGCTGCTGCGCTCAAGTACCAGCAGGAGCACACCATCACGGACCATCAGCCGATGGCAGATTGATCGGCATCCTGACACCATAAATACCACAAGGCACCGAACCTGTAATTGGCCCGGTGCCTTGTTTTTATGTGTTATATTTTGTGTGGATTATGCGGGAACAAAAAACAGATTTTCAGGATTCTGTCTCTTTTTCTCTTTTGTTTACCTCTCTCTCGCTGGCTTCCACCATCGAGATCACGTTCAGCAGCACCAGCCGCACCACAGCGGGGTGCAGGCAGCTGTTGTTGATGGCGTTGATGACGGACTTTTGGAGTTCTTCAATTTTTGCGGTTGTGGTCATTTCATCACCCTTTCTGCCATCGGGGAGCCGGAATATTCCGGGCGCGGATAGCTTGTATCTTCGGTTCGCGTGCCGCCGCAGGCTGCCAGCGTAAGCGAGATGACCAATGCAAGCACCAACAGCAAAGCCAACGTGGCCAAAATCTGCATGAATTTCTGCATTAAATCTCCCTCCCGTTCACGCTCAAAGAACCGCATTCAATTCTGCCGGGGATTTCAAACTTGCTGGCATTGCAGTGGATGACCTTATCTACCTGGTCAATGGCAATGCCCACAAACTCGCTGGTGGCCCCGCCGGTGGAATAATCAAAGCTGGGGTCGCCGGTGGAGAACCAGCCTAAAAACGTGTAGCGGGAGTTATCACCAATATAAGATTTGCCGTACCGGCTGCTTAACACACCGGTCAGGTTGTTTTCCCAGTACCAGCGGATGCGCCCCGTGTCAATATCCACACGAGTGCCAGCATCTTTGCCCATACGAATCCAGGCATTGTCCAGGTCATAAGTGGTTGTGCGCGCCTTATTGTGAATCTGTCCGGTGGTAATGTTGCCGCCGTTGATGATTGTCTTGTCCTGGTTCCAGGTACTCAAATCCGAAAATGTCACCACGCCGGATAGGTTGATCTGTGCGCTGGTGATCTCTGTTCCGCCCGCAGTCAGCTTGATGGTGCTGGAAGTGCCGCTGGTGGAAGCCGTCAGCTTAATTTCGCTCACCGTCTGTTTGATCTCGGTCTTGGTTTCGGCGGTGGTCAAATAGTCCCCGGTGCTGGCCGTCCAGGCAGTGGGGGCGTTGCCCATCTGCACCATGGGGTGCATGATGGTCAGATCGTTGGTAACGGTGGCGTTGTCGTTGGCTGTGCTTACAAACAGGCCGTCCGCATAGCCGTCCGCGGTCGCCGTAAAGGCTGCCCAGCGCAGCTTCCAGCCATTATCCAGCGCAATGTCCTGCTGGGCCTGCTTGAACGCGGAGCCGTAATAGCTTTTTGTGCCGCTGCTGCTCTTGGTCTCGAACTGCAAAAACAGGCTGTCCGTGCCGGAGTTGAGCTTGTACAGCACCGATGCGCAGTAGGTCATGCCCTTTGCAATCACCAGCGTTTTGTCCGCCCCAAAGTGGAAGCGGGTGTTCCGGGCCTTGTTCGTCACATGGACGGATTCGCCGCTGATCGTGTATGTTCCTTTTTTGCGCAGGTCATTGCCGCCTGCATCCAGGGTCGCATTGTTCCAGTTATCCGTGCCGGTAATAATGTTGTTGCCGCCGGTGATCCGCCGCGTTACCGTCTGGGTAATTCTGTCGGCTTTCTGGTCAATCGCGGATACCGATTCTTTGACCGTCTTGAACTCCTGTTTTGTGCTGTCCAAATCGTTGGAAATGGTTGTGGTGGTCTCTTTCAGGCTGCTGACTTTGGTGCTGATGCTATCCGCCTTTTGGCTGATGCTGGAAACATCCTCTTTCAGGCTGTTCACCGTTGCGGTGGTGGCATAATCCTGCAGCTTGCTGTCAACGGCATCATTGGCAGCGCTGGTAGCGGTGTCCTTCACGTTGGCCGTTACCGTTTCAGTCACTGACTTGGTGACTTCGGTTTTGATCTCGTCAGCGGTCTGAGAAAACAGGCTTTTTGCGCTTTCCTGCGTCAGGTAGTCGCCGCTGCTGGCGTTCCACGCGGTGGGCGCGTTGCCGTATTGCAGCATGGGGTGAAGCAGCTCAAACTTATTGGTGCAGTTGCCATTGCTGTCGAAATCGGCTTTTTTCAAAACACCGTTTTGGCCGGGGGTCCATGTACCATACCGCAGCACCCAGCCGTCTGTCTGCTTAATTTCGAGCTGGTCAGCGGTTTTTATGTAGGCAATGTAATATTTGCCATTATCGCCCGTAAACGTAATGCCCAGCCGCAGCGCATCGGTGCCGGAAATGAGTTTGTACATAACGGACAGGCATAATGTGACGCCTTTTATAATGCGAGCGCCCGCGGTGTTGAACATAAAATACCCGTTGGTGTTCGCATTGGTTATTGTTGCGCTGCCATCATCGCCATACACAACGCTGCTGCCAGGGCCGCCAGAGAGGGCGTTCTTGAAGCTCTCACTGCCCAGGATCAGGTTGCCGCCGCCGGTGATTTTGGTGTCTTTTTTCACCTCAGAGGAAAGCCCGTCCACCGTTGCTTTCAGGTCGGTGTACTTGCCGGTCAGGTCGCTGGCCTTTACGTCCAGGCCGTCCACGCTGGTCTTGATCTCCAGCATCTTGCCGGTCAGGTTCTTGTAGCTCTGGCTGTTCACGGCGCTGGAACTTTCCCGGCTGGCGCTGCCCACGCTCTCAAAGCTGGCCTTGCCGGAGGAGATTGTGGCGCTCATCAGGTAGGTGTCGAACTCCCGCCCGCGTGCGTCCTTAACGTGCACGATCTGCCCACAGGCAAGGCCGGAACTGCTGGGCACCGATACTTTGCAGGGGGTGTAGGTCACGTTTTTCAGCACGTTGTACAGGTTTTGGACAACGCTTTTCAGGTTGGCTTCGGTGCCGGTTGTCAGCAGCAGATTGCCCTGCACGGCATAGGTGTTGGTGGCAGTGGTGCTGTCGGGGTAGATGACCCCCACGTCACTGTCCGACTGCCGGATCTGGACTTTCTCAATGGCCTTGACGGTGTAGTCCTCGTAGCTCAGGCTGTCAGCATAATAGGCGGTGCTGTTGCTGGCACCGTCCGGGGTGATTTTAGCAGTGCTGCGCTTGTCGGTGTAGGTCAAGAATTGCAGCTTGCCGTCTGCATTCATGTGGGCGTAGCAGCCTGCCGCTTCCGCCGCCCAGGAGATGATCTGGCGGCAGGTCAGGTCGTCCGCATAGAACGCCTGCACGCTGTAGCTGCCGTTGATGGGCAGGCTGCTGCTGGCCAGCGTAACCCCTGCCCGCTGGCAGGCCAGCTGTACCAGATGCCAGATAGTTTTGGGGAACTGTGCCTGATTGGCGTGCAGCCAACCGGAGAAGTCCGCATCCAGCTTGGACATGTTGTCATAGGCCGTGATCTTGTAGCTGTTGCGCTTGGTGCGGGTGGGCTTTTCAGCGTAGAAAACGCCCACCTTGGTGCGGTTCCCGGCATCGTCCTGCCGGTAATAGGTCAGGGCATCCCCGGCAGTAATTTGCAGGCTGCCGTCCGGATCCGCCCAGATTTCGGCTTCAATGTAGTCCGAAAACGCAGAGCCGATGGTAAATTCCTGCCCGGCGTTTACCGCGGTGTGCAGGGTGAGAGCTTTGAGGGTGCTGCCAGCCTCTCCGCCTTTCAGCTCAGTGCCGTTTGGCAGCCGCAAAACGGAATAGTACATACTTCACCTCCGGTCAGCATTCAATAATGTTAAACTTCAAATTCTTCCACTGTTTCGTCTTGGCATTGTGCCAGGCGATGCCGTATTTGCTGCAGTAGCAGGTGGTGGTTTCGGTCTCGGTGGAAGATCCGGCCTTGGGGTGGGTGAACTGGAATGTGGATTTGCCTGCAAACAGCCCGATGGTGTACTTGTATTCGTCGTCCGTCAGGCAGCTGTACGCAATTGGCCATGTGGCCACTTTTTCGCGCACAACTTCCCGGTGCATTCGTCCGGCTTCATCCCGGCCGGAATCGCTGGAATCCAGGTCGGAATAGCTCGGTTCGATGTCGCAGTCCGGTGCGTACAGGGATTTGCCATCGATCTGGAACAGATTGGTCAGGGTCACGTCACACACCTCCTGTTGCAATGGCCTGTTTGCGCTGCCAGCGCTGTACGGCGCGGCCTACGTCCTCGTCGGTCAGCTCAATGCCGTACACGGCGGAGAGGATCTCCCGCAGCACGGAAACCACGGCTTCAAAGCCCGCCATTTGGCCTGCCTGCAGGTCCTCCATGACTTCGGCCACAGCCTGCTTGATGGTGTCCAGCGGAGCTTCCACGTTGGTGCCGTGGCTCTGATCGCCCAGCACGGCCAGAAACTCCCGGTTGGCCGGGATGACCGCGCCCTGCGCGAGATAAGGAATCTGCGGGGCAGTCAGGGTGCTGATGTTAAACCCAACATGCCCGCCGCCGAACAATTCCGGCAGGTCGAACGACAACCCGTTCAGCGCGTTGATGACCGCATTGATGCCGGTCACAACGGCGGAGATCATCCGATTGATGAAGCCGATGATGCCATTGACGGCGGTCTTGATGGCGTTCGTCATCTTATCCCAGACGGTGCTGACCGTGTTGCCGATGGCCTGCCAGGCAGCATCCCAGTTGCCACGGAACACGGCGCTTAAAAAGTCCGCCAGCCCACGCAGCACAACAACGGCCAGATCGATGGCATCCGCAATAGCCCCAACGGCCACGCCAACAACGTCCGCAATGGCGTTGAATACCTCAGCAAATGCGGGGCCGAACGTGGCGATAATCCACTTGGCCACCGGGGCCAGCAGGTTGTTCCACAGGTCCAGCAGGCAGTTGGCAACGCTTGCCACCAGCAAAAGAATGTCATCCCACAGGGGCTTGAGATGGGAGGACCAGAGGGTAGATAAAATCTGCATCAGGTTAGTAAGGATCGGCTGCAAAACGTTCTGCCACAGGGTGGTAAAAATGCCTTGCAGGTTTTCCAGCGCCAGGGCGGCACTCTGGACAATGGGCTGGCCGTACTCGGCCCAGGTCAGCTGAACGCCGCCCAAAAGATCCTGCCAAACGGTCAGGGCAGCGGTTTTCATCTGCTGCCAGGCTGCATCCCACAGCGCGGCGGCGGGGGCAAGCACAGCCTGTAATGTAGCCCAAAAATTTTGCAGCTGCTGGTTTAATAGAGCCGGCGGGCTTAACTGTGGCGGTTCGGCATCTGCGGCTTTGATTGTTGCAGTGCTGCTGCTTTTGCGGGTGGTGGAAGCCGCCGCAGCTCCGGCACTTTCGGCAAGAGAAGCCTGCAGCCGGTCCAGCTCATCAAATTCCGCAACGCTGCGTTTGGCGGCCTTGGCTGCTTTGGTGGTGCCACTGGCAAGTTTGGCCTGGGCTTTGGCGGCTTTGTTGGCGCTGACTGCTGCTGCGGCGGTCTGCTGCTCAAACTTTTCCACCGGCACGGCGGAGAACGCAGCGTTTACACTGCGGCTTATTTTTTTCAGGGCAGTGCGCAGGCCGTTCAGCGGCTGCTGCGCGGTGTGGGGAGTGGTTTGTGTAGACAGGGCAACCTGAAGGCTGCCTGCATAGGATTTTGGCAAAAGCATCTACCTCCTTATGGGGACTTAATTGGCCAACAGGCGCTGCAGCCGCTGGCGTTCCGCTATCTCTGCCGGATTCAGGCGGGGGCGCAGGTCAACCATGGCTTTGTTTTTGCGGTAGTAGTCCTGTTCCCACGGCTGCAATTTTTGGCCGTGGCGCAGCTTGCTGCGCACCCGCAGCAGGGTAGCCAGCTGGCCGTCCCCAATGCTGTTGAACCAGGCCATAAAGGTCCACCAGTGCAGATAAGGCAGGGCGCGCACTTCGCACCCGGCGGCTTTGTTGATGTCGGCGGCAATCAGCGGGGCGTCCTGTTCCCAGTCCAACAGCGGCGGGGCAGGGGAGCGGGGCAGCGTTTGCCCGCAGTTCAAAAAATCTGCCAGCTTCTGCATGGCCTCCGGATAGTCGCTGCGCGGCAGATCGCCCTCATAAAATAGGGCCAGGGCCACCCGCCAGCGGATGAATTCCGGCTCGCTGGCATCGTTCAACCGATGCAGGATATCCAGAATATCGCGGTAATCCGAATGAATCGAATATGCTTTTCCGCCAACCTCCAGCCGGGTAGGCAGCCGCCAGCTGCTCATACCTGCACCCCGCGCGCGGCGCGCGCTGCCTGGGCCTGCTGCACGGCCAGCGTGGCTTTGGCATCCGCGCACTGGCGGGCACCGGCTTCCAGAATGGGCTGCAATGCCGCAAACAGATTGGTGATGACCCGCTCGCCGTTGCCGGCAACCGCCAGCAGATTGGTGCCGCCCAGCATGGCGTCAAAATCATTGCCGGGGCCAAATACTTCCGCCAGCAGCCCCTTGGCGCGCTGATCCGCCTGGGCCAGCAGCTGTATGGCATCGGTCCCAGTGGGGCTTTGCGCCTGCACCTGCTGTTCCAGCTCTTGCAGCTGATTTTGCAGGGTGCAAAAACGGCTGTAAACATTGGGGTCGCTGGGGTTAAAGCGCAGCACTCCGCCGCCGTGCTCCGGCCCGCCATTGACCGCGTATTCGCGCAGGCCGGTATCAATCGTAAGTTGTTCCATAAAGCCTCCTTTAATGTAACAGAAATCTGTAATAACGATAGATAAAAAATGGTGAAGCGCTGCTGCACACTTCACGAAGAAAAAAGGTGAACAAGAGAATTTTGGTGTACCCTCTGCCAAGGGAACGCCAAACAAAACTTACAGCGGAAATACCGGAATCCTAGGGTGTATCTGAAAAGTCAAAAATTTAGTCTATTTCTACAAACATAGTGGGATTTTGCCTTAAAAAGCCTTGGAATCCACAAAGGATTCCTGTGGCTCTTTGCCTTAAATCCTGCTTGTGTTTGCGAAATATCCATCTTTTTCTTGTTTTCAAATACACTTTAAGGCAGGTGAACGATATTGGGAAAAGAAATCCTAAACGTAAAACGCAGCCCGGCAGCCGCCGATTTGGGCATTATACAGAACAATAAAAAGATAGCGAAAAACCTATCATTCCAGTATTCTGTAAAATTCTGGACCTTGTGGCTATCATAACGCAATATTACAGAAATGTCAACAATAAAATTCAGAAAACCGAAATTGCGATGGAATACCGGTACCGTAATACTCCACAAAAGCCCGCAAACATAAAAACTCTCCGCCGCACAGTGCAATGTTGTGGGCGGAGGGAGAGCCGTGTTTAGAGTGATTTGCTGCGTTAGAGCGCGGCAGCAAAACAAAAATGATGCAGACAAAAGTAAACGAGAGGAGATAAGCAGACCGGAAACATCCGGCACAACACAACAAAAAAGCTCCAGCGCCTTCTACCCTTATGGCGCTGGAGCGAACTTACTTGATTGGAGTCATAGCCTCATACCCGATTGTATTATTTTTCGGACCGTTTGCACATTTTCATGGCAACCTCATCCTTTAACTTTGATCGAATGTTTTTAAACCTGGTTTTCTTTGTTTTGCAAATCGGAAACGGGTTTCATTCGCTGTTGTTCGATGATTTTGCGTTTGCTTGAAATTTCTGATTCCCTTTAGTTCGTTATTTGCTGCCTGGAAACATTTTGCAAGGAAAACGATTCTTGGTGCATCTGTGGAACGGGGAAGTGAACTTCAATAATTTTGTGCAGGGTACCTGAATTTGATGCCAGAGGTTGATTCCTCTTTGCTCTAGTACATCGGAGTTTCTCCTTTTGGGGGGCGGTGCGCTTGCACCAGCCAGATCAGGTGAAGCATTATTTGTTCGGCGGAGTTAGATCTTTCATAACAATCACCGGTGATTCAGGGTTTCTATTTACGCTTTTGCGTACCAGGTTTTGAACCTGTAATTTTCTATTTAGAATCCTGTCGTCAGTTCTTCATCTAATCTATGTAAACGCGGGGAACTTTTTCTGACGGGATTTCCTGAGCACTGCATTTTAAGCAAGCTACGAACCTTGCATCTTAACTTTTATATCTTTTACAGGTAATGACCTGCGGCTGTTAATGAGGTTCGTTTGCTTTCAGCAGGCCCAGGCCCGCCGGTGATGAATGGGATCTTTGAAATTAGCCATTGGACTTGAGCCTCCTTCCTTACGAATCCTGCCGGCTTTGCCATCTTACTTTCAAGTCCTTCGGTAGCCTCCCGGTCCCTGCTTTCCCGGAGTTCTTCAAGTGTTCCCATTTAGACTTCTTACTGGAAGCCTTTGCGAAATCTGCTTGAAGCTGTCGGGAAAACCGCCGTGCCTTGTTCCGATGCTATTGAAAGTGGCTTTTGCTTGGAGCTTTTAGCTCCTTATCTCCGGCTGTTTTCTTTCTGTGACTATACTATACAATACCCTAAGGAATTTGTCTATTCGCAGATATCCCAAACAAAATATGAATTATTCGTGCATGTTATGGATAGATATTGCCTTGACGAATGTGGTATAATAAATATGTTGGGTGTGCAAAAGCGTGGGCCTGTCGGTTGGCAGG
>ENA-ORSA01003367-ORSA01003367.1-human-gut-metagenome-genome-assembly--contig:-NODE-3367-length-10222-cov-2.666962_pt1 | contig 10222 bp, 4 predicted proteins | sample MGYA00242179_ERZ509142 | MGnify/ENA primary metagenome ERZ509142 (study PRJEB26280, sample SAMEA2338659) | human gut metagenome | biome: human gut; feature: human-associated habitat; material: faeces... | reverse complement strand
ATACGGCTTCATCCACAAATTATCATTATGGGAGATTTCAATGACTATCCGACCAATAAATCTATTCAGAAAATACTGGAAGCAGAATCTCCTTCGCCAACTGCTCCTTCTCCTTTAAAGCTTTACCATTTACTTGCCCGAAAAGCCCAATCCAAAAATTTCGGTTCATACAAATATCGGGGAGAATGGGGATTACTCGATCACCTAATTGTATCCGGTTCTCTACTTAACCCAGCAAACAGTTTTTCCACAAGCGAAAACAAAGCAACCGTTTCCAACCTCCCTTTTCTATTGACCGAAGATAAGAAATATGGCGATAAGGAACCTTTCCGCACCTATAAAGGAATGAAATATCAGGGGGGTATTAGCGATCATCTGCCAATCTATGTCGATTTTAATCTGATTCTTTATTAATTAAGACCATAAACCTCATCCCAGCATACCTCAGACAAGGGATTATTCTCACCATAGCGAGAAAAAAATCTCATCGTAATGAGAAAAAATTCTCACCATGATGAGATTTTTTTCTCATCATGGTGAGAATACTTTGAGAATATAATCATTCAATCCGAATACTGATAAACCTTCAAATCGAACTTAGGAACCATTGCCAGTAAATGGTCGAAGATATCTGACTGGATACGTTCATATTCTTTCCAGACCTTATTGCGGGAAAAGAAATATACCTGAATAGGCACACCATACATCGTGGCTTCCTTCTGACTGATAATTAAGTCCAAATCCTGATTCACCACAGGCAAACTACACAAATACCGTTCAATATACACACGGTAAACCTGCGAATTGGTAGGCACGACTCCTGCCTCGGGTTGATAATCTGCCATTAAAGGTATTTCTTTTCGATAACGGTCGAGCATTTCCGGCGTACAGAATTGGAGGGTAGTCAAGTCCAGGGTTATATTCTTCATCACCCTTCGTCCTCCCGATTGCACCATTCCCCGCCAGTTCTGAAAGGGGCTGCTGACCAGAGTATAAGGCGGAACGGTAGAGATCGGATTATCGAAGTTCTGAATTTTGACTGTATTCAACGTAATCTCCTGCACCGTACCATTAGCTGCGCCGGAAGGAAGCGTAATCCAGTCTCCGGGACGAACCATATCATTGGCAGACAGCTGAATGCCTGCTACAAAACCCAATATGGAATCCTTGAACACCAACATCAGAATAGCTGCCGAAGCACCTAATCCGGCAAACAGGCTGGCCGGAGACTTATTCACGATAATAGCAATAATTACAATTCCTCCGACAAAGAACAAAAGTACCTGCAACACCTGAATGAATCCCTTCATCGGGCGGTTCTTCATCGACTCCTTTCCATCGTAAATGTCCATTATCATCAGCAAAATCCCATTAACTGCCAACAACAAAGAAAAGATGATGTAAACGGCACAAGCTTTCTGGGAAATAAGCAATAAATCCTTGCCACGAACAAAAGCCATTGGCAGCAAAGCATAAACCAGAAAAGCCGGGATCGTATGAATCAGATTATGAAACACCTTACGCTTCATCAACAACGTGTTCCAAAGATGTGGTTTCCGACGGGTGTATTGCTTCATTCCTCCTATAAGAATCGCCTGACACAGATAATTCAGACCGATAGCAATCGCTATCATCAGCAAAGCAATAATAGTTTCATCAAAACGATCAGCTACCTTCGGGTCTATTCCCCAATCTATCAGGATTTTGTTCATCCACTTTCCTAAATCTACTACTAGCATAACTTCTGTCTTTTTTAATTAATAACAGTAAAAGGTTCATTTGGTTTAATAAAAAAAAGACTGGCGTCTGATTCACGAGAAATCAAGACCGCCAGTCCTCACTGCTACTCTCTAAGCATATCTTTCAATGATGACAACTCCGTCAGGGGGTTATCTTCACTCCTATTTCATTCATTTCCACTTTTGCGGTTGTTGCGGTAGGCGTAGTAGCCTCCAACTTAATATAGCGTGCCTGCACTTTCTGACCGAAAGCAACGGTCTGCGGCAACGGGTTATGCATAATATTACTGAACTCACCGTTGGTAGGAACTTCCTTCCAGTTCTTGCCGTCCGCACTCACAAAGAATTTATAACGGAAAGCCATTGTAGGTTTCGCTTCCGCTTTCAATGGAGCATAGGTAAAACTGGTCAATGTCACCGACTTGCCCAAGTCTATCGTCAACGGCGAAGCAGCGACCTGTTTCCAACCGGTACGGGGCAGGTTGTTCCAATCTTCACCCTGAACGGTTGCCTGCAAAGGAGGCGCATAATAAGCAGCCACTTGATTAATGTGAGCAGTCAGACGACATTCATCAATCTTCACCCGCAGCCTGCCGGCTTTTACCGCCGGAAAACGCAGCATACGCTTATATCCGATTGTCGTGCCTTTACCAACTTCTTTCCAACCGTTATCCGTCAGAGCCTCAACGGTAAAAGCCTCTACCCTCTGCCCTTTCGTTATATCTTCCTGAAGCATTACAACATTGATTTCCGACTTCGGCTTCAAGGAATAAACAGCTTCACTACCCGAAGTGGCATTCCAGTAGTTTCTTCCTTTTTTCACCCGGTTGTCAGCAAATATCTGTTGGCGGTAAGCTGCAAATTCTTTCAGACGATTCACATCCGCCTCACTTATCAAGCCTTTACGATCGGGAGGAATATTCAACAAGAGCACGGAATTATAGCCTACCGACCGGAAATAGATATCCGACAGATGTTTCAAAGACTTTACTTTGCTATCTTCCGCCTCATGATAGAACCACCCCGGACGGATAGACACATCCACTTCCGACGGATACCAGAACAGTTCCGTGGCCTTCTCCAACATCTTACGGCTTCCTAAGTCCGCCGCTTTACTAAAGACACCCAGGCGCTTGTTGTTTTCCGCCGAACGGGCATAAATTCCCGGAGTGAGCACAGTGGCATTCCATTCTGTTTCACGTCCCAGTCCTTTCTCATTTCCTACCCAACGCACATCATCGCCCATAATTGCCATAACAGCTTTGGGTTGCAGGCGTTGAATCGTTTTATAGAAAGCGTCCCAGTCATATACTTGTTTCTTTCCGTTCGGTCCTTCTCCATTCGCACCGTCGAACCAGACTTCGTGCACTTCACCGTAATTGGTCAGCAGTTCCGTCAACTGGCGGATAAAAAACTCATTATATCGGGGAGAATCTCCATAACATTCCGCGTTTCTGTCCCACGGAGAGAGATAGACTCCGAACTTCATTCCATACTTATCGCAGGCTTTCCGGAGTTCTTTCACAACGTCTCCTTGTCCGTTCTTCCAAGGAGAAGAGGCTACGGAATGTTTGGTGGTGGCCGTAGGCCAAAGGCAGAATCCATCGTGGTGTTTCGCCGTCAGAAGCACCATTTTAAATCCGGCATCTTTAAGGCTGCGCACCCATTGTTCGGCATCCAGTTCCGAAGGGTTGAAAAGTGCAGGATCTTCTTTTCCGTCTCCCCATTCGCGTCCGGTAAAAGTGTTGATACCGAAATGGAGAAAAGCGGTCAGTTCCATTTGTTGCCAGGATAACTGTTGGGGAGTAGGTATCAGGCGCGCCGCCATATCTACTTTCTGTTCAAGAGTCGCGTTCGGGGGAAATTCAACGTGCTTCACATAATATTCTTCTGCCTTTTGTGCCTGAACACTCAATGTTATGACAGAGGATAATAATACTGCGGTCAGTAGTTTGTTCATGATATAAAATTTAATTAATACTGATAGTGCAAAGATAACGTAAAGGTGTGAATTTCACTACTTTCATAGAACATTTCTGACAATATTCAGAAAAGCCAGTAAAATCCACACCTATTATATATAATCTAATAACCTATTGGTTCAACACTTATTTTACCGGATAAAGGGTAAATTCAAAGTGCTGTTTCTTCAACGGAACCAAATATTGCGGCAATACACCGGGACCACAAGTAGCTGTTCCTACACCAGCCTGCTCTGCATCCAAGTGCACGGTCAACATTCCATCACGTTTCAGGTCATTGATATGACGGGCTTTCTCTAATAACACATCCGAGAAAGGAATGATACTAAACTGGAAAGCACGGTTTGACTCGACAAAGATACCTGCACCGGAGTGATCCGTAAACTTCGCCCATCGTACATCAGTACGATTACCCGTGGATTGCGGAGTGACATAATAGTGGAACATACGTTCGGGGGTTGTCTGATACAGTCCGATTCTACCGGATTGGTTACGGTCGGCATACGTTTCATTGTCACCACGTCCCAAATAGGAAACTTGGTCATACATATCAGCCACGCGGAACGTTACCCCCAAGCGAGCTATTGATTTCACAAGTGCTGTATCCGGTTCGAAAGTAGTGCTCACTTTCAATGCGCCATTCTTATCCAGTGCATAGATGAAGTCAGCCGTACCAACTTTCTGTCCTTTCGCGTTGAGTATTTCAACACGGGCAGTTGTTGAGGATTTGCCTTCTTTCAGTGATAGGGCTTTCTGGGTAATATTATCCAGTCCTGCTTTACGCCACAGACGTGCTCCGTTTCTATCACGGTTATCATTATCCGTAGCCGGACGGAAAAGACTTAATGTTAATGGAGTAGATAACAGCTCTTTGCCGTTCAGACTCAACGAAGTCAGAGCTCCTGTTTTTTTATCAACGGTAAATGTTGTTTCACCTGCTTTTTGCGGACGATGAGCCGTAGAATTCTTATTGCCGGAAAGTACAAACTGGTCATAAGCCACTTCCCAGTCTTTATCTATCATCGGGGAATCCTCTTTGCGGGTCCAGCTAACGTTCAGATAAGCCTCACGGTCCTTTTTCGAAAGAATCACATTACCCAACTGTATATCTATGGTAGCGTGCGGTTCGCAATCCAGCACTTTAGTCCCTTCTGCCAGTTTCTCTCCACTATCGGTTGTTACATTCCAATGGAATATATATTCATTCAGATTAGAGAAATCGTACCAGTTCTTGATACGAAGTTTCATGTTCTTCCGGTCAAGTAAAGTGGTCTTTATATTCTGATACACTTTCTTCACTTCGAGCAGATGCGGATGTGGTTCACGGTCGGCACCGACCAAGCCGTTACAACAGAAATTACCGAAACTGGGAATTCCTTGCGGACCATAATCACCACCGTAAGTCCAGTACCATTTCCCGCTCTTGTCTATTTCGCGGAAAGATTGGTCTACCCAGTCCCATACGTTACCGCCTTGTGCCATAGGCTCGCTTTCGAAGACATCCCAATATTCCTTCAGGCCGCCGCAACTGTTACCCATTGCATGCAGGTATTCACAAAGGATGAAAGGACGGTAAATGTCTTTCTTCGCTACATACGCTTTTATTTCGTCTACGCTACGGTACATACGGCAGTAAATATCCGTATTATAATTCAGTTCGGCACGTTCATACTGCACGGGGCGGGTCTTTTCTACAGATTTCAGCCAATCATAAGTACGTTCGAAGTTAATACCGTTGCCAGCTTCATTTCCTAACGACCAGATAACTATGGCCGGATGATTCTTGGAACGTTCGTACATCCGGTGTGTACGGTCCATGTGGGCTGTCAGCCAAGTACTGTCTTTGGCAAGGGAGGCGGGACCGTAGCCCATACCGTGAGATTCAATATTGGCTTCATCAATCATATACAATCCGTAACGGTCACAAAGCTGATACCAGTAAGGATGGGTAGGATAATGTGAGTTCCGAACAAGGTTGATGTTATGTTGTTTCATCAGTTTGATATCCAGTTCCATTAGTTCCTTACTTACCGTACGTCCGAGTTGCGAATGTTCGTGGCGGTTGGTTCCCTTTACCAATACCGGAACGCCGTTGATACAGAAACGTCCATCCTTGATTTCCGAGGTACGGAAACCAACTTCACATCCGGTCAGTTCAGTGACTTTACCTTGGTCGTCTTTCAGTTCGAGCACGAGTGTATAAAGGTGGGGATGTTCCGCATCCCAGGCTTTCACATTCGGAATCTTCTTTTCATCAAATGCTATGAAATTACTTAATCCGCGGGATTTAATTTGAATAGCGTCCTGCAAGACAGCTTTACCCGAATCATCTTTCAATGTATACGCAATAGAACCGGTAGTAGAAGAAGGTCCTTCCACAGTTACTTCCAGTCCGAAGATACCGTCTTTGTATCTATCTTTATCCAAAGAAGCATTCAATTTATAGTCGGCAATGTACTGTTTGGGAGTACTGTACAAGTAAACATCACGTTCGATACCACTCAAACGCCACATATCCTGGCATTCGAGATAAGCACCCGCACTCCAACGGTATACCTCCAAAGCCACTACATTCTCTCCATCGTTCAAGACATCCGTGATATCCCATTCGGCATTCGTTTTCGAGCCTTGGTTATATCCGAGCAGTTTCCCGTTCACCCATACGTAATAGAAAGAGATAACACCTTCACAGCAAAGTACTACCCGACGTCCTTTCCAGTCGGCAGGCACTTTAAATGTGCGGCGGTATGAGCCGACTTCATTTTCTGCATAAGGGACCAACGGCGGATTCTTCTTAAAGTTGAACATTTTGTCGTCAAACTCATACGTTTCGTTGACGTAGATAGCTGTACCATACCCTTGACGTTCCCAATTGCCGGGAACATTGATATCCGCCCAACCTCCGGTATAATAAGAAGGCTGATAAAAGTCCTTCGGACGGTTATCGGGATTCTTCACCCAATGGAATTTCCATTTTCCGTTCAGGGTCATATAAAAAGGAGACTGTTCGTATCCGCCCGGTTTTTCAATATCGGAAGCATTGGCGTAAGGCCATACATAGGTATGAGGAGCGAGTTTATTCAGTCCTACCGCATACTGGCTCTGCCATTCGGGCAACGGTTGTTCCTGCGCCGAAGCGAAGGTAGCAGTCAGTCCTGCCAATAAGATTAAAAAGGTTCGTTTCTTTAAGCTAATGTTCATAATTATTATTTTTAACGACTAGACTCTTATTCTATCATTACTTCATCAAAATAGATTCTTGCTTCCTGATCGGGACGGACATGATCTTTAGGGCATATCCCTGCTCCTTTCGCCGTCACACGTACATAACGGGCAGATACGCCACCCATATCCAGCGAGTAATCATTTCTAAAAGTTCCTTCCTTATAAATTTCTTCCAAAGAAAAGTTCAACTCCCCTATGGCACAGTATGTCCGGTTATCATCGGAAACTTCCACACGGATCATTTTCGGTTTATGCACTCCCATTCCATAATTCGTAATGCAACCAATGGCAAATTTATTCAATTTTTCCTTACCAAGCAAATCTATGGTGAAAGAAATTGAATCATTCCGGCTCCAGTTACACCATTCGAAATCAGTATATTTCAGGCTTCCCCGCAATCCGTTGACTAATAACATTTCATTTTTCTTATTACCAAGCAATGGTTTTGCCGTGGCTTTGTTCCATGTAAGCTGCAAGTCCAGGATTTCTCCCATTTGCTTGCCGTCCATAAAGGTGGCGGCTTTCACCATTTGCGTTTTTGTCACACGGATAGGTCCGTCATAACGATGTGAGGACATCGCCGGGTTACTGCCATTCAGCGTATAGCGAATTTCCACATCCGGACGGAGACATTCCAGATTCACCTCCAGATGTCCGTTCACCGGTGTCACCGTTTGCTGGATATTATACATCGAACGGGCATAAACAATCCCTTTTTCCGCCAAATGTGCATTATATACATCCATCCGTTTCAAGAAACCGGACCAATCTTTTGTGCCCGTGGGCGTCCATGCTACTTCTGCCAGAGCAGCCAGACGAGGAAACAAGAGATAATCCACGTCTTCCGGCTTATTACAAAATTCTGTCCACATACAAGCTTGTATGCCCATTAATAAAGATTCATATTCCGGTTTCCAATCCTTCTGCACAGGCTCGTAGTCAAAAACATCTTTCAGTGTATTGTTTCCGAAATATGTTACCGGTTCAAACCATTGAGGTCCCTGATAACGGATCAGATACATGATGCGTGCCGGAGTCATAATAAATCGATGTCCCTTTTCGGCAGCTTTCAGGGCAGCCGTTCCCATTCCCTGCCAACCAAGTATAATAGACTCTTCGGGAAGAAAAGAACTGTTTGTCAACTCGTCCCAACCAATCACTTCACGTCCTTTTTTACGCAGATAATCACTGATACGCTTCATAAAGTAGCCCTGTAAATCTTCTTCATTAGTCAAATGCTGCTTTTTCATCCGCTTCTGACAAAGCGGGCATTTTTCCCAGTTCGTCTTTCGTGCCTCATCTCCCCCAACATGAATATAGCGGGAAGGGAAAAGTGTCAGAATTTCATCGAAAATATCTTGCAGAAAGGTAAATACACTATCGTTTCCCGCACAATAAATAATCTCTGAGTTCCGTCCTCCCAATCCGGGAAGTACACCGATAAAGTCTTTCACGACCGGACAGGCAAGTTGAGGATATGCAGCAAGCGCCGCATTACTATGTGCCGGTACATCTATCTCGGGAATAACTTCAATCTGCCTGTCAGCGGCATAAGCCACTATTTCCCTGATATCTTCCTGTGTGTAGAAACCGCCTATCGGCGTTGGTTCTCCCCGTTTCGGGTTACGGCGTGAGTGGAAAGGCACATCCGTACGGTCTACCCTCCATGCACCGACTCCCGTTAAACGAGGATATTTCTTGATTTCAATCCGCCAACCGTTATCATCTGTCAGATGAAAATGAAGTTTATTGATTTTCAGCATCGCCATACAGTCGATAATCCGCAGTACATTTTCTTTAGGAATAAAACAACGTACCGGATCCAACAGTAATCCCCGGAAACCAAAACGAGGTTCATCCTGAATTGTCACTGCCGGAACACTCCACGCGACATTCTTTACCGGTTGTCCCGATTCTATGGCAGCAGGCAGAAGTTGGCGGATAGATTGTAATGCATAAAAAAAGCCCTTTGTATCCGAAGCTTTAATAAGTATCTGTTCCGGCGTAACCTTTAACAGATACGCTTCAGTTTTTAAAGAAGAATCTGTCACGAAAAGGACTTGCCCCTCCTTGCTCCCGACATTTAACATGGGGGTTATCCCGGCAGCATGGACAAACAAATCGATAAAGTTGTGAGCAATTGTGGCCTGTTCCTGATTTTCTACTGCAAATGTAGTTTTTGCAGAAAAGATAAAGCTACCACTACCCGGCGTAATTTGTGCCGGGCGTGGAACTATTGAATTAAAAGGGGATGTTAAGTTATCAGCCTGCAAAAACACCGGCAATGGCGAAAGCAGAATGAGAATGATTAAGATATATTTTTTCATGATGTATGTACATTGGATTTATTCCTTGTCACGTTCCGGTGAGAAACGGACAGGATCATTGTATTGCTCCTGAAGTTTCAGCATTTCTTCTTTCAACTCCTTCACCACCGGTTCGTATTCTGGTTGTCCGTAGAGATTGTGCATTTCCGACGGATCTGCTTGCAGGTCATATAGTTCCCACCAGTTGATATCATTATAGAAATGAATCAGTTTATAGCGGTCTGTGCGTACACCGTAATGACGTTTCACCATGTGTTCAGCAGGATATTCATAGAAATGATAGTAAAGAGCTTTCCGCCAGTCTTTCGGATGTTCACCTTTCAACAAAGGCACAAGAGATACACCTTGAATATCGGAAGGTATCTCTGCTCCCGCCAGTTCGAGGAAAGTAGGTGCATAGTCAATGTTTTGAACCATTTCGGTGATGTCACCTCTGCGGTCGAATCCTTTCGGCAGACGCATGACAAGCGGTGTACGCATAGATTCTTCGTACATGAAACGTTTGTCAAACCAACCGTGTTCGCCCATATAGAATCCCTGATCGGAAGTGTAGACTACAAGTGTGTTATCCAGTAAACCTTTCTCTTTCAAGTAATCGAGTACGCGACCAACATTGTCATCCAGTGATTTTACAGTCTTCATGTAATCACGCATATAACGCTGGAATTTCCAATTGGCAAGTTCCTTACCCTGAAGATTCTGTTTATAGAAATCATCTATAATCGGAGTGTAAAATCTGTCCCATGCGGCACGTTGCGCTTCATCCATACGACCGATATATTTCTCATACAAGGATTTCAAACGGGATTTTTTATCAGGACGGAGCATTTTGAGGTCATAAATCATGTCCATATCCTTTACAATGCTCATTTCTTGTGCAGCGGCAGCGGGACGACCTTCATAATCGTCAAAGAAGTTATCCGGTAACGGGAAGGTTTTATCTTCATAC
>ENA-ORSA01003355-ORSA01003355.1-human-gut-metagenome-genome-assembly--contig:-NODE-3355-length-10249-cov-15.016284_pt1 | contig 10249 bp, 10 predicted proteins | sample MGYA00242179_ERZ509142 | MGnify/ENA primary metagenome ERZ509142 (study PRJEB26280, sample SAMEA2338659) | human gut metagenome | biome: human gut; feature: human-associated habitat; material: faeces... | reverse complement strand
CTTGCATGTGTTAAGCACGCCGCCAGCGTTCGTCCTGAGCCAGGATCAAACTCTCTATAAATTGTATCTAAACGACCGAAGCCGTTCAAATCTTTACAGAGCTATTTGTCATAGCTTAAAACTTTTTATACTTAGCTTTACCGGTAATTGACTTAACCCGGTTCCGCCAAGTTTTCAGTTGCACATCTCTCGATGTGCTCCCGTCTGGTGCTTTTCGTTTCGTTCGTTGTTTAATTTACAAGGTACACATCCCACAACCGCGGAACAGTCATTATCTTATCACATGCCTGCCATCTTGTCAACTACTTTTTTACCTTTTTCAGACATTTTTCGTCGACCAGATTTTACTCATGTGCGCCGCCCTGTCGGACAGCTTCGTTAGATTACCACGCTTGGAAGCATTTGTCAACGGCTAATTTCGTCTTTTGTCTACTCCGAATAGAACCGTTCTTATTATCAGCTCCGCTTATGTATTATCCCCGTTTTCCCGCGTCTAAACCTTACAAAAACACTTCATTGGCCGCCGGGCGCGCATAGACCTCCTCCAGCTCGCTCTTGTGATACAGATACCCCGCGTCGTCGAAATATTTCGCTTCCGCAGGACAGCCCTTCACGCAGGCGCAGCACTTGATGCAGATTCCCGTCACCTGCGACACATCCGCCGGGTCGATGCTTCCCATGGGGCACCGCGCCGCGCACAGCCCGCAGCCGCCGCACCTGTCCATATCCGTTTTCGGCTTCACCTTCAGGATGTTGATGGGGTTCCCGTGCCGGTCGCGGGGCGTATAGTAGGGTCGGATCGGCGTCTCGCCCCAGACGGCCACCGGCTCCGCAGGCGCAGCCGTCAGCGCCGTCACCTTCTCCGCTGCGCGGCGCGCAAAAGCATCCATCTCCGCCAGATCGTCCCCGTTGGGACGCCCCGCGCCCAGCGTGCGGGAGAAGGCGTGCTCGCCCACGAACGCGCCGCCGGCCACCGGCATAAAGCCGTCCTCCGTCAGGATATTCCGCAGCTCGATCAGCCCATCGTCAAAGTTCCGGTTGCCGAACAGCACCACCGGCACCGCCAGTGCACCGCCGCCGTGCAGCTGCTTCGTCAGATAGGGCAGCAGCACGTTGGGTACGCGCCCGGCGTACACCGGTACGCCCAGCACCGCCAGCTCCTCCGCGTTAAACCGCAGCTCCCGCTGCCGCGCCGCCGGAGTGGTAAAATCGTATGCCGCCAGCTCCGCGTCCAGCGCCTGTGCCATGCCCGCCGCGATGCGCCGCACCGTCTTTTCCGTGGTGCCGGTGCCGCTGAAATATACCGCCCATACCTTTTTGATACGCATTTCCGTTCCCTCCATGCGCAGACAGCCGCCCTGCGGCGGCCGTCTGTTCTATTTTTACAGCTGAAAGTCCTCTTCGCTCAGCCCCGCTGTCTCCAGCTTCATCGGACGGGGCGGTACCCGCTTCAGCGGATCGTATTTGAATGCGCTGCACCGATCCTCCGGCAGTACGATGCCCCGCTTGACGCAGGCCACCTTGTCGTCGCTGATGCGGCTGCCCCGCGCGCAGTAGGCGCACCGGGGGTCTATATCCTTGCGAAACAGCATACCGCTCACCTCACAATGTGTACAGCTGCACCGCGCCGTCCTTGGCGGTGGCGCCGATCTGCGTGATGGGATGCTCGAAGGCGTCGATGATCTTCGCCGCCATGGGATTCTCCAGCTCCTTCTGGATCAGCCGCCGCAGGTTCCGCGCGCCGTAGGTCAGGGAGTAGGACTTCTCCGCCAGATAGTCCACCAGCGCGTCGTCGTACCGGAACTGATAGCCCTTCTCGCCCAGCGACGCCTTCAGCTCCTCCAGCATGATCCGCGCGATGCCGCAGAAATTCTCCTTCGTCAGGTGGTTAAAGCACACGATCTCGTCCACACGGTTCAGGAACTCCGGCCGCAGGAAGTCCTGCAGTGCCTTCATGATGCGCTCCTTCCCCTGGTCGTCGGCGCTGCCGCCGAAGCCCACCGCGCCGGAGGACTTGTTGTCCGACCCGGCGTTGGAGGTCATGACGATGACCGTGTTTTCAAAGTTCACCTTCCGCCCGTGGGCGTCGGTGATCTGTCCGTCATCCAGAATTTGCAGCAGCACGTTCAGCACGTCCGGGTGCGCCTTCTCGATCTCGTCGAACAGCACCACGGAGTAGGGCTTGCGCCGGATCTTCTCCGTCAGCTGCCCCGCCTCGTCATAGCCCACATAGCCCGGAGGACTGCCCACGATCCGGGACACGGAGTGCTTTTCCATGAACTCGGACATATCCAGCCGGATCAGGCTCTCCGGCGCGTTGAACAGATCGTCCGCCAGCTGCTTCACCAGCTCCGTCTTGCCCACACCGGTGGGCCCCACGAAGATAAAGCTCACCGGCTTGTGCTTGGGGGAGATGCCCACCCGGTTGCGGCGGATGGCGGCGGACACGGCGGCAATGGCCTCGTCCTGCCCCATCACATGGGCGCGCAGCCGCTGATCCAGCTCGGCCAGCCGCTTGAACTCCTCCTCTTTGATCTTGCTGGCCGGGATCTTCGTCCACATCTCGATCACGCGGGCGATATTCTCCATGGTCAGCTCCGGCATACCCTTGGCACGGATGGCGTTCAGCTCCTCCGTCACCCGCAGCTCCTGGCTGCGCAGCTCCGCGATGCGCTCATACCGCCGGTCAAGCTCCTGCTCGGTGAACTGCTGGCCGTCCGCCGGCTGCGCCGACATCAGGCTCTCCCGCTCGAAGGTCAGATTTTCCAGCTCGCGCTCCAGCTCCATCCGCCGGTTGATCTCCGGGTCGTGGAGGTTCCGGTCGGAGCACGCCTCGTCGATCAGGTCGATGGCCTTGTCCGGCAGATAGCGGTCGGTGATATAGCGCTCCGACAGCACCACCGCCTGCCGCAGCACCCCCTGCGGGATGGCCACGCCGTGGAACTGTTCGTAGTAGTGAGCGATACCCTGCAATATCTTCAGCGTATCCTCCATATTCGGTTCGTTCACCGTCACCGGCTGGAACCGGCGCTCCAGCGCCGTGTCCTTCTCGATATGCTTGCGGTACTCGTTGAATGTGGTGGCGCCGATGACCTGTATCTCGCCCCGGCTGAGGGCGGGCTTGAGAATGTTGGCGGCGTTCATGCTGCCCTCGGCGTCCCCTGCGCCCACGATGTTGTGTACCTCGTCAATAACGAGGATCACGTTCCCGGCCTTGCGTATCTCCTCGATCAGCCCCTTCATGCGGCTCTCGAACTGTCCCCGGAACTGGGTGCCCGCCACCAGCGCCGTCAGATCAAGGAGATAGACCTCCTTGTCCCGCAGCTTGAAGGGCACCTCGCCCGCCGCGATGCGCTGTGCCAGCCCCTCGGCGATGGCGGTCTTGCCCACGCCCGGCTCACCGATCAGGCAGGGGTTGTTCTTCTGGCGGCGGTTCAGGATCTGCACCACCCGCTCGATCTCCTGCTCCCGGCCGATCACGGCGTCCAGCTTGCCCTCCCGGGCGCGCTGGCTCAGGTTGATGCAGTAGTTGTCCAGGAATTTCCGCTTTTTCTCCGTCTTGCGCCCGGCGGACTGCCCTGCGCCGCCGCTCTGGGTCGGCTGCTGCTCGGCCGGGGGATTGGCATTGTTGTTGAACAGGCGGTTCAGGAACGGGAACGTGGCGGTCTTGCCGCTCTCCTCATCGTCCTCGTCCCCCTCGTCATTCACCGTGTCCAGCTCCTCTGCGCCGCCGAAGGCCTGCATCATCTCGCTGTTGATGTTCTCCAGATCCTCCGGCGTGATGCCCATCCGCTTCATCATGTCCTCCACCTGCGGCAGCCCCAGCTTGGCGGCGCATTGCAGGCAGAGTCCCTCGTTGACCATCTCGTTTTTCTCGTTCATCCGGGAGATGAACACCACGGCCACGTTTTTCTTACATTTGGAACAAAGAGTCGGTTGCATGGTTTTCCTCCGTTATCTCTTATACGATACATTATGTATTATAGCCGTTTTCACAGCTTTGCGATCAGATCGATAGGGCTGTTCCGGGCGAAGAATTTCAGCAGCACCGTTTTGTCCACCAGCTCCGGCGTGACCAGCAGCTGTAATTTTTGCAGCACCCACACCGCCAGAAACACCAGCAGCGCGCCCTTCACCAGTCCCAGCGCACCGCCCAGCAGGGCGTTGACGCCATGCACCACCGGCAGCTTTGTGAACAGGTGCAGCGGCGAGAGCGCCAGCCGCAGCACCACCAGCAGCAGCAAAAACGACACCACATACACCACCGCGTAGGCCGCGGAGCGCAGCGCCGTGGACACCACGGCGCTCAGCAGCGTCTCGCCCGCCTGCTGCGCCTTCTGCACGGCGCTGTCCACCAGCTTCGACAGGGTATCCCCCTCGAAGCCGAAGGCCGCCAGCATCTCGCCGGCGTCGCTGGTATTGCCCTGTGCCGTCAGCCGCTGCTCCAGCTTCTCCGTCAGCACCGGCTCCAGCCATCTGGCCGCCGGCTCCGCCAGCTTCCCGGCGATCCAGCCTGCCAGCAGCAGCGCCGCCACCACCACCAATATCCGGGTCAGCGCCTGCACGAAGCCCTGCCGCCAGCCCATGACCAGCGCGATCAGCAGCACCGCCGCCAACGCCAGATCCACAAATACCCCTACATTGCTCATAGCTTCACCTCTTGCGCGTTCTCCGCGCTCCACGCTTACGGCAGGTACAGGCTGGCCGCCGTACTGCCCGCCAGCACCGCGGAGCCGTCGCTCCGCATCAGCACCTCCCGTGCCTGACTGACCTCCTCCAGCTGGGCGCACAGCGCCAGCTGCCTGTCGTAGATATACAGTTCCTCGCCGGTGAGCACCGCCACATACCGCCCGGCGGCGGACAGGCTGCTCACCTCCGCGTCCAGCTCCAGCGACGCCAGCTCCCTGCCGTCGTCGCCCACCGTCACCACCCGGTGCTGGGTGCCGGTGCGATAGCGCCCCAGCAGCACGGCGGCATAGCCGTCCTCGCTGACGCTTACCCGGCGCAGATAGTCCCCTCCGTAGTCGTAGGCGGCGGTCATCACGCCGTCCGTGCCGATAAAGCACAGCTGCTCCTCCGTCACGGCGCAGAAGCCGCTGCCCGCGGCGGTCAGATCGTATACCACGCTGCCCCGCAGCGTGCACTTCCCCGCTTCCTTGTCGCTGTTCACATGATAGAACACCACATAGCTGGCGAACACGCCGTTCTCCTGCCCCATGGTCACTGCCGCCAGCGTCCGGCTGTCGGCAGACAGCGCCGCCGTCATCACGAACCGATCCGCCGACCGGTAGGCGAACACCGCCTGCCCGTCCGCGTCGTATACCCGCACGGTGGCCTTATAGCCGCTTTCGCTGCTCACCACCGTCAGCCAGCCCTTCTGGTTCAGGGACGCGCTGAGCACCTCTCCGGCGCAGTCCAGCGTGTACACCAGCCCCTTGTCCGACAGCACATACACCGCCGTGCCGCCCACGTCATAGGCCACGGCGCGGCCGCCTTGCGCCTGCAGCGCCGGGGTCTGGAACTTCACCGCCTCGTCGTACACCGCCCTGTTTTTCTCGTCCAGCACCGCGATCTGGTGCATGGACACGGAGACAAGGCTGCCCTCCAGCGACGCGAACCGCCCCGACTGGTCGCTGCTGTACCGGTACAGCTGGGCGCAGCCGTTCTCGTCCTTCACCGCCTTGGCGTAGATGATGCTGCGCCGCAGGCCGTCAAAGCCGCTCCGATCCAGCAGCACCGCCGCCGTCACCGCGCCGACGGCCAGCACCGCCACGATCAGCAGCGCCAGCAGCGGCTTGCGCTTACTTCTCTTCGCCACGCGGCGGGGCTGCTCCTCCTGGGGGTTGCCCAGCGTGAACTCTTTCCAGTTGTTGGTGTTGTTATCCATTCAGCCGTTCATCCTCATACCACACGCGGGTGAGATACAGCCCGCCCGGCGGCGCCGTGGGCCCCGCCAGCGTCCGGTTCCCGGAGTCCAGTATCTCCGGGATGTCCTCCGGCGTCAGCTTTCCCTCCGCCGCGTACAGCACCGTGCCCGTGATGGCACGTACCATATTATACAGAAATCCGTCCGCGCATACCTTCAGCTCCAGCAGCTCTCCGTTCCGCGTCACCCGGCAGTAGTGGATGGTGCGCACGGTGCTGCGCACATTGGTGCCCACGCTGCGCACCGCGGCGAAATCATGGGTGCCCTCGAACATCCGGGCGGCGCGATCCATCAGCGCCTCGTCCAGCTTCTTGGGATAGAAATACGCCCGGTGTACATAGAACGGGTTCTTGATCCGGGAGTTATAGATGCGGTAGGTGTACTCCTTTTTGATGCACGAGCCGATGGCGTTGAAGTCCTCCGCCACCTCATAGGCCGCCTTCACCACGATGTCCTCCGGTATGTGGGTGTTCACCGCGAAGGGCAGCCGCTCCACCGGGATCCGCGATTCCGTGCGGAAATTGGCCACATAGTGCTCCGCGTGCACGCCGGCGTCCGTCCGGCCGCAGCCCGTCACCTTCACCGGATGACCGCACACCATGGACAGTCCCTTCTCCAGCGTCTGTGCCACGGAGATCTCCGTTTTCTGCACCTGCCAGCCGTGATAGGCGGTGCCGTTATACATCAGTATCAGCGCGATGTTCCGCATCCGCACCGCCTCCTTTTCCTCAGAATCCGAATTTCTTCAGCACGATGATGCCCGCCGTCAGCACGACAAAGCCCGCCAGCACCGCATAGTCCGCCGCCTTATAGCGCAGCACCCGCAGCGCCGTCCGCCCCTCGCCGCCGTGATAGCACCGGCACTCCATGGCCGTGGCCAGCTCGTCGGCGCGGCGGAACGCGCTGATGAACAGCGGCACCAGGATCGGCACCAGCGCCTTGGCGCGCTGGAAGATATTCCCCGTCTCAAAGTCCGCGCCCCGCGCCTTCTGCGCCGACATGATCTTGTCCGTCTCCTCGATCAGCGTGGGGATGAACCGCAGGGCGATGGACATCATCATGGCCAGCTCATGAACGGGCAGCTTCAGCTTCTTCAGCGGCCCCAGCAGGTTCTCCATGGCGTCCGTCAGGGCAATGGGGCTGGTGGTGTACGTCATCAGGAACGTGCCCATGATGAGCAGAATGATCCGCAGCACCATCTGCACGGCGGCAATGATACCCTCCCATGTGATGCTCCGCAGCAGCCACACGTCCGCTACCGGCGTACCGGCGGTAAAGAACATGTTCATGATGGCCGTGAACGCCACCACGAAATACACCGGCTTCAGCCCCTTGGTCAGCGACTTGAACGGCACCCTCGACACCAGCACCGACACCGTCAGCACCGCGATCATGATCCCGTAGGTCAGCACGCTTTTGGCGCTGAACAGCGCCACAATGTAGAGAATGACGCACAAAAGCTTCGTCCGGGGATCCAACCGGTGTACCGGCGTGTCCGCCGGGAAGAACTGTCCCAGCGTGATATCCTTCAGCATGCCCCGGCACCCCCTCTCAGCGCCAGCAGCCGCTGCTCCAGCGCCTCCACGGTATACACCGCCGGGTCGATATCCAGTCCCCGCGCCCGCAGCGCGGCGGCCACCTTCGTCACCTGGGGCACGTCCAGCCCCACCTGCTCCAGCTCATGGGCGCGGGCAAACACCTGCTCCGGCGTGCCCTGCATCAGCACCCTCCCGTCGGACAGCACGGCGATCCGCTCCACGTTCCGGGCGATCTCCTCCATGCTGTGGCTCACCAGCACCACCGCCGCGCCCTTGGCGCGGTGATAGGCCTGTATCTGGGCGAGAATGGCGTCCCGCCCCTGGGGATCAAGTCCCGCCGTGGGCTCGTCCAGCACCAGCACCTTCGGCTCCATGGCGATCACACCGGCGATGGCCACCCGGCGCTTCTGCCCGCCGGACAGCTCAAAGGGCGACTTGTCCAGCAGCTCCGCGTCCAGCCCCACAAAGGCCGCCGCGTCCCGCACACGCCGGTCGATCTCCCCGCTGTCCAGTCCCATGTTCTTCGGGCCGAAGGCGATGTCCTTGTACACCGTCTCCTCGAACAACTGGTACTCCGGATACTGGAACACCAGCCCCACCTTGAACCGCACGTCCCGTATTTTCTTCGGCTCCGCCCATATATCCTTCCCCTCCAGCAGGATGCGGCCGGAGGTGGGCTGCAAAAGCCCGTTGAGATGCTGTATCAGCGTGGACTTGCCGGAGCCGGTGTGTCCGATGATACCCAAAAATTCTCCCTTGCCCACCGTCAGGCTCAGCCCCTCCACGGCGCTGCGCTGAAACGGCGTTCCCGCCGAATAGGTGTGGGTCAGGTTCTCTATCTGCAAGATCGGTTCCAATGTTACTTCCCTTCCGCCCCGCCGAAGGCGCGGCAAATGGTATCGGCGCACTCGTCCACCGTCAGACCGGTCAGCGGCACGTCCATTCCTGCCTCCCGCAGCAGGTGCAGCAGCTCCACCGTGTCCGGCGCCGCCAGACCCAGCTCATGGAGCCTGTCCACCTGGGCGAACACGTCATGGGGCGCGCCGTCCATGGCCACCTGTCCGTCGTTCATGACGATGACCCGGTCGGCGCTCTCCGCCTCGGCCATGTGGTGGGTGATGAGCACCACGGTGATGCCCCTCTCCCGGTTCAGCCGCCGCACGGTGTCGATGACCTCCCGCCGTCCCGCGGGATCCAGCATAGCCGTGGCCTCGTCCAGCACGATGCACTCCGGCTCCATGGCCAGAATACCCGCGATGGCGATGCGCTGCTTCTGTCCGCCGGACAGCAGGTGCGGCGCGTGACGGGCAAACTGCTCCATGCCCACCGCCGCCAGCGCGTCGTCCACCCGCCGGCGTATCTCCGCCGTGGGCACGCCCAGATTCTCCGGCCCGAAGGCCACATCCTCCTCCACCACGTTGGCCACGATCTGGTTGTCCGGGTTCTGGAACACCATGCCCGTCCGCCGCCGTATCTCCAGCAGCATTCTCTCGTCGCGGGTGTCCATCCCCTCCACGTACACAGCGCCGCCGCACGGCAGCAGCACCGCGTTCAGGTGCTTGGCAAAGGTGGACTTGCCGGAGCCGTTGTGCCCCAGCACCACCGTGAAGCTGCCCTTTTCGATCGTCACCGACACGCCCCGCAGCGCCGGGGGATTCGTCTCCCCCTCCGGCGCGGGATAGGTGTAGGTGAGATCCTTTGTCTCTATCATCACTGCCATACGCAATTACTTCCGTTCTCGTTTACTCGGAAAACCATCTTCCCGTGGCGCCGCAGGGCAGCGCCATGCCGCTGGCGGTACAGGGCAGCCCCAGTTCGTCCCATGTGACCGTCCCGCCGAACTTCTCCCCCACCAGCATGTGCAGTATATACCCCAGCACCGACGGCGCAAGGCCGGTGGTGTAGCTGTTCAGGATCACAAACAGCGGCTTGTCCGACAGCACCCGTGAGCACAGCTCCACAAAGGGGTACAGGCTGTCCTCCAGCTTCCACACCTCGCCGCCGGGTCCCCGGCCGTAGGAGGGCGGATCCATGATGATGGCGTCGTAGGTCTTGCCCCGGCGTATCTCCCGCTCCACGAACTTGGCGCAGTCGTCCACGATCCAGCGGATGGGCGCCTCGGCCAGCCCGCTGAGCCGGGCGTTTTCCTTGCCCCAGGCCACCATGCCCTTGGCTGCGTCCACATGGCACACGGACGCGCCCGCCTTGGCGCAGGCCACCGTCGCGCCGCCGGTGTAGGCAAACAGATTCAGCACCCGCACCGGCCGCCCGGCGTTCCGTATCTTGTCCATGGCGAAATCCCAGTTCACCGCCTGCTCCGGGAACAGCCCCGTGTGCTTGAAGTTCATGGGCTTCACCTGAAACGTCAGGTCTTTGTAATGTACCTGCCAGCTCTCCGGCAGCTTGCCCTTGTCCCAGTGACCGCCGCCGGTGGAGCTGCGGGAATACCGCCCGTTGGCGCTGCGCCACACCCGGCCGGTCTTGTCCGTCTCCCATATAGCCTGCGGGTCGGGGCGCACCAGTACCTGCCGATCCCACCGCTCCAGCTTTTCGCCGCCGCCGCAGTCCAGCAGTTCGTAATCCTTCCAGTCCTTTGCGATCCACATAAAGGTACGCCTCCCCATAATAAATCAGTTTATTATACAATAATAGTTCCCCAGCGTCAACGCCGCAAGTGTAAACATTTTTCCCCACCGTTCGCCGTCCCGCCCGGGAATCCCCGATAAACACTTGTAGGGGCGGACGACTCTGTCCGCCCTGTATGACCGCCGCACCCTGTAGGGCG
>ENA-ORSA01003354-ORSA01003354.1-human-gut-metagenome-genome-assembly--contig:-NODE-3354-length-10253-cov-3.682977_pt1 | contig 10253 bp, 12 predicted proteins | sample MGYA00242179_ERZ509142 | MGnify/ENA primary metagenome ERZ509142 (study PRJEB26280, sample SAMEA2338659) | human gut metagenome | biome: human gut; feature: human-associated habitat; material: faeces... | reverse complement strand
GCCAGTAGACCCAGTAATCACCGCCCACAGCAATGCGGCAGGCAGAAACCCCGGCCAGGAGACAGAAGATGGCGAATTCCGCCACAGCATTGCACGCCTGCTGTCTGTCCGGCCCGGCCGCCATCAGATCCCCGGAGGTATTCCCACGAAAGGAGCGTCTGCCGGACAGATATTCTGTCGTATAGTCACGATTTTTTACCAGAAAACCGAATGCTACGGTAACAGCTGTCAATATGATATACACCAGTGCGCTCTTCTCCATGTGGAACCTCCTTTCTTTATGGCCTTTTTTCCAAAAAGCAAGCTATCGTCCTCCTGCCTCCCGGATGCCGTCACGCATCCACTGTCTGGCCTGCTGCAGGCTTACCTCTGTGCACAGCGTACCCTTATGAGCATACAAAAACCGCAGTGCCAGCGGCCATTCCAGCCATCCATACAGATAATGATACAGTACTCCTCTGTCATGGAAAAATTTTTCATTATAGCCATGAAACCAGGTGGATTCCCCGGCTTCCTCTCTGCCGATGGTCACCGGTGCGGTATATACACGGCAGCCTTTTTTAATAAACTCTGTCAAAAACAGGCTGTCTTCTCCATTGCTGTATTTTGCACCGCCGCCAAACAACAGGGAAAACGTGATTCCCGATCGCAGCAGGCTCTCTCTGCGTACAGCAAAACTGACTGCGCCATACCGCCCGCAATTATACCAACGTACCGGTTTCCGTTCCGTAATATGGTAGGTGCGGCGTTCTTCCTCCACCTCAATATTGAAAATGATCATATCGGCCCGGGGATTCCGTTCAAACTCCGCAAGAACAGCCGCCTCATAACCATCTTCATACACAATATCCGCATCCGAAAAAAGGCAGATGTCCCCTTCCGCCCGAAGAATGGCCTCATTGCGGCTTCTGCCGATGCCACGGTCGGGAAAACTGCAGAAACGGATTCTTCCGTTCCCCGGAGATATCTGCATTTCCTCCTGCCCCAGCCGGTCGCACTGATTGATGATCACCGCATCCGATTGCAGGTTCATATGTTGTACGGTCTCCGGAAGAGAAGCATTCATTACCGATGCCAGAACTTCTACCTTCATGCCTGCTCTCCTCCGTGTTCTGTATTCTGTGTCTGTATGGCTCCCGGCAGAAAATAATAGCTGCGAATCAGCTGTTCATCCGCATTCCACAGGAAGGCTCCGTTCACAGAGCAGTCCTGGGTATGCAGATACTCTAATACCGCTTCCAGTCTCTTTCCTACCCGTTCTCCGGCCGGCACCGCCAGCAGAAATGCATCTGCCTTACGAAGTGTCTCTCCACTCTCCGGGCATAACAACGGACTGGGAACCGCTACATATTCCACCGGTATTCCCTTCCGGATCTTACCTGTCTTAGCCAGCTTCTGCAAATCCTCCACGACTTCCTTCGGATCCGCTTCCGGCAGTGCCACACATACTGCCACACGGCAGATTTCCGCATTTTCGGACTCCTTTGCCTGCTTTTTATCGTACACTTTCTCCAGCGTATACATCAGATTTTCCGCAAATCCCACACTGCGCACCGTTCCCAGACTGTTCAGTCCGTAGCGTCTGCGAAGTGTTGCCGGCAGCCAGATGCTGTCCTGCGAGATCTCCACCAGCAAAAAGAGGACTACTGCAAAAAACAGAGACAATACCGCCGCCAGAATGACTGCCCGCACCGGGCGCACATCCGGTACCACGACTTCTGCAAAATCTCCGTGATCCAGCACTTTGATCCGGTCGATCTCCACGATACTCTCTGCAAATTCGTCACACATGGTATCCTCCACTGCATGGGCCAGAGCAATACTCATCTCCGGATCCTGAGTTGCCGCCTGTGTCACCGGAACACTGAAATCCGAGGGAAGTGTTGCCGAGAGGTCTGCGATCCACTGATCTCTGCCCAGAGACAGTGCTTCCGAAGCTCCATTGTCTCCCCGTTCCACAGCCTCCTGCAGATGCTTCTCCACACCATCCAGGAATTCTCCCGTATGGATCATGGTGTTCCATGTAGCCTCGTTAATGTAGTACGCACCCGCCGCATTGGGGTTCTCTTTATATTCTACCTTATAAGTGGAAGAAGCCGCATACCCTGGATCGGGCTGCAGCACCACATTTTTTACATAATAACCGCCACCGAACAGTAATGTTCCCACTACTGTCACAGCCAGTATTTTCCACAGATTGCGGCATAGCCGCAGACACATAAGTCTCAGGTCGAAGGGCTCTTTTCCGTAGCTTACTTCCATGCGTCTACCTCCTGCCTTCTCAGTCGTCATCCTTCTCGGCACGACCATCGTAGGTTGCCTTGAAAGCCGTTACCTGTTCGCTCTCCACACCCTCGGTACTGTCCGGCCAGAACAATACCTTCAGTGTCAGAAGCATCAATTTAAGATCCAGCCACACAGAATAATTCTCGATATATGTTAAATCCAGTTTTAATTTATCATACGGAGAAGTATTGTACTTTCCGTATACCTGTGCGAAACCGGCCAGTCCCGCTTTCACCTTCATACGGAATGCGAACTCCGGCATGACTTCCATGTACTGTGCAATAATCTCCGGGCGCTCCGGTCTGGGGCCGATGAAAGACATATCTCCCCGCAGAATATTGATCAGCTGGGGCAGTTCATCCAGTCGGCATTTGCGGATCACCTTACCCACGGGAGTGATACGCTTATCCCCTTTCTGTGCCAGACGTGCCACGCCGTCCTTCTCGGCATCAGTGCGCATACTGCGGAACTTCATAATATAGAATTCCCTCTGTCCTGTGGTGCAGCGCACCTGCTTGTACAATACAGGTCCGCCGTCATAAAGCTTGATGGCAAGCGCTGTCAGAAGCATCAGCGGTGAAGTCACCACCAACAGGATCAACGAGCAGATCACATCGATAGATCGCTTGATGAACCGCTGCTCCATGCTCAGGGAGTACTCTCTGGTCAGCAGGATAGGCGTGTCAAATACATGCAGTTCCTCGGAGCCAACTAAAATAACATCTGATATTTTAGGCATGACATAGACACGGATGGAATGGGCATAGCAGAATTTCAGAATAATATTACGATCCTTTTCATTAATATCCCAGATTACTACCGCATTGATCTCACCGTTCCGGTAATTGTCCAGAATCTCCCGACACAGTTCTGTCGTACCTTTTTTAATGTGCTCACATTTTGTGATCTTATATTTGTCCTTACGGCTTTCAAATTTGTTGACAATGTCTTCGATGGGACGATCACCGTGGATCAGCAGAAGCTCTCTGGGCGGGAATGCTGTACGATAGATCTTGTTGGCAATATTGGCATAGATGATCACCGCTATGATCTGTAAAAATACCATCAACAGGAACATATCCGCCGGAAAAATGCTGCGGGCCATCATACACAGTTCCGCATAGATCAGCACATCCGCCATCAGGGTTGCAAACACCTGGGAGAAAATGATCTCCGTGTTTTTCATGTATCCCAGACGCATGCCGCCGTAGGTCACGGAGAAAAATATCAGGATTGCACTGTAGATACCGTTTTCCAGCAGAAAGCCACGATACCAGATCTTCTGCAGGGGATCTACCAGCTGGAACTGGAAATGGAACTGCCACATGTAGGCAAACAGGCTGATCTCCAGCAACAGACAGATCATCGACAACCCTATATTGATCAGACGCTTAAAGGATTCCCTTTTCCGCAGTCGGTTTTCATAATAATTACCGTTTGTATTCAAAACAAACTCCTCCTATACTCTGCGTTTTACGGCGCGTACCGCCCAGAAGCAGAAATGCCAGGCACTGTTCGGCACTGACATGCCTTCCGCCTTACGGTACAGATTCCAGATCCTCCGCAAAGCTTCCAGCTTATTCGATGACAGGGATTTCCCTGCTCTCCGATATTTTACCAAATTTTGATCCAAACCACAAGCTACATAACCCTCCCGCAGTATTCTCCACCACAGGGCAGTGTCCTCACTCTTGATCTGGGGCATCTGCAGTTGTTCTTTCGACAGCTGTTCCATATCGAACATCACGGTACTGGTAAAGATTGTGGTATTTTTCAAAGCTTCTTTATAAGTAATGGTGGCCGGCACACGGACAATCTTTCCAGTGCCCTTGCCATTCTCATCGGCGAATTCATAGCCGGTAAACACAAAGGCTGCCTGTTTCTCTTTCAGAAAAGCCAGCTCTTTTTCCAGCTTGTCCGGTGTCCACAGGTCATCTGCATCCAGATAGGCCAGATACCGGCCTTTTGCTTCGTTGACTCCCAGATTACGTGCTCTCGCCGCCCCCAGATTCGTAGAGTAAGTCAGCATGCGGATTCTCGTATCTCCGGTTCTCTGAATATATTGTTCTATGATCTCCCTGCTGCGGTCCGGGCCGCAATCCTCCACCAGCAGCAGTTCCCAGTGTGGATACGTCTGTGCCCGGACGCAGTCCATCGTTTCTTCTATATAACGTTCTGCCCGGTACACCGGCACCACAATACTGATCAGTTCCTGTTCCATTTTGCTTTCCTGTTCCTAATTCTTACAAATCGTTATAGTTTTCCCTGTCTTTCCGCAAGATGCCTACTTACATCACGATCAGGAAATATACGCCAAAGGACCGCAGTCCGCCGTCCGCAGCCTCTTGCAATTCCTTCTGTACATCCTCCGACAAGTCCTCCGGCAATAAAATGTAGTCTATACCGGCCTTCCCGGCGCTGTCAAGGCACGCAGCAAAATCTATTTTCCTGCCACCGGCTTCTGTTGTGGTATTTTCATCCGTCCGCAGATATTCCGTCTCCCCGGTAGTCTCCAGGTGGCTCATCCACAGATACAGATCTTCCTGCCAGGTCTCATAGGTATCATAGGAGTAGCTGCCCAGCGATGCATCCCAGATGCTTCTGCCGTATACCGGGTGGATCTCAGCGCTGTAGGCTCTGGCAGCCTCCATGACCTCCTTCGGCGCCCACAGACTGTATTCCCGTGAGTTTCCTTTTTCCGCATTGTATCCAGAAAGCTGCTCCAGGATTTCCCTGGCGGGAGTTCCTTGTTGCTGTCCGGGCATTCCCGTCAGTGCCGGTACCTGCGTTGTCTGTGCCACGGTCCATTCCGACACCGGGTTCCCACCCAGGAACAGGATGCCCAGCAGGATCAGTGCCGCCATCCCGTTTCGTAAATTTTTCTCTTTTAATAAGTTGCACAGAAAGTCCGTTGCCGCCCATGCGATCAATGCTGTCTGGGGTACCGCCGCCCAGATCCATACATAAGAGTAAAAGGCGGTCTGGTATTTTAACAGGATCAGTGCTGTTACGGGACAGATACAGCCAAATGTCACCAGTGCCCCGTAAAGATACAGCCGTTTCCGTGCATTTTCCGCCCCGGATGCATTGACTTCCTTTCCGGAACCATAGAGGACAAATCCCAGATACAGGATCGCCAGCAGCAAAAATGCCGCAAATTTTCCATGTTGTGTATAGTCGGTCCAGCCTGTCAGGGCGGACTGCAGAAGTGTCATCATTCTGTAGCCTCCTCTCCCGACCTGCCATGTGCATCAGTCGTTTTCCGTTTTTCCCATCGTTTCCGGAACAGAGAAACCAGTATTCCAAGTACCAGCCATGCCACAGCAACAAGCAGACAGACTCCAGTGCCATACAGAGTCCAGACCATACAGGCCTCCGCTAAAATGCATAGGATCACGCCCGTATATTTTCTGTCCATCAGACAGGACAGCAGATACGGAAGCAACACCGCCGCCCGGATCGTCACACCGCGGAATCCTCCGTAAAACACATCAAATCCATCCACTCCGGGCATATAGGCCCCTGTACTGAACAGTATTCCCACGATCAGCAAAAACGTCCGTCTTTTCAAAGAATTTTCCGGAAAAAGTGCTTTTCCCAGGCTTCCGTAAGCTACATAAGACAGCAGTAGCGTAATGCAGGGGATCAGACGATACACCACGTCTACGGGTGCCATACCCGTAAAACGGCTGATGGCCCCGTACAGAGTGGGCAGGCACAATATTTTCAGCCGTAAGGACATCCCCATCGAATATGCCGTCCCCGTAAGAGGATTCACGGTATAAACAGCATTTTCCCTGAGAAATGTGTTCACGGTCTCCACCGTCATATCTCCGGTCAGCCACATGCGGTTTCCCGTCAGGATCCGCAGGATCTGCAGCAGGATCAGAAATGCCAGGATACCTGTGAGAATCTGTGTGCTTTTTTCCTTTGCCGTGTCTGTCCCGCTGTTTTGATCCGCAACCGGATCATTTTTACCGGCTGTGGCCCGTTTTCGTGTCTGTCTGGATATTACAGACAATAATATCGCCGCCAGCAGAACGATTCCCACCTCTGCCAGCAGCAGATCCGTTACAGTCAAAAAAGACCACCCTAACAGGCAGCCTGCCAAATGGGCGATCTCTGTCAGCCCGATAATGATCAGGCTCCCCCCGATCAAAATATCCGATGTCCGAAAAGTCATTTCATCTCCCATACCCGCCTTTTTCTTACACGGGCTTTTGTACATCTTACCATATTTATATGGACTTGACAAATATAACAGCATTTCCATACAACAAAAAACCGCGTACCGGAAACTTCCCCATTCCGATACGCGGTCTTTCTCAGTCTGCAGAGGAGAATACTGCATCTGCTTAATTAACAAACTCTCCCTGTTCCAAATAATTAAAATTAATATGTTACATAGCCTTATAATCCAGTCGGATGTTGTCGGCGATACGTGCGATGTACTCGCTGTTCGTAGGTCTTGTCCTTCCGGAGGCTACAGAATAGCCAAAAATCTTTTCGAATGTCTCCACATTTCCTCTGGACCAGGACACTTCAATGGCGTTCCTGATCGCGCGTTCCACTTTCTGATCTGTGGTCTTGAAATGTTTTGCGATGGTGGGATATAACAGCTTGGTAACGCTGCTTACTACCTCCATGTCTTTCCCTGACAAAATGATTGCATCACGCAAATAGTGATAACCCTTCAAATGCGCCGGCACCCCTATCTCCAACATGATTTTGGTTACATATCTCTCTAACTCTGAATCTTTTACTGCAACAATATCCAAAACAAGTCCCCCTTTTTACTTGTCGAGTATTGCTCCTCTGCAGTGACTGATAGAGAAATCATATCATAGCTGTCGATATTTGAAAAGACATTTTTCCGTTAAAATATAGTTAAGAAACTAAAAATGTTACATTTTACCCCTATTTTGTAACATTTTTACGTACATAAAAAACGGATATTTATGCGGTTTTTCTTAAATTTCCTCTTTTACCAGGTAAATCGGACGGCGTTTTACTTCCATGTATGCCTTTGCCAGATACTGCCCCAGAATACCCGTACAGAAAAACTGTACGCCGCTGGTCATCAGGATGATGCACACCAGAGAAGGCCAGCCGGACACCGGATCTCCGAAGATCAGCTTCCGCACGATGATAAATATGATCATCAAAAAAGCGATGACACAAAACAGCACACCCACAAAGGAAGCGATCAGAAGCGGTGCCGTGGAAAATGCGGTGATACCGTCAAGGGAATATACCAGGAGCTTCCAGAAATTCCACTTGGTCTCGCCCTTGGCGCGCTCTACATTCTCATATTCCAGCCATTTGGTCTTAAAGCCCAGCCGAAGATTCCTTTGGTAAAACGATTATATTCCCGCATGGACAGGATGGCATCCACCATCTGTCTGGTCATCAGGCGATAATCTCTCGCTCCGTCCATCATTTCCGTCTGGGAAATCTTCTTCATCAGATGGTAAAATCTTCTGGCAAAAAAGCTGCGGATCGGCGGTTCGCCCTTGCGGGTCACGCGGCGGGTCGCTACAGAATCATACCCCTGCCAGATCCATTCAAACATCTCCGGCAGGCGGATCCTGCAGATCCACATCCATCATAACCACGTAATCGCCCTTCGACTTTTCCAGTCCGGCAAACATCGCCGCTTCCTTTCCGAAATTTCTGGAGAAAGAGACAATATGCACACGGGAATCCTGTTCGATCAGCTTTTTCACTTCTCTCACAGTGCCGTCTTTGGAACCGTCATCAATATAGAGAAGCTCCAGTTCTATTTCCTTTTCCTTGAAAAAGGGATCATTTTTCGTCAATTCCTGATAAAACAGGGCAACGCTTTCTTCTTCATTATAGCAGGGAACGATCACGCTCAATAAGCTCATTTTGTAATCTCCTTATGTTTTCCTGTCGCTTTTTCAGGCTTATCTGCGCCACTGTGCGACAGATAACAGCTATATTATACTATCCTTCGATGCATCATTTCAAGGTCAACACTGTACTTTTTCCGCTTTTTGGATTATACTGGATTTATATATGTCTGTTCTGCAAACTACAGCATATAGGAAACGAGGTTATTTATGACTTTTTTTGAACAGTTTTTCAGCAATACCATTTTCCTGACTGCAGCCTTCGGCTGGCTGGTGGCACAGATTCTGAAGACGCTGATCCATTTGATTGTCTCCAAGAAATTCGTTGCGGAGCGTCTGGTCGGCAGCGGCGGTATGCCCAGTTCTCACTCTGCTACCGTATGTGCCCTGGTAACAGCGGTCTGCTACGAATACGGTGCGGGAAGCTTTGAATTTGCCATTTCCCTGATTCTGGCGATCATTGTAATGTATGATGCTATGGGAGTACGCAGAGAGACCGGTATTCAGGCACAGGTATTGAACGAAATGCTGAAGGTCTTCGAAGATATGGGCCGCAGTGAGATTTCCGCCCATGATAAATTAAAGGAATTCGTGGGACATACTCCCCTGCAGGTGTTGATGGGTGCGCTGTTAGGCATTTTATGCGGCGTGGTCATTTACAGCTTCTTACTCTGATAACCGATCGAGGTGTGATTATATGTGTAAATATAAATTTCGACGGCAGTTTCTGCAGACTGCGGTACCTCTTCTGCTGACTGTCTCCATGATGCTTACCGGATGTGGACAGACGGGTAACTCCGATTCCCCGGTCCGTCCGATCCTCCCGGATAACAGCCCGGATTCCTCCACGGTTTCTTCCGGGGAAAAGCTTCCGGATCCCGTAACGATCGTTGTAGAGGATGATTCCACTCCTCCCGCTGAGGGCATGGTCCGCAGCCGTCTTACGAACGAATGGGTGGATGCCGATGTGGCTGCCACACGCCCCATTGCCGTAATGATTCCTAATGAGGCCTCTGCGATCCCACAATACAGTCTGTCCGATGCTTCTATTATTTATGAGGCGAATGTAGAGAACCGTATGACCCGGATGATGGCAATCTACGAAGACTGGCAGAATCTGGACAAGATCGGCAATATACGCAGTCTTCGTGATTATTATGCTTACTGGGCATTCGAATGGGATGCTTTTATCGTACATTTCGGCGGTCCGTTTTTCATCAATGAGCTGCTGGCGCAGCCGGATACTCAGGATGTAGACGGTACCTCCGGCAGTGATGAGGCTGCCTTTTTCCGTACTACCGACCGCAACAAGCCCCACAATGCTTATGCTTCCGGTGAAGGGCTGCAAAAGGTGATCGAGAAAAAGGGGTACAGTCTGGAATACCGCGGACTCAGCGATGAGAATCACTTCCGGTTTGCCACCAAGGCGGAACCGAACACCCTTGGGCAGTATGGTGCCAAAGCAAAGGATGCCACCTATATTGATATGTCCGGATGTTATCCGCTGACAAGGTGTTATTTTGAATTTAACGAGGATGACGGCCTCTATTACCGTTCCCAGCATCTGTCCGGAAGCACAGACGGCCCTCATATAGATGCCGCCACCGGAGAGCAGCTGACTTTCAAAAATATTCTGGTACAGAATACGTTTCACGAGGAACTGGGCGAGGGGTATCTGGCTTTTCAGTGTCATGACACCACCCGGGACGGCTGGTTCTTCACCAATGGCAGAGGAATACATGTGAATTGGGAGAAGACTTCCGATTACAGTGCCACCAGATATTACGATGACAACGGGGACGAGATCATCCTCAATACCGGCAAGACCATGATCTGTATTATCGAAGATGGAGATTCCTTTACGTTCCATTAATGTAAATGGAAAGTTAGTAAAGAAATGCTATCAAATCCCCGTAGCCCTTGGCAAGGTATAAGAAACGCGGCACGCTCGTACTTTAGTACGATGCGCTCCTGTCGCAGAGCGTAGCGGTACATAAGCGGTCACAATACGACCGCAATGCGTCCCTTGGGACGCTATGGTACCGACGTCTGCTTACGGCACTGCTTATTCTTATACCCAGCCGGGGCTACTGG
>ENA-ORSA01003351-ORSA01003351.1-human-gut-metagenome-genome-assembly--contig:-NODE-3351-length-10257-cov-2.960890_pt1 | contig 10257 bp, 8 predicted proteins | sample MGYA00242179_ERZ509142 | MGnify/ENA primary metagenome ERZ509142 (study PRJEB26280, sample SAMEA2338659) | human gut metagenome | biome: human gut; feature: human-associated habitat; material: faeces... | reverse complement strand
TGGGCATCTGGGCTCATTCCCGCGAGGGAACCAGCAGCCATAGGCTTTGAGCAGCCGTATCCCCCGCTGCCGCGCTGATGCGCTGGGAACGGTTCTGGCCAAAGCTTTGGGATGGATCATAACCATCGACCGGCAGTACGCTTTCCACGATCAGGCGGGTGCCTTCATCCTCTTTAACGGAAGCGCGGCCAGTGGTGACAACAACGGCGTTCTCCTGCAAATACGCACGGCAGCTGGTCAGCACGCGGGGAAACACCAACAGCTCCATTGTGCCGGTCAGATCTTCAATGGTAGTAAAGGCCATCAACGTATTGGACTTTGTGGTCATGATCTTGTTTTTGACCACGGTACATACCAGGGTAACCGTCTGGTTATCAAAATCCCTGGCATTCTCTCCCTGCAGCTGAGCGATGGTACAGGTGGAGATTTTTTCGATCTTTTCCCGGTAAGCATCCAACGGGTGGCCGGACAGGTACAGGCCCGAGACCTCTTTTTCCATTTTCAGCAGCTCGCCGGAATCATACTCACGCAGGTTGGGCACCTGATAATCATCGTTCTGGGGGGCTTCCTCGGCACCGGCCATGGCGCTGAACAAATCCAGCTGGCCATCCAGATTCTGGCGGGCATCGTTTTCAACAATGCGCAGTACCGTTTCCACGCTTTCCATCATGCCGTGGCGGCTGGGTTCCAGGGTATCAAAGGCACCGGCTTTGATCAGGTTTTCCAGCGCACGGCGGTTAAGCATGTTGCTGCGCATCCGCTTGCAGAAATCGTACAGGCTGCGGAATGGGCGGCTTTCGCGCTCTTTGATGACCGCTTCAATCAAATCGCGGCCAACGCTTTTGACAGCGTTCAGGCCAAAGCGGATGCTCTGCCCGTCCACCGTAAAGCCGCCGCGGGATACATTGATATCCGGCGGCAAAACCTTGATGCCAAGGCGCTGGCATTCGGACGAATATTCAATCACCTTGGCGGTGCTGTCCAGTACGCTGGTCAACAGTGCAGCCATGAACTCGCGCGGGTAATGGCACTTGAGATAGGCTGTCTGGAATGCCACATAGGCATAGCAGGCCGCATGAGATTTGTTGAACGCATAAGAAGCAAAACTGACCATATCGTCATAGATCTCATTGGCCACGGCTTCCGGGATCCCGTTCTTCACACATCCGGCGCACTCTTTGCCCGGCTCAGTACAGCCATGCACAAAGTGCTCTCGCTCGGCTTCCATGACTTTATGCTTCTTTTTGCTCATGGCACGGCGCACGTTATCAGCCTGGCCAAAGCTGAAGCCTGCCAGCTCGCGGCAGATCTGCATGACCTGTTCCTGATAAACGATACAGCCGTTGGTAACATCCAGGATATGGGCCAGCTGGGGTGTTTTATAGGTGACTTTATCCGGCTCCCTGCGGTTGCGCAGATAGGTCGGGATAGAATCCATGGGGCCGGGGCGGTACAGCGAGATGAGGGCGATGACGTCTTCAAGGCTGCGGGGGTGCATACTGACCAGCACCTGGGTCATACCAGTAGATTCAAGCTGGAAGATGCCCTCTGTTTCGCCCCGTTCCAGCATAGCATAAGTAGCGGCATCGTCATAATCCAGATTGGCAATGCGGAAATCCGGTTCATGCAGGCGCACGGCGGCTTCGGTATCATGGATAACGGTCAGGGTGCGCAGGCCAAGGAAGTCCATCTTGAGCAGGCCAAGGCGCTCAATTTCCACCATGTTGAACTGGGTAACCGGCAGACCATCGTTGGTGGAAAGCGGCACATACTCGGTAGCCGGTTCGCGGGTAATCACAACGCCCGCCGCATGAGTGGAAGCGTGACGCGGCATGCCCTCCACTTTCAGCGAGGTATCGATCAGCTCATGCACCTGGGGTTCAGCGTCATACATTGCTTTCAGGTCCGGCGAAACCTCCAGCGCATGGTTCAACGTCATTTTCAGTTCAGTAGGAATCAGCTTGGCCACCTTATCCACGTCCTGGTACGGCATACCCATCACGCGGCCGACATCGCGCACGGCGGCACGGGCGGCCATAGTTCCAAAGGTCACGATCTGTGCCACATGGTCACGGCCATACTTGCGGTTGACGTAATCAATCACTTCCTGGCGGCGCTCGTAACAAAAGTCAACGTCAAAGTCCGGCATAGAGACACGTTCCGGGTTCAGGAAGCGTTCAAAAATCAAACTGTAGCGGATGGGGTCAATGTCCGTAATACCGACACAATAGGCCGCCAGGCTGCCCGCACCAGAGCCGCGGCCGGGGCCGACCGGGATATCGCGGCTTTTGGCGTAATTGATAAAGTCATACACGATGAGGTAATAGTTGGTGTACCCCATCTTTTTAACCACGCCAATCTCGTATTCCAGGCGTTCACGCAAGGCATCCGTTACCTTGCCAGGGTAGCGGCGTTCCAAGCCCTCATAACAGAGCTTTTCAAAGTATTCCTGGTTTTCCATGCCGTCCGGAGCTTTGAAATACGGGAGCTTGGTATCGCCAAACACAAAGTCAAAGTTGCACTGTTCTGCAATTTTGTTGGTGTTCTCGCAGGCTTCCGGCACCATGGAGAACAGGTCATACATTTCATCGGTGCTTTTTACATAGAATTCCTCGGTCTGAAACTCCATGCGGTCCACATCGTTGACGGTTTTGCCGGTCTGGATGCACAGCAGAATGCTCTGCATCTTGGCGTCCTCGCGGGTGATGTAGTGGGAATCGTTGGTGGCAACCATGGGGATGCCTGTCTCCCGCGAAAGGCGGATAAGCTGCGGCAGAACGGTAGTGTCTTCTTCCAGGCCGTGGTCCTGCAGCTCAATATAATAGTTGCCCTGGCCGAACAGATCGTTATAGTAAAGAGCAATCTGCTTGGCGCGCTCATAGTCCCCTGCCAGAATCGCCTGAGGGACCTCACCGGCAAGGCAGGCGGAAAGGCAGATCAGGCCTTCGTGGTACTGCTCCAGCAGGTCATGGTCAATGCGCGGCTTGGAATAAAAGCCCTCCAAGAAACCGGCGGATACCATTTTGATCAGGTTTTTATACCCGGTTTCATTTTTGCAGAGCAGGATCAGGTGGTTGTTGCCGTCAATGCGGTTGACCTTATCAAAGCGGGTGCGGGTGGCAACATACACCTCACAGCCAATGATCGGCTTGATGCCTGCGGCTTTGGCTGCATCATAAAAGGCAACGCAACCGTACATAACGCCGTGGTCAGTAATGGCAACGGCGGTCTGGCCCAGCTGTTTGATATAGTCAAACAGGCGGTCAATACGGCAGGCGCCATCCAGCAGGCTGTACTCAGTATGCAGGTGCAGGTGGGTGAACTGTCTTTGCGGTTGGTGTGGCGTGGTTTCTGGCATAATGTATCCCTTTGCTGCTGTGGTAAAATGCGGAAAAGCCGCAGCAGTTACGCAGCGGCTTTGCGTGGTTTATTGCGGAGATGGTGCGATGTCCTGTCCTGCTGGTTCCGGCTCTTTAAGATTTTCCTGCTCTTCCGGCTGTGCTGATGCAGCGGCGTTCAGGCGAGCGGCAGCTTCCTGGATCCGCTTGAACCGGTGGGAAAGCCCTGCTTTGCTGACAGGCGGGTCAAACTTTTCCGCCAGTTTGGCAAGCGGCATTTCGGGGTACTGCATCCGCAGGCGGGCTGCCTGCTGCAATGGTTTGGGCAGGGTTTCCAGCGCGCCGGCCTCTTCCAGCATCTCAATCGCAAGGCGCACCTGCACGGCTGCCTGTACGGTTTTGCCCATGTTGGCGGTTTCGCAGTTGGAAAGGCGGTTGGTTTTATTGCGCATATCGTTATACATGCGTTGTTCCATGATGCGCATGGCGGCGTTGCCCGCGCCCATAAAGGTCAGCAGATCTTCCAGATGGTCGCTGGATTTGACATATACGGTGTTGGCCCCCTTGCGCACGGCACGGTGGGGATTGAACTCATACTGGGCCAGAATGCCCTCCAGCTGCTGCGAAAGCGAGTGCCGGGGCGAAAGGAACTCAATGTTATATTCCTTTTCCGGGTCGGTTGCCGTACCGCAGCATAAAAATGCAGTGGAAATGAAAAATGATCCGCATTTCTGGCATTTGAAGCAGTCCGGCCGGATGCGCAGGGTGGTTTCGCGGCCAGTATGTCCAAACAGGTTCAGCATTTTTTGTACCTGTTCGGGGTCTTTTACGCTGAACTCATAAATCAGGCCGGTGCCGCGCTCCTTGGAAATTACGGTACCGGTAATGCCGCAGCGGGCATACAGCTTTTGTGCCAGCTGGGCAATGCCCTCGTTTTCGGTCTGCAAAACCACGCCGCGGTCATCAAAATACTTGCCAAAGCAGGCAACCGCGTAAGCTGCTGCGGTAACACAGCAGCTACGCACGATTTTGCGGTGCAGTATTTCGTTTTTAACGTCTTGGGAAAAACTCACGTTTGGTGTTCACACTCTCTTTATCGGGAGATTTGGGATGTATCAGGCCGTGCGGCGGGCATCGCGGTGCTGCACGCTGGGCTGGTAACCAAGCTTTGTGCAGTACTCCCCGATCTTGCGGGCAAAAGTGATAGAACGGTGCTTGCCGCCGGTGCAGCCAATGGCGATCATCAGCTGGCTTTTGCCCTCCTTAACATACAGCGGCAGCGCATATTCCAGAAAGCTCTCTATCCGGCGCAGCAGCTCCTGCGATTCAGGGAACTTCATCACATAGTCCACCACTTCCTGGTCCAGGCCAGTCTTTTCTTTCAGCTCTGGCACATAGAACGGGTTGGGCAGGCAGCGTACATCAAACACGATGTCCGCTTCCTGCGGAAGACCGTATTTAAAGCCAAAGGAAACCACGTTGATAGACATGGCACACTGACCTTTTTGCAAAAACAGGCTGGAAACACGTTCCCGGTTTTGTGCGGTAGAAAGCAGAGAGGTATCGATCACATATTTTGCACGTTCCCGCAGGGGCTGCAATATCTGCCGTTCTTTGGTGATTGCCTCACTGACCGGGATCCCCTCGCTGATGGTCATGGGATGCACACGGCGGGTTTCTTTATAGCGGCGGCGGATGGCGGCATCGCTGGCATCCAGGAACAGGATGTCATAAGGCATTTTCTTTTCGTCCAGCGCTTCCAGTGCCTTATTGGTTTCCTGAACAGAATGCAGGCCGCGGATGTCCATCACGACCGCAACGCGGCTGAGCTGGTTTTCGCCCTGCTGGGCAAAGTCCAGGATACGGGGCAAAAGGCCCGCCGGGATATTATCAATGCAGAAAAATCCGATATCTTCCAGCGCGTTGACCGCCATGGACTTGCCTGCGCCGGAAAGGCCGGTTACGATCAAAAAGTTCATCCTGTTGTTCCTCTCTCATTCAGCGGGCGGAATACCGTTCCTTGCCTGGCAGGCATCAAGATGCGGCATGGTTATTCCACCACGCGGATCTCGCGTTCCAGGGTACAGCCGGTTTTTTCCAGCACGATCTGCCGCACCTGCTCCGTCAGGCTGACAACATCTGCGCAGGTGGCATTACCCAGGTTGACCACAAAGCCGCAGTGCTTTTCACTGATGGCTGCCCCGCCCACGCGGAAACCGCGCAGGCCGCAGTCCTCGATTAGCTTGCCGGCAAACTGGCCCACAGGGCGCTTGAAGGTACTGCCGGCGGACGGGTATTCCAGCGGCTGCTTTTCTTTGCGGCGGCGCATATATTCCTGCATGGCGGTATGGATCTCCTGTGCATCACCGGGGTGCAGGGTAAATTCCGCTTCCAGGATGCACCAGGAGCACCGCTCAAAAATGCTGGTGCGATAACCCAGCTGCAGTTCCTGCACAGGCAGGGTTTGCAGATGCAGGTTTTCGTCCAAGAACGTAACGGCTGTCAGCACATCCTTTATTTCTCCGCCGTAAGCGCCCGCGTTCATATACACAGCCCCGCCCACCGTGCCGGGAATGCCGAAGGCAAATTCCAGCCCGGCCAGGCTTTCCTTCTGGGCGGTGTTGCAAAGAGAGGAAAGCATCATGCCAGCCGGGGCCAGCACCTTGGTGCTGCCATCCGGCTGGGCCTGCATGGAAAAGCGGGAGTTTAACCCCGTCAGGCAGATAACCGCCCCGCCGAACCCTGCATCCGAAAACAGCGTGTTGGAACCGTTGCCCAGCAGATAGGTGCGGACTTGATATTGGCGGCACAGTTCCAGAATACGGGTCAGCTGCGTTACCGTGGCGGGCACACAAAAAAAGTCTGCATTGCCGCCAATGCGGAACGTTGTATGCCGCCCCAGGGATTCATCAAGGCTGACAGGCAGGTTTTCTGCCTGCAAAGCTGCAAGAAATTGCTCGTTCATAAGCAAACCTCACAAACGGCTCAGATAGAATTTGCCAGGGCTGCCGCGCCGATCACGCCGGCATCGTTGGTCAGCACACAGGCACGAATAGCGGGCATTTTGCCGGTGGTAATGTTTTTGGTTTCTTCCTCCACATACTTGCGGATGGGTGCCAGCAGGGTTTCTCCCTGATTGGAAACACCGCCGCCAATGCAGATGGCTTCCGGCTCAAAGGTATTCACCACGTTGGAAATGCCGCAGGCAACATATTCGATCCAATTATCCACAACAGCCTTGGCGGTTGCATCGCCGGCTTCCATCGCGTCAAAGGGGATCTTGGCGTTCACATGGTCAATATCCCCCGCCAGTTTCCACATCATGCTCTCAGGGTGCCGGGTCATCGCTTCGCGGGCATCCTCCGACAGAGCGCGGGAGGAAGCATAACGTTCCCAGCAGCCGTAACGGCCGCAGTTGCACTTGCGTCCACCCTTTACAATCACGGTATGGCCCATCTCGCCAGCGGCAAAGTTGAAGCCGCGCAGAATCTTGCCGCCCAGGATAATGCCGCTGCCAATGCCGGTACCCAGCGTGATAACAACGGCATCCTTGAAGCCCTTTGCGCCGCCTGCGATGTATTCGCCAAATGCTGCTGCGTTGGCATCGTTTTCCACATAGACCTTGCAGCCGAGCAGAGCTTCCAGGTCAGGCCCCAGGTTCCAGTCATAGTAGCCGAAGTTGGTGTTATAGCCCACAAAGCCGGTGGTAAAATTCACACTGCCCGGGGTACCGATGCCCACATAGCTGACATCTGCAAAATCAATCTTGCAGTCTTTGGCAACAGCACGGCACAAATCTGCCAGTGCCCGCTCCAGGTCCTGCGCCGGACGCGGCAGGCGGGTCGGGCGGGTAATTTTGCCCACAATGTTGTAAGCTTCGTCAACAAGGCCTGCCGTCATGGTAGTGCCGCCAAGATCGATACCAATGGTGTATTTCATAAGATTTCTCCTCCTATATATTCTGCACAGATGCGGCCGTGCAGTTTTAGCTCATTTACAAGGTTCTGCCGCGTGGCGTTTACCACAAGTTCCTGCGGGAACTGCATTTCTTCCAGCATCGCCAGCAGCGGGGGCATGTTGCCTTGCAGCTGGGTGGTGCTGTGGGCGTCGGTATCCAGCGCAATATGGCAGCCGTTTTTCAGGCAGGCGGCCAGCAGCAGTTTCATGTTGGGGATACCATCCCGCCGCACATTGACGGAATTGCCGTTGAGCTCCACAACCTTATGGTTTTTGGCGAATGCTTTGGTTACAAGGTCATAGTCATAGCGGTAATTCTGCTGCTCGGAATGGCCGATGCAATCCACATAAGGGTTTTCGGCCACAGCCAGCCACAGGCGGGTGGCTTCTTTTTCGGTCAGCAGACCGGGGATGCAGGGGCTGTGGATGGATGCCACAACCCAATCCAGCGCCCGCAAACGGCTTTGGGCAAAATCCAGCCCGCCGTTTGTGTCCATCACATTGGCCTCCGCGCCGTACATCATCGCAACGCCGTGCAGTACCAGCGGCAAAGCCGTCTGGTTGGCAAAATGCCACATGTGCGGGGCATCCGGCATAGCCGGGCCGTGGTCGGTAATGGCCAGCGCCGCATAGCCGAGGGCGGCGGCTTTGGCAGCCATTTCATCTAAGGTATTAAATGCATGGGTAGCGCTTAAAGTATGGGTGTGAAGATCCGCAATGATCTGCATACAGATGGTACTTCCGTTTCTAGTGATAAAATGATAATTTACAGCCAGGCTCAGAACCCGCTTACATCGTTCTGCAAGCCAAGGCGGTTGAGCAGTTCCTGCGCCGCGTTATAGCCCATCTCTTTCTGGCGGTTGTTGATGGCTGCAGTTTCCAGGATAACGGCCAGGTTACGGCCGGGCATAACGGGGATCAGCATACTGGGCACCTTAACGCCAAGGATATCATAGGTATTGCTTTCCAGGCCGGTGCGGTCATAATTCTTGGTGCGGTCCCAGGCTTCCAGCTCAATGACCATTTCCACCTCAACGCTGTTTTTGACCGCGCCGATACCAAACAGACGCGCCACGTTGATGATGCCGATGCCGCGCAGCTCAATAAAGTGGCGGATGTTCTCCGGTGCCATGCCCATGATCTTGCTGCTGGAAACCTTGCGCAGCTCCACAGCATCGTCCGCAATCAGGCGGTGGCCGCGCTTGACCAGCTCAATGGCCGTCTCGCTCTTGCCGACACCGGAGTCGCCCAGAATCAGGATGCCCTCGCCGTAAACCTCGACAAGCACGCCGTGGCGGGTGATGCGGGGGGCCAGCTCGGTGTTCAGAGTCGTGATGAGCTGCCCCATCAGGGCGGACGTCATCTCGGTGGACATCAGGATCGGTACACCGTACTGCTTGGCAAACTGCATCATTTCGGAAAGCGGCTGCATGCCGCGGGTCAGCACGATGGCCGGCGGCTGGAAGGAGAACAGCTTTTCCAGATGGGTGTTGCGCAGTGAGGTGGACAGCTCATCCAGATAGGACATCTCGGTCAGGCCGATGATCTGGATGCGTTTGCTGTCAAAGTTTTCGTAGTAACCGGCCAGCAGGATGCCCGGACGGTAGACCTCGGTGGCTGTGACCTGAATTTTATCCAGCTCACAGGGGGTGTAGGCAATCGTCAGGTTGGCTTCCTCGGCCAATTTTGCAAGGGAAACAGAGAATTCGGACACAGTGGAACGCCCCTTTCCTAGTTTCAAACATTATTTTCTATTATACCGTACCCGCCCGTTTTTGTACAGAGGGCGCGGGCGCACAATGTTAAAAAAATGCCCGCTGTTTTTGTGGAAACAGCGGGCGGAGCTTTATATTTGGGGGCACAGGGCGGCAAGGCCGGTGCGCAGCGTTCTTTGCAGCCAGAGCAGCGCGTGCGCTGCGGCAAATGTTGCGGCCAGATAGACGACAAACAAAAACGCCGTGTCCCGGCGGGACAGCACCGCCAGATCAAAGTGCGCGGCCAGCTCCTGGATCAGAACGTGATGCACAAGGAACACCGCGTAGGATATTTTGGCAAGCTGTGCGCCCACCGCGCGGGGCCACGGGCGGTCCAGCAGCGGGGCCGCCAGCGCCAGCAGGATGAACACCCCGGCACCGGCCAGTGCGCAGGTAATCTTACCGTCCCAGGGCTGTGCCAGCACGGCCCCCGCCAGCAGCAGCGGGGCCAGAATATACCATGTGCGTCCGGCGAGCGTTAAAAACGTCATGCCGAACAGAAATTCCGGGATATGCACGGCCACAAGCCGCGCGTCCCAGCCCAGCAGGTGCACCGGGATGCAGACCGCCAGCGTCAGCGCCCAGGTCAGCCACGGCCTTTTGCGCAGCCCCCGCTGCAAAAGCGGGAACAGCAGGTATAAAAACAGGATGCTGCCGAGGAACCACTCGCCCACACAGGCAAAGTCTGTTCCGACCCAGCCCGCGGCAACGGCAAAGTTGTCGAGTCCCAGAAGCGTCAGCACCAGCGTGACGGTCCGGGCCCCGCCGAAGCTGCCGGGGTGCGCCACAAACCGATAGCTGAACACGACGAACCACGCGAGCCAGAACAGCGGGTAGACAGCCCTCGCGCGCTTTTTGTAAAACTGCGCAGGGTTCTGCTCCGCCGGGACGGTCAGCGCCAGCGATGCGCCAGACACAATGAAAAACAGCGAGGAGCCGAAATCTCCCAGATAAATGCCCAGCGGCAGCGTGCTGGTAAAGAGCTTGTGCGGCAGTGTAAAATACCCCGTGACCGTCGCATTGAAATGCACGATCAAGATGCAGATCAGCGCTGCGGCACGGACAAGATCAAGATAAAACAGGCGTTGCTTTTTGATGGGTGGTCTCCCCTTTTACTTTTGCAGTCTGTGCTTGACGAGCCGCCCCAGCTGCCTGGCTACAGCGGCAGGCTGAGCGGCGGCGGTCTCATACTCATTTAAAATATCCGC
>ENA-ORSA01003347-ORSA01003347.1-human-gut-metagenome-genome-assembly--contig:-NODE-3347-length-10266-cov-14.551660_pt1 | contig 10266 bp, 7 predicted proteins | sample MGYA00242179_ERZ509142 | MGnify/ENA primary metagenome ERZ509142 (study PRJEB26280, sample SAMEA2338659) | human gut metagenome | biome: human gut; feature: human-associated habitat; material: faeces... | reverse complement strand
GAAGAGCGTTTTGTAGATGCAGTACAGAAGGTAGTAGAAGCAAATGCAGCATATGTTCCACCATATGGTTCCGGTGCAACACTTTACATCAGACCATACATGATGGGAACAAATCCTGTAATCGGTGTAAAACCAGCGGATGAATATCAGTTCCGTATGTTCTGTACACCGGTAGGACCATATTTCAAGGGTGGCGCAAAGCCAATTACCATCCGTGTCAGTGACTATGACCGTGCAGCACCTTGCGGAACCGGTAATATCAAAGCTGGTCTGAATTACGCAATGAGTCTTCATGCAATCGTAACTGCACATGCAGACGGATTTGATGAGAATATGTACTTAGACCCTAAGACAAGAACTAAGGTAGAAGAGACAGGTGGAGCAAACTTCATCTTCGTTACCAAGGATAATAAACTGGTTACACCGAAGTCAGATTCTATTCTGCCATCCATTACACGTCGTTCACTGGTATATGTTGCAGAACATTATCTTGGAATGAAAGTAGAACACAGAGAAGTATACTTCGATGAAGTAAAAGACTTCGCAGAGGCAGGACTTTGCGGAACAGCAGCAGTTATTTCTCCAATCGGAAAGATTGTTGACCACGGCAAAGAAATCTTAATTCCAAGTGGAATGGAAGAAATGGGACCTGTAACAAAGAAACTTTATGATACTCTGACCGGAATCCAGATGGGACGTATTGAAGCTCCGGAAGGATGGATTAAGAGAATCCTGTAAGAAACACGCATTGCGGGTTTCCAACATAAACGAGAGGCGGTATCCGAAAGGATGCCGCTTCGTTTTGTGTTGTTCAGTATTTGTAAGAAGCTGCCAGAAATCTGTAAGAAGCTCCCGGTGGCAGCATCTGTAGATATAGAAAATTTGAAAATAGGAATTGACATTTAAAAATACAGGTTCTATACTTATTAAGAATATGAAAAGACGATGACGAAGAGAGTAGTTTTCCATGGAAAGTCAAAGAGAGCCGGGGCAGGTGGAAACCGGCATGAGTAAATGGAAAATGAAAATCACTTCCAAGTTGCAGTTCGAACAGGCAAAGCTGCGTTAGTAGAAACTGACGGATTTCCCCCGTTACGGGAACGTATATGCGAAGCAGTAAACTTCAAGTATGTTGTAACAAGGTGGTTAGAAACGGCAGGCGCGCGTCCTTATTACAGGACGGCGTCTTTTTTACTTTACAGGAAATTGTTTTCCTGTAAAGTAAAAAACGCTCCGCGAGGATGCACACTGCGGCGTATAAGGTAGATGTCGCAAGCGACCGCCGCGGGCGCGAGAAACTGAAATTTTAAGGAGGACTAACATGTACGAAAAAGTTTCCCCAAATCTAAATTTTGTGGACAGAGAAAAGCAGACTGTAAAATTCTGGAAAGACAATGATATTTTTAAGAAAAGTATGGAGAACCGGAAAGAAGGCGAGACCTATACTTTCTATGATGGACCGCCAACTGCAAATGGTAAGCCACATATCGGTCACGTATTAACCCGTGTTATCAAAGACATGATTCCAAGATACCAGACCATGAAGGGCAAATATGTCCCACGTAAAGCCGGATGGGATACCCATGGACTTCCGGTAGAGCTGGAAGTAGAAAAGCTTTTAGGCTTAAACGGAAAAGAGCAGATTGAAGAATATGGTATGGAGCCATTCATCAAGAAATGTAAAGAATCCGTATGGAAATACAAAGGAATGTGGGAAGATTTTTCAGGAACCGTTGGATTCTGGGCTGATATGGAAAACCCATATGTAACCTATGATGATAATTTCATTGAATCTGAGTGGTGGGCTCTTAAGAAAATCTGGGATAAGAAGCTTTTATACAAAGGTTTCAAGATTGTTCCTTACTGCCCGAGATGTGGAACCCCGCTTTCTTCCCAGGAAGTAGCACAGGGATATAAGACGGTAAAAGAACGTTCTGCAATCGTAAGATTCAAAGTAATCGGAGAAGATGCATATTTCCTGGCATGGACCACAACTCCATGGACACTTCCATCTAACGTTGCACTTTGTGTAAACCCGGACGAGACTTACTGTAAAGTAAAAGCTGCTGACGGATATACTTATTATATGGCAGAAGCACTGTTAGATAAGGTACTTGGTAAATTTGCGGATGAAGAAAATGGCGTAAAAGCATATGAAGTATTGGATACTTTCCCAGGAAAGTCATTAGAGTACAAGGAATATGAGCCATTATTTGACTGCGCAAAGGAAATCTGTGAGAAACAGCATAAGAAAGGCTACTATGTAACCTGTGATACTTATGTAACCATGACAGATGGTACCGGTATCGTTCACATCGCACCTGCATTTGGTGAAGACGATGCCCAGGTTGGACGTAGATACGAACTTCCATTTGTCCAGCTGGTAGACGGAAAAGGAGAACTTACCAAAGAGACTCCATATGCCGGTGTATTTGTAAAGAAAGCAGACCCAATGGTATTAAAAGACCTGGAAGAAAAAGGACTACTCTTTGATGCACCAAAATTTGAACATGAATATCCACACTGCTGGCGTTGTGATACTCCTCTGATTTACTATGCAAGAGAATCCTGGTTCATTAAGATGACCGCAGTAAAAGAGGATTTGATCCGCAATAACAATACCGTAAACTGGATTCCGGAATCTATTGGAAAAGGACGTTTCGGTGACTGGCTTGAAAATATTCAGGACTGGGGTATTTCCCGTAACCGTTACTGGGGAACTCCGCTTCCTGTATGGGAGTGTTCCTGTGGACATCAGGAGTGTATCGGAAGCCGTGCAGAATTAGCCGAGCGCAGTGGTAACCCGGATGATGCCAAAGTAGAATTACATCGTCCATACATTGATGCAGTAACCTTCAAGTGCCCGGATTGTGGCGGCGAAATGCATCGTGTACCGGAAGTAATTGACTGCTGGTTTGACTCAGGAGCAATGCCATTTGCACAGCATCATTATCCATTTGAAAATGAAGACCTCTTTAAACAGCAGTTCCCTGCACAGTTTATTTCCGAGGCAGTAGACCAGACCCGTGGATGGTTCTATTCCCTGATGGCAGAGTCTACCTTATTATTTAATAAAGCACCATATGAAAATGTTATCGTATTGGGACATGTACAGGATGAAAATGGACAGAAGATGAGTAAGTCCAAAGGAAATGCCGTTGACCCGTTTGATGCATTAGAGACTTACGGAGCAGATGCAATCCGCTGGTATTTCTACATCAATTCTGCACCATGGCTGCCAAACCGTTTCCATGGAAAGGCAGTACAGGAAGGACAGCGTAAATTCCTTGGAACACTTTGGAATACTTATGCATTCTTCGTGTTGTATGCCAATATTGATGAATTTGATGCAACCAAATATACACTGGATTATGAGAAACTTTCCGTTATGGATAAATGGCTTCTCTCCAAACTCAATACACTGATTAAGACTGTAGATAATAATCTGGGTAATTATCGTATTCCGGAAGCTGCAAGAGCACTGGATGAATTTGTAGATGAGATGAGTAACTGGTATGTAAGACGTTGTCGTGAGCGTTTCTGGGCAAAGGGCATGGAGCAGGATAAAATCAATGCATATATGACTCTTTATACTGCACTGGTAACTGTATGCAAGGTAGCAGCGCCGATGATTCCTTTCATGACAGAAGAAATTTACCAGAACCTGGTATGCAGCATCGACAAGAGTGCGCCGGAAAGCATCCATCTTTGCGACTATCCGGTGGCAAACGAGAGCTGGATAGACAGTGAATTAGAGAAAAATATGGACGAAGTATTGAAAATCGTTGTTATGGGCCGTGCCTGCAGAAATACTGCGAACATCAAGAACCGTCAGCCGATTGGAAATATGTTTGTAAAAGCACCATTTGAATTATCCGAATACTTTACAGAGATTATCGAAGATGAGCTGAATGTAAAGAAAGTGACATTTACAGAGGATGTCAGTGCATATACTAGCTATACCTTTAAACCACAGCTTCGTACCGTTGGACCGAAATTCGGTAAATATTTAGGTCAGATTCAGAAAGCACTTGCAGAATTAGACGGCAACAAGGCAATGGCTGAGCTTAAGAGCACAGGTGCACTGAAACTTGACAGTATAAGCGACGAAGTTGTATTATATGAAGAGGATTTACTTATCACCATGACACAGCAGGAAGGTTACATGACAGAAGGTGATAATGAAGTGACCGTAGTTCTTGATACGAACCTTACTCCGGAACTTTTAGAGGAAGGAATGGTAAGAGAATTAATCAGCAAAATCCAGACAATGCGTAAGGAAGCAGGATTTGAAGTAATGGATAAAATTACTGTTTCTTATAAGGCAGATCAGAAAGTAAAAGACATCTTCGCAAAATATGGGGAAGAAATTGCAAAAGAAGTTCTGGCTGAGAGTGTTGTGGCTGATACGGTGAGCGGATATCAGAAAGAATGGAACATTAATGGTGAAACGGTTGTGCTTGGCGTGGAAAAGAAATAAGCAGAATAAAGATAAGGGAGTGGAGCCGACAGGGGCTTGCTCCCTTTTTGCACAAAAAACACCGGAATCGAAACAAAAGGAGAACATTATGAAAAGCAAAATGTTTGAAAAGGAAACCTTCAAAAAAGAGGTGGTTGAGAACGTAAAATACCTCTATCGTAAGACAATGGATGAAGCAAGCGAGCAGGAAATTTTCCAGGCAGTATCCTACGTTGTAAAAGATGTAATCATTGACCAGTGGCTTGCAACCCAGCAGGAATTTGATAAAGCAGATCCAAAGATTGTATACTATATGTCCATGGAGTTCTTAATGGGCCGTGCATTAGGCAACAACCTGATTAACCTAACGGTGTACAATGAAGTGAAAGAAGCTTTAGAGGAAATGGGAATCAACTTAAATGCCATAGAGGATCAGGAGCCGGACCCGGCACTTGGAAATGGTGGACTGGGAAGACTTGCTGCCTGCTTTATGGAATCTTTGGCAACTCTGGGATATCCGGCATATGGTTGTGGAATCCGTTACCATTATGGAATGTTCCGTCAGAAAATAGAGAATGGTTATCAGGTAGAAGAGCCGGATAACTGGTTACAGAATGGATATCCATTTGAATTAAAACGTCCGGAATACAATTTCGAAGTAAAATTTGGTGGATATGTACGTGCAGAGGCACAGCCAGATGGAAGAACCAGATTCGTACAGGAAGGCTATCAGTCCGTAAAAGCAATTCCTTATGATATGCCAATCGTAGGTTATAACAATAATGTAGTAAATACATTGATGATCTGGGATGCAGAGCCAATGGAATGCTTCGAGCTGGATTCCTTTGATAAAGGTGATTATCATCGTGCAATCGAACAGCAAAACCTTGCAAAGAACTTAGTAGAAGTTCTCTATCCGAATGATAACCATATCGCAGGAAAAGAGCTTCGTTTAAAACAGCAGTACTTCTTTGTATCTGCCAGCTTACAGCGTGCGATTGCAAGATTTAAGAAGAATCATCCAGACATTCATATGCTTCCTGAAAAAGCAGTATTCCAGATGAATGATACCCATCCAACCGTAGCAGTTGCAGAGTTAATGCGTATCTTACTGGATGAAGAAGGCTTGGAGTGGGATGATGCATGGAATATTACAACAAAATGTTGTGCATATACCAACCATACCATCATGGCAGAAGCATTAGAGAAATGGCCAATCGAGATTTTCTCAAGACTGCTTCCTAGAATTTACCAGATTGTAGAAGAAATCAACCGTCGTTTTGTACTGGAAATCCAGCAGAAATATCCTGGAGACAACCACAAGGTTGAGAAGATGGCAATTATATATGATGGTCAGGTAAAAATGGCTCATCTGGCAATCTGTGCAGGATATTCTGTAAATGGTGTAGCGGCACTTCATACAGAAATCCTTAAGAAACAGGAATTAAAAGATTTTTACGAGATGTTCCCGGAGAAATTTAATAATAAGACCAATGGTATTACACAGCGTCGTTTCTTAATGCATGGTGATCCATTACTTGCAGACTGGGTAACCAAATATGTTGGAAAAGACTGGATTACAGACCTTTCCCGCATCAAGAGATTAGAGTTCTATGCAGATGATGAAAAGGTTCAGCAGGAATTCTTAAATATCAAATATCAGAACAAGCTGCGTCTTGCATCTTATATCGAAGAACACAACGGAATTGAAGTAAATCCTCGTTCTATCTTTGATGTACAGGTAAAACGTCTGCATGAGTACAAACGCCAGCTCTTAAATATTCTTCATGTAATGTATCTTTACAATGAATTAAAAGAGCATCCGGATATGGAATTCATTCCAAGAACTTTCATTTTCGGAGCAAAAGCAGCAGCAGGCTACCGCAATGCAAAACTTACCATCAAATTAATCAACTCTGTTGCAGATGTCATCAACAATGATAAGTCTATCAACGGAAAGATTAAGGTTGTATTTATCGAAGACTACAAGGTATCCAATGCAGAGATTATTTTTGCAGCAGCAGATGTCAGCGAGCAGATTTCTACTGCAAGTAAGGAAGCTTCCGGAACCGGTAATATGAAGTTCATGCTGAATGGAGCGCTTACTATCGGAACCATGGATGGTGCAAACGTTGAGATGGCAGAAGAAGTCGGCAAAGAAAACATGTTTATCTTCGGTATGAGCTCTGACGAAGTGATTGCTCATGAGCAGAAACGCGATTATGACCCAATGCAGATTTTCAACAATGATCAGGATGTCCGTAAAGTTCTGATGCAGTTAATCAACGGATTCTATTCACCAAATGATCCGGAATTGTTCCGTGACCTTTACAACTCACTGCTGAATACACAGTGCACACAGTACGCAGATACTTACTTTATTCTGGCAGACTTCCGTTCTTATGTGGAAGCACAGAAGAAGATTAATGCTGCATATGCAGATGAAAAAGAATGGGCTAGAAAAGCAATCTTAAATATTGCAGCTTCCGGCAAATTCTCATCTGACCGTACGATTCAGGAATATGTGGATGATATCTGGCACCTGAACAAAATCACTGTTACAGTAGATGACAAAGCAGAATAAAATTAAGAAATAAAAGCATAAGCATAAAAACAGAAAGAGGCAGCAGCCCGGCAGGGTTGTTGCCTCTTTCTGCTTTAAGACGTTAGGCATCCGTAAGAAGCACCGGTGACAGATTCTGTGAGGTTTAAGCTACTGGGAAAAATTTACTTGTATTCAAAGAACTTATTTGTTACAATCAACACAAAGCATATATTCTGATTTTCGAATGGCGAAAGCCAGTCTAAATTTCTAGTATCAATTCAATGAATTCTATGCTTTTAAATTCTAATTACAATTAATAAACGCATAGTGCATTGAAGAGGCGGAAGTTTAGGAAAATATGAGATATATGCAATCCTGCTTTTCACTGCATTATGGGAAAAGGAGGAAAAATGAGAACTTTAGAAGAACTGAATCTGGTGGATGACTTTCTGGTAAATAGCTTAACCAGTCACAAAATTTATGGGGAACAGTCAGCGAGGTATATTTTGGAATGCATTCTGCACCGACAGATAGGAAAGCTTACGGTAGTGCCGCAGCGTTTCTTTTGCGGAGAGAATACAGAAACCCACGGAATCCGGCTGGATGTATATCTGGATGAAGAGAATGGTGAAATCTTTGATATAGAACCGGACCAGAATGACGGAAAGAACGAGATGGCAGCATTGCCAAGAAGAGTCCGTTTCTATCATGCAAAAATTGACGCGGGAAATTTGCCATCGGGCGAAACCTATGGAAGTCTTCGGAATGTTGTTGTGATTTTCATTACAACTTATGACCCCTTTGGACTGAACCGTATGGTGTATACCATTAAGAACTGTTGTGTAGAAGTGCCGGAATTAAAGTATGAGGATGGTGCACAGACGATATTCCTGTATACAAGAGGAAGTGAAGGAAATCCGCCGGAGGAATTAAAACAGCTACTGCATTACATGGAACATTCATCTGTAGAGAATGCTTCCACCGAAAACCTGAAAAAGTTACACCGGATGGTAACTGCAGTCAAACGGGATGGAGAGGTAGGTCTTGCATATATGAAGAGCTTTGAGAGAGAAGAAAGAATTCGGAAACAGGGCGAAGAAGAAGGCAGAAAAGAAGGAAAAAAAGAAGGCTTGGAAGAGGGCGAAATAGTAGGAAAAACGAAAGAAGTTATAAAGCTTGGACGCAGATTCGGGAAGTCAGAGAAAGAAATTATTCTATTGCTGCAGGAGGAACTGCAGATAGATAAAGATAAGGCAGAAGATTTCCTGAAAAAGTATGATAAGTAAGACGATTAGAAAGAATGTGAGAATTATAGCATGAGCAACAAATTGGCGAAGCATCAGAAACAAAAAGAACGATTAACCGGAAAGCAGAAGAAAGTTCTGTTCTGGAGTTGCTTTGCTGCTTTGAGCATAGCTTTTGTGATGGTCTGGTTAAACGTATTCTTAACGTCGAAGGCACTTAACAGGCAAATGGAAGAGATGGTACTAGGAGAAGATTATGATAGAGAAGATGTAGTGATAACGGATAAAAGGAGCGAAGATGCTTCGGCAGATAATGCCATATCTCAAAATTATTTCTTCTATTATCATGGTGGCAAAACGAATGAATATAATAAGCGGATGCAGGTGCCGGAAAGTGTATATACAGAATATGAGGTGGGAGATACCATAACTGCATATACTACAGATCATATAAAATATTCTTATAATAAAGTAGGCATTCTTCCGGATAAAAAATTTAGGAACAATGAATTAATGAAAGTAGCCGGAGTGGTGCTTGGGGCTGCAATAGGTTTCCTGAGTTTGTGGGGCTTATTAAACAGAAAGATAAGTTAAAAACTATGATTTTAGGAGAAATTCAAGATGTTGTATATTATGCGGCATGGAAAAACGGAATGACATGAGTAAATTGGAGTGGACGATAAAATTAATTATTATAGTGGTTGGTTCAGTCGTTGCAGCATATGGCATTACGCTGGCACTGTATGCGGGATTTGGTGGTGCCACCCTTGCGGTATTATGGCAGGGAATTTCGAAAACATTTCATGTAAGTATCGGTACGGCATCCATGATAGTAGCCATAGTTATGATTGTATTTGCGTTTTTCTATGACAGGTCACAGATACATATCGGCACGATACTTTACCAGATTGTGTATAGCTTTTGTGTAGATTTGTTTGCAAATGCACATGTGTACAGTACGCATATATGGGTAAATGCACTTATCATGTTATTGGGAATTGTGCTTTTTGCAATAGGAACTGGTTTTTATGCGGCAGCCTCCCTGGGGCGGGGTTCTTATGAGGCACTGACTTTTTCTCTTGCGGAAAAGAACAACTGGCAGGTAAAAATTGTACGAATGGTACTGGATGTCGTGATGGTTGTGACAGGCGTTATGCTGGGCGGAAAATTTGGCATATGCACCATAGTAACAATCCTCATTTCCGGACCGGTCATCCAGTTTACTGCGGCAAAAACGAAAAAGTTAATTTGCGTTGCTTGTGGCAACGACCGTTCTGATATCTAATAGTGGTATCAAAACAAAGGAGACACACAGGACTGTCCCACTGTGCATCTTATAATTCAAGAATAACTCCTTTGCCGGCATATGGAGAATACGAAGAATAAGAAACAGAAAGAGCCGGAGAGGGCAGAAGCAACAATGGTTGATAATGGCGATGGAATCAAGAAGGCAGTTGTCAAATAGAAGTAGATACATATGAACAGGCTCAGGTATTGTCTGAGACACTTGAAAAGTGCAAATAATAGTTGGATTATGGGAGGATAGACATGGCAGCTACAATTATTTATTTGGCAATTTCATTATTGGTTTCACTTATTTTTATCATAATTGGAATTATGCAGTATAGGTCTGAAAAACCAGTATCAATAAATACGGGAGAGAAACCACTTCGTAAAGAGGAACTGACAAATGTTACAGAATGGAACCATAGACATGGCAGAAATTTTATTATTTTGGGTTGTGTGCTATTTATTACACAAGCTGTTTTTGGATATTTTATTAAAAAGCTGGATGGCATTGTGGTTCAGGTGGTTATTTATATGATAGTTCTATTTTCTGAAATCGCATGGGTTGAGTTTGAACATAATATGATGAAAAAGACAATGATAAAAAAGCATTGAAATAACAACTTATAATTTGCAAAAAAATGAAGGTTCCTGAGGGGCTTTACCCCGATAACCTGGAATTGACCGAGCTCTTTGAGCGAGGGATACTTCTTGTCCGAAGGGCAAGAAGG
>ENA-ORSA01003340-ORSA01003340.1-human-gut-metagenome-genome-assembly--contig:-NODE-3340-length-10280-cov-1.811247_pt1 | contig 10280 bp, 4 predicted proteins | sample MGYA00242179_ERZ509142 | MGnify/ENA primary metagenome ERZ509142 (study PRJEB26280, sample SAMEA2338659) | human gut metagenome | biome: human gut; feature: human-associated habitat; material: faeces... | reverse complement strand
CGGAAAGGTCTATCACCCGTTTGCCCAACACCACATATAAGTTGGGCAGGTTTGCGCCGCCGTCGTTGTATTCCGTTAATTCTTCCAGCATCCATGCGGCATCCTTTTCCCATTACGCTACGCTGGACTGCCACACCCATGCATTGTTTTTCTGCAGGCGTATGACGCCCTCCTCGTCGATGAGGCGCAGCGGATGCGTCGTTTTTTTACGCAGGCCGAACAGCTTCTTTTCGACCTTGTCGTACTGCACCGCGAACATGGGACCGTTCTCGGCAGCAATGCGAAGCTGAGCTTTGTCCGCGCCCAGATTTTCCGCCACAATGGCGAACAACGCATCTTTCCCCAGCTTCTGATTCAGCATATCCTTGCTGCGCCCCCCACAAATCGACAAAATCATATTTACCGCTTAAAATCAATAAAGGCCGTGGAGCCATCATTAAAGCAAAATCAGGTACTTCCAGTTGTTCACGCCCTTCGTATGGTATATGTTGGCAACCATCGGAAGGACCTTGCAACTCCATAGTACGTTCTCGGGTAGAAAAGAAACTACAAATGGCCGCTACCTTTACACGGGGATCCAAACCTATATAATAAGCGGTCTGAGTACCACCACCAGAAGATCCATATACTCCGATATGCTCCGGATCAATATCCTTACGGGTCAGTAAATAGTCCAAAGCCCGATGATTATCCCAATATTCCTGTGCCGCCAAACTAGTACCAAGCAAGTTAAAGCCCGCATTCAGTAAGGTATGTTCCGTAGTAGCCCCCCGTGTCAGCGGCTTTCCTTCCCTGTCAATAAGTTGCAACCGTTCTCCCTGGCCTATGGGATCTACCACTAGTACAGCAATACCATTGGATGCCATCAACATAGCGGCATGAGACGAAGGACCTTTGCCATTCAATCCATGTCCGCAAAGTTCCAATGTTGCCGGAACAGGAACAGTCGTGTTCTCCGGCATATAAAGATGTGCTGTGACATAGCGGCCGGGCTTGCTTTCAAAAATTATTTTCTCTATATGATAACCCGTACCTTGTACCTTCCCTACCACCTGAGCATTTAAACTCCCTTTTTCAGGAAAAGTACCTACTATTTGTTTATATCGTTCACGGCAACCCTCCAGATACTCCTGCATCCCGGCAGGAGAAGCAAACGCTTGTTGAATAGCCGACTGCCGATCAGCAAACTGCCGATGTACATCACGCATCAGATAAGAATTATAAGCGGTACTTTGACTCCAAGGTAATGCCTTGAACTCACCCTGAGCAGATACCCCAACAGTCCCCACCCATATTCCCAAACCTACACATAAAGTGCGAAAACCGATGATTTTTCTCATAGAATCAATCCTTAAGTTATTGTACCACAATTTCAATTTTCTGACGGTTATCTCCGGCTGTCTTCACATACAGACGTTTATGCTCCGTATCATAAAACCAGCCTGTATTCCGGTCTGCATCTGCAACTGATGAAAGAACGGGCAACGATTTACCATTTTCTATCACAGATTGCGGAGCGTTCTGCAAATAAGCCTTCACCAGATAAGTGTGTCTGGCAGGTTTGTACTTCCCTACCGGTTTATCTGCAGTAAACGTCCAGCTATCATCAGCGAGCCTGCTGGTAAAGCGGGTCAATGAACCAATCCCTTTTTGATAATCCATTGATATACCATCATCTTCATACATCTCATAAGAAGAAATACCTGACGGATAGACATCCAATGTTATCACATCTACAGGATGCTGATCTACCCACTGCATAGCAGGTTGCATGGGAATAATAGCTCCGGCTTTTATATAGACAGGCAACACATCCAACGGAGTAAGAAAAGACTTATATTGACGGCCCTCGTAACGCTCACCGGTTTCATAATCAAACCATTCTCCACCGGGGAAATAGACATGTTGGCTCAGTGCACCTTTGGTAGTGACAGGACAAACCATCATCCATGGCCCGAACATATATTGACGTGTCAGCTGATAGGTATTCTCATCCTGAGGATAATCCATCACTAAAGGGGTCATCATGGGACGTGCCGTTTTATAAAGCTGATAGGCATTACTATAAATATAAGGAATCAATGTATAACGCAAACTATCGTATTTGATAAAATTGGCCAAGGCCTCCGGACCATAAGTCCAAGGCTCATGATAACGGGGATGGTCCATACCGAACACCATAGCGATAGGTGAAAACATACCGAACTGTACCCAACGAGTATATAATTCCGTATCGTAAGGAGAATATTGTTCAAATCCTCCCATGCAATGAGTCCAGTTACCCACACCACTCATACCAATATTAAGTCCTGCACGTATCACCGGTTCAAACCACTGCCATTCACTCCCCCAGTCTCCGGCCCAAATATAAGGATAACGCTGAATTCCCGCATAACCTTCACGGGTATGTGTCACCCCCCTCATATTATTATATTCCTGAAATTTACGATAGGGCGCTTCCGCATAAGCTAAAGGAAAAATATTATGAAGTCCTTTCAGGTCCATCGTTCCTCCGACATCCGTTTTCACAAACTTAGCCCCGATGGAAGCTACTTTCATTACTCCATTCTCCCACCACCAATCTACCGCTTTCGGATCAAAGAAATTCACTACTCCTTCTGTCTTTGCTCCGGGATACAGCACATTTCCCTGTTCACGCGCCTTATCCAACAGATGATATTCAGGGCCATTATCTAATATGGAACGGATATGAAGCCCCACCATCTTTACATTTTGCGCATAGCAACTATCAAACATGGCTTTCGGATCTTTGAACGTATTGCGCCATTCAAAACAACAACCACCATTTCCGTAAGTGGTATTAAACAGCCTCCAAGTAGAATCCAGCCAAAGCAAATCAAAAGGCACTCCTTCCTCACGCAAACGTTTACATAAAGCAGGCGGGTATTTATCGGAAGTCATCTCTTCATTCTTCCAGGTTCCACCGGAATAAGTACCGACATGCAACCCCATTGCAAAACGAGGAAGCATGGGGGATTTTCCGGTCAATTCCGTATATCTGTCAACCATGGTATAAAAATCGGGACCATAAATAAAATAATAGTCCAAATCACCGCCAAAAGCTTTGAATGAATAATAATCACTACTATCCCACCCCATATTCCATTCGGTAGCAAACGGAGTATGAAAGAACAAACCATATCCTTTGGTACTCATCATAAAAGGTACGGGACAATAATTGGCACGTAAAATATCTTTTCCTCCTACAGCCGGTTTTATCCCTCTTCCCAACTCTACATTCAGATAGACCTTACGCCCTCGCTGATCCATGAAATCCATACGTTCCCCAAAACCAAAGAAATGCTCATCCGGCTGTAGAACAGCTTTCGTCTTGACAGAATCCTTATAAAAACGTTGTTCCGCAAGTTCCGTATAAAGCAGTTTGCCGTTTTTATCAGAAACAGACAGACAGAACGGATTCTTGGTAGCCTCTATAATCAGTTTTCCGGTCGTAATCAACCATGCAGCACCTTTATCTTCCACTGTATAGTGTACAGGAGTAAAATCATATTTCCGAACCATCCACTGTTCATTCTCAGCGAACACAGTACCTTGAGAATGACGTACACGGAACATATCATCTGTACAAAATTCCAATTTCACATTTCCCTGAGGCAGAAGAAACAACAAATCATTTCCTGTCTTCTTAAAAGAAGCATTGGCCGCCCATAGCCCTATACAATACAGGCATAAACAAAAGCATAGGATTGTTTTTTTCATGGTATCTGTTATTTTATTTAAAATCAATCATATTGAAAATCAGCTTTTTGGCTACGAGTCCGGCAGCCGAATCATTAATGATGTTCCCATAGATATCCAATGTAGAGAACAAAACACTACCCTTACCCATAGGTACAATCCCCATAGCAGTTCCGATAGCCATAGGATAAGTATGATAGGCTCCGACCAGCAATTCTTCACCTTCCATCACTAATCCCATACGCTCCACCCCTGTATGTATCAATGCCTGATAAGGCCAGTTGAGAGCATTTCCGACAGGAAGTTCCTTGAAAATATCATGTGGCTTATTAAACATCACCCCGCCCAGCCAGTTGGTTCCAACAAAGAATTTGTCCTTAAACACCGCTTTACTATTAGCCGCTATAAATTCCGACCACTCATCAGCACTCTGAATAATAAAGATTTTGGTTCCATCATTTACGGCACGTTCCATTAAACGCTGTGCATCCGGCATCTTATCATTAGGAACAGCCCAATCCAAACGACAACGCGCGTTACTGCGAGGATGCCTGAAACGGATCTCTATATCGGCAGACTTGCCTCCTTCCAAATAGACTTTTCCATCGCCCAAATGCTCTTTCTTCCTGGTTATTTCATATATTTTCTTACCATTGACAAAGACTTCAATCATACTACGGTCATTACTCTGAGGAATAATCGTATATTCACCACTGACAGAGGGAAGTACTTTACCACTCCATTTAATACCATAACCATCAAGCATATACACAAAAGGACTTGGTGTAGCTCCCTCAATAGCACTCAGATTAACCACCTTGGCCACTTCATGATAAACTTCCTTCTGAAATTCCATATCCTCATAATAGACCACATCCAATCCCGGTTTGCCATCGGCAGAGCGTAACGCTTCCATCGGCACCATTGTCAACTGATCTTTCCTAGGAGGACGGGCCACCATAATCCAATCCAACTTTCCTAAATTATCCTCGTAAGCTGCAACCGCTTCTTTCGTTTTACCCTTCAAGAAATTCTGTAAAGCGTTTCCATCTTCCCAAACGGCCCCTTTGCCATCCAACATATTGGATGCCAGATTTACAGACAATATATCATCATACCCAGTTGTAACAACAGAATTTTCCTTACATAGTTTTGCTTCAATTCTACAAAGTCCTCCAGCTGTAGGAACAGGTATTTTTACATCTTTCACCAACAACTGACCATAAACCTCACCTCCGGCGGCTTCTGTTTCATAAGTCCCTACCTCCGTTATATTTCCTTGAGAGTCCGTCACCGAGATTTTCAATTGATGGTTTCCCCGGACATTCTTCTCATTAATCAGATAAAAGTCAACGGTCACCTCTCCCCCTGCGGCAGCAACCTGTTGCCTGGTCTTTACCGCTACATACAAAGGCTGATTATAACGAGCTATAATAGCCGGATCCGATTTGGGATAACGAAAACAATCGACAATTCCCGAATAATTCTCCGTCAATTCCGATTCCCATCCATTAACAACGTATGCATCCGTCAAATTATTCATTCTGGCCGATTCTATTTTACGTCCCTGATGTTCATAAGACACCGTTCCCATAGCCACACATAAATCATCTACGGTAGGATAAACTGTCCTTAGCTGTTTAGCATCCAGAAATTCATTAAATTCATCATACCAACGTAAAAACTCTCTACCATCCCATCCTTTATAGCTATATTTTTCCAAATCTTCTTTATTCTTTTCCAAACGAGGAGGTGATGATAAAGCCCCTTCCTCACCAAAGAATACAATTTCACGCTTATTCTTTGTATCATTATAATAATCTTCAGGGCCTTTGTACAAACCTTCATTCCAAACAGCAGGTCCTCCGGCACGATGATAATCATACCAGCCACTCCAATACACTTTTTCATCGTAAGGACGAATATGAATTTTAGCCTGATCTTCTATATCATCTCCCTTTGCCCAAGCCGAGGTACGAAGAATCAGCCGGGAAGGATCCAGTACACGCATATCCTTCATCGCTTGAATTTCCAATTCTAACTTTTCAGGAGCAGCATTTCCCGATTCATTCATCATATTGTAGATAACCAGACAGGGATGACTGCGATCCCTCTTTACCATACGGATGACCTTTTCATGCAAAACAGCATTCATAAACGGCTGTTTCACATCCAGACGGAAGCCACCAGGCTCTTCAAAATAGAGCAGTCCCAACTCATCAGCATAATTCATTACGTCAGTATTACCGATAAAACGATGAAAATTCAACATATTCAACCCTAACTCCTTAGCTATGCGAATTTGCCTTTCAGCCAATTCTTCCGATGGGAAAATACCATTGACCGGCCAAAAACTCCAACTGATGGCCGAGCGAAGCATGATACGTTTTCCATTTAAACGAAGAACAGCATCCTCACCTATACCGGAAGCCTCGAACCAACGAAATCCAAAACGGCGGGAATCTTTATCTACCCAGTTCTTTCCTTCGGATAACTCCACCTCACATACATACAGATTAGGATCATCCACACTCCATAATTTCGCATCCGGAGCTGATACAGGAATCTTCAGTTCATTCATGCCTTTATTTAATGAAACACCCTTTATCTCTTTAGAATAAACTATTTTTTCTTTATTTTGCCACTCGTACACCGTTATACGAAGATCCTGCTTCGTAGTCTTTCCTTTTTCATTCTGTAATGTCAGAATAGCGTTGGCGGTAGTTATCTGAGGAGTATTCTGCATATAAATATCCGCTACATAAACAGCATTACAGACCTTCATACCAACTTTTCCTGTTATTCCTCCAAAGCCATGACCGGGAGGCAACATTTTATCTCCCCACGGAATAGTTCTGGAGTCGCGCCAATCATGGTTACCACCCGCATCCGTTATACGTACAGCCAATTGTACTTGTTCTCCCGATTTTATATAAGGAGTAATATCCGTTTCGAAAGGAACATTGTCCACAATCTGATAATCCACTAATCTCTGATTAATAAAAATCTCCGCCCGTGAACGTATAGAGCCAAAATTCAAAAAGACTTTTTGTCCTTTCTTCAATACCGGAATATCCATTGTACGACTCCACCATGTAACTCCTGTAATATCTCCTTCGGGTCCGGACTGAGTTTGAAGATATTCTTCAGCTGTTCCGGGAACCTGTACCGGAAGAGTCTGGGCAGAAGTCAATATATCCCATCCCGCTGTAGGAACAATTACAGGACTTTTCCGTGCCTCTTCCAATGTCAAATAAATATCCTCTGTCTGCCAAGCTGCATTTTTATCCTGCCATAAATGCCATCCTTTTCCTGACAAATCAAAAAATGGTCTCTCCTGTGCTCTCACCCCATAAAATGGACATAACAACAAAAATGCTATGGCAATAATACTCTTCTTCATAATTATCTATTACTTTCTTTTATTAAATTCAATAATAACTGTTGGCCCACTACATTAGCCCTATTCTCGCTTTTGGTATTAAAAGTATTCATCGACTCGTTCATGCCATCAAGATCAACAGGAACTGTATAAGCTTTGACATCCTTTATACATGCAGGAATATCCAATGTAGTAATAATTATTTTTCCACGACCTGCCGGAATAACAGACAAGGCAGAATAAACTTCTTTTTTATGATCGGAAACACAAGCAACCAATGTTTCCCCATTAAAGCAACGCAACCCTACACGATGACGGTTGTAAGTAGCAAAGCATTGATATTCCCAATTAAAGACACAATTGACAGGCAATCCATCAAAAATAGGATGTTCTCTATTGAAAAAGTTCCCCCCATACCAAGCCGTACCTAGTTTCTTTGAACCACGATAATCCAAAACTTCTTTATCCGCTAAGAACTCAGCCCACCTTTCCGCATTATCCACAATAATCAATGTATGTCCCTTGTAAACCCATTCCATAATATCACTCATACCACTTCCCCATTGAGTAGGTTCAAAGGCGCCAACCAACAAATAATCTCCCGAAGGTGTTCCTTCTTTATATTCCGGAATATCAAAACCAACTGTTTTCATAAAATTGCTCAGAACGCCCGTAGTATCAGCAATAGAACCATTAGCTGTAATTCCTTTCGTATTCAAACTTACAGCAAACAAAGAATCGTCTCCAGTTGCAAAAGTTTTTTTGCCTTTGACCAACTTTGCTTCAATACAAACATAGCCTGTTGCCCGAGGAACAAAATTCCAGCCGATCTGTAAACATTGACCATATACATTCCCCCCTTTAACATGTACACTAGATACATGGGTTAGCCAATACAGTACCTTCCGCATCTTTCGCTATCAATTGAAGAGAATAATTCCCCTTCAAATTCTTTTCATTTACAATATAAGTATCTACTATAGTCGTATCTCCAACATTCAGCACTTTCCGATTCATTTTTACAGCTAAAAATAACGGTTGGTTATAACGAGCTATTACTTCCACATCTCCTTTAGGATAACGATAATTATCAACAATGCCGGAGTGATTTTCCAGTTTCATACTTTCCCAACCATTTACAGCAGAAGCATCCACCGTATTACTGATACGAATATTCTCAATTACCCTACCTTGATAATAGAAAGCCACATTCCCCATGGCACGGGTCAAATCATCCACTGTAGGAAATGCTTTGGCAAATCCATTGTGTTTAAGAAACGAATCATATGCATCATACCACTTCATATAATCCATCGCTTCCCATCCAGAAGTAGTGCCAGATTGCAGGATTTCATCCCGAATGAGCTGAAGACGCGGCGGAGTACCAATAGCCCCGTCTTCCCCCCAATAAATAATCTCATCCTTATGATCTGAAAAACGGTGATAGTTATCTTTACCCCAATATAAATTATCATGATAGCAACCCGGACCACCTGCATGATGCCTGTCATACCATCCATAATCATAAAAAGTAGTATCGTTTGGCATCAAGTGCAATTTAAAACGGGCATTCGCCTCATTTTCCGGATTCTCTCCATTACTGGAATTATAAGTTAAGATACGGGTAGGATCCAACGAATGTGCCATACGCATCTGCGCATAATCCTGTACCTGTGGCCAAGCTCCCCGTTCATTATGCAAATTATAAATAACAAGAGACGGATGGTTACGGTCACGTTTAATCATTCGCGCCAATTTTTCATTCCGGTAAGCAAAATAAAACTTGCTTTGCTTGTTATTATCATTAAAGTGATTGATAGGATACTGATTGCCTCCCGGTTCTTCAAAGTATAATAATCCCAATTCATCAGCATAATCCAAGACATTGCTATGCCCGATAGTACGGTGAAAATTCAACATGTTAAGTCCTAGCTTTTTAGCACTCTCCACTTGTCTCCTAGCCAACTCATCAGATGGAGTGATCCCATTATCCGGCCAGAAACTCCATGAAATAGCTGTACGTAAAACAATTCTTTTTCCATTCAAGAAAAATTGCTTATCTCCATGAATATCCTTCACTTCAAACCATCTGAATCCAAAACGCTGCGTATAATTATCCGTACCTACTGAAACAGACAAATCATAAAGATGAGGAGAATCCGTACTCCACAATTTTGCCGCTGGCAAATGAATATGAAAAGTTTGTTTATTCTCTCCGACAACAAGATTTTCAACAGAGTATTCTTTTCGGTAAAGTACTTTCTCACCTTTATGTTCTTTTACTGTTAAAAGCATTTTCTGAGCCTTCATCGGGTTCTTTGTTTCATTACAAGCCGTCACTTCAACTTCAATAGAATGAGGGTCCGGTTGGTTTTTAATAAAAACATCTCCAATATATAACTTATCCGTAGCAACCAACTCCACTTTTCCAGTTATACCGCCAAAACCATGAGAAGGATTAGTTCTATACTCTCCCCATGTATAGACTTGGGAATCTTTCCAATTAAAATTACCATTTGGATCAGTAATGCGGAAAGCAATCACATTTTCCTGACCAGGTAGAATAAAAGGTGTCACATCTACAGCAAACGGCGTACTATTCACCAAATCATATCCCACCAATTTTTTATTAACAAAAATCTCAGCTCTAAAACGGACAGAAGCAACATTCATCACTATCCGTTTATTTCTCCAATCAGCAGGTACATTTATTTTTGTATCAAACCATGAAACCCCTACATAATTTCCGGTAACTCCAAATGTTTCTCCATTCCATCCCCATAGGTGTTGCTCTACGGTAGCAGGAAGTGTCACCCCTATCTTATCGGGTGTATCAAGCAAATTCCAGCCTCCGGTAGGTATATGAACAGGGAGGTCATGAATATTGACAGGAGGAACATAAAGAGAATCATTTTGCCATACAGCCGAACGATCAAGAGTGATATTCCATAGAGTTTCTGATAAATTGAGACATGCCCTCTGTGCTCTCATAGATGTTACAAACAATAGTACACAACCCGCTAAAACGAATATTTTTTTTATAGCTGATTTCATTTTACCTCTATTTTTTATTATCTTCCATTCGCTAAACGCCTCAATTGTCCGCTGTTTTTTCCTTAAGGACATTAGAAAGAATTCCGTTGATAAATGAGCTTGCTGACTCATCTCCATACTTATG
>ENA-ORSA01003339-ORSA01003339.1-human-gut-metagenome-genome-assembly--contig:-NODE-3339-length-10280-cov-2.580636_pt1 | contig 10280 bp, 7 predicted proteins | sample MGYA00242179_ERZ509142 | MGnify/ENA primary metagenome ERZ509142 (study PRJEB26280, sample SAMEA2338659) | human gut metagenome | biome: human gut; feature: human-associated habitat; material: faeces... | reverse complement strand
AGGCAGCGGGCGTGAAGCCCATCATCGGCTGCGAGGTCTATGTCGCGCCCAGAACGCGCTTTGACAAGGTGCATGCGCTCGACCGGGAGGCGTATCACCTTGTGCTCCTCTGCGAAAACGAGACGGGCTACCGGAACCTCAGCTATATGGTCTCTCGCGGCTTTTTAGACGGCTTTTATAACCGCCCGCGTGTGGATATGGAGTTGCTTCGTGAGCACCACGAGGGACTCATCGCGCTTTCGGCATGTCTCGCTGGCAAGCTTCCGCAGCTTCTCATGCAGGGGGACTATGAGGGCGCAAAGAAAGCGGCTCTAGAGCACGCGGAAATTTTCGGAAAAGATCACTATTATTTAGAGCTTCAGAACCACGGCCTGCCCGAGCAGCCGAAGGTGAACCAGCAGCTCGTGCGGCTCTCAGAGGAGACGGGGCTGCCGCTTGTCGCGACGAACGACGCGCACTATCTGCGGCAGGAGGACGCGAAAATTCAGGACGTTCTCATGTGCATTCAGATGGGAAAGACCGTGGACGATACGAACCGGCTCAGATTCGAGACGCAGGAGTTCTATCTCAAGTCCGAGGAGCAGATGCGCGAGCTTTTTTCCGCGTATCCGGAGGCAGTTGAAAATACGGCGAGAATCGCTGCGCGCTGCAACGTCGAATTTACCTTCGGCAAATATCACCTGCCGGAGTTCAAGCTTCCTGCGGGCTATGATTCTCTGACCTATCTGAAAGAGCTCTGCGACAAGGGCTACCAGGAGCGCTACGGAGACGAGCACCCCGAGTATCGCGCGCAGATGGAATATGAGATCGACATGATCGAGAAGATGGGCTTTACCGACTACTTCCTGATCGTGTGGGACTTTGTGAATTTTGCGAAAAGCGCGGGCATTCCGGTCGGCCCCGGGCGCGGCAGCGCGGCAGGCTCGATGGTAACGTATGCGCTTCACATTACAGAGATCGACCCCATGAAGTATGGCCTCTTCTTCGAGCGCTTTTTGAACCCTGAGCGCGTGACGATGCCCGATATCGATATGGACTTCGGAGACACGAGAAGAGGCGAAGTTGTCGACTATGTGCGGCAAAAATACGGAGACGACCATGTCGCGCAGATCGTGACCTTCGGCACCATGGCGGCCAGAGGCGCAATCCGCGACGTTGGCCGGGCGCTCAACTTTACGTTCGCGGAGACAGACGTGGTTGCAAAGCTCGTTCCGTCTACGCTTCATATGACGCTCAAAGAGGCGCTGCGCGTGTCTCCGCGGCTCAAAGAAATGTACGATGAGGACCCGCGCGTCAAAAACCTCATCGATACGGCCATGGCGCTCGAGGGCATGCCGCGCAACACCTCGACACACGCGGCGGGCGTTGTCATTACGAGACTTCCAGTCTACGACTACGTGCCGCTTGCAACGAACGACGAGACAACCGTCACGGAGTACACCATGACGACCCTTGAGGAGCTCGGCCTTCTCAAGATGGACTTCCTCGGTCTGCGTAACATTACGGTCATCGACGATGCAATTTCCGACATCCGCAAAACGGAGCCGGACTTTTCCATGGCCAGAGTCACGGACAACGACCCGAAGGTCATGGAGATGCTGACGCAGGGAAGAACGGCGGGCGTGTTCCAGATGGAATCGACCGGCATGACGAGCGTCTGCGTGGGATTAAAGCCGCAGTCCATTGAAGATCTCTCCATCATCGTTGCAGCATATCGACCGGGACCGATGGACTCCATTCCGCGGCTCATCGCCTGCAAAAATGACCCGAAGCTGGTCAAATACAAGCATCCGTCCTTGGAGCCCATCCTGTCCGTCACCTACGGCTGCATTCTGTATCAGGAGCAGGTCATTGAGATCTTCCGCAAGCTGGCGGGCTACTCTCTGGGGCAGGCCGACATGGTGCGCCGCGCGATGAGCAAGAAAAAGGTCAAGGACATCGAAAAAGAGCGCGGTGCGTTTCTGCACGGTGACCCTGCGCGCGGTATCGTCGGCTGTGAGGCAAACGGCATTCCGACGCAGGTCGCAGAGTCTATCTACAACGAAATGTACGACTTTGCGAATTACGCGTTCAACAAAGCGCACTCGGTCTGCTACGCGGTCATTGCCTACCAGACGGCATGGTTCAAATACTACTATCCCCGGCAGTATATGGCGGCGCTTATGACCTCGGTCTTAGACAGCTCGACGAAGATTTCCGAGTATATCGCCGAGTGTAAGGCGATGGGAATTGCCGTGCTGCCGCCCGATATTAACGAGTCGAACGACCATTTTACCGTCGTTCCCGGCGGGATCCGCTTTGGCTTAGCTGCCATCAAAAATATCGGGCGCGGGTTTATCCAGAAGGTCATGGCCAACCGCAAGCAGGAGGGACCGTTTACAGGGCTCGAGAACTTCTGCCAGCGGATGTACGGCACGGACCTCAACAAGCGGGCGCTGGAGAACCTCATCAAATGTGGCGCGTGCGACTGCTTCGGGCTCAGGCGCTCGCAGCTGCTGCAGATCTATGAGGCGGTTATGGACACCGTCGCGGCGGGAAAGCGCAAAAATGTCGACGGGCAGATCGGCCTGTTTGACCTCGGCGGAAGCGACGACGACGCGCCCGTTCCCGAGGTGCACGTGCCGGATATTCCCGAGCTTGCACCGGATGAGCTCATGAAGCTCGAGCGCGAGACGACGGGGCTCTATCTTTCCGGCCATCCGATGGATGCGTACCGCGAAAAGCTCAAGGGCGCGAACGTCGTGAGCATCGGCGCGATTTTGGAGAGCTTTTCCGAGCATACAGACGAATTCAGCGACGAACAGGTCGTAAATATCGCGGGCATTGTCCAGAACGTCAAGATGAAGACGACGAAGAACCAGTCGATGATGGCCTATGTGACGCTGGAGGATGATACGGGCTCAATGGAGCTTCTGATGTTTTCCAATGCGCTCGGGCAATATGGCTCGCTTTTATATGAAACGTCAGCCGTCGTTATTTCCGGCCGCATTTCCGTCCGCGACGACAAAGACCCGCAGATGGTCGTGAACCGTGTATGGAAGCTTGCGGATTTTGACGCGAAGGGCGAGGCACGGGCAGAGTCCCGGCAGGCGCTGGCAAGCAAGACGCTCTATCTCAAAATCGCCCACACGGGACAGCAGGGCAGCGAAAAAATCGTCCCGATCCTCAACATGTTCCCCGGGCAGGTCAAGACCGTCATTTACTACGCCGACACCGGCGTTCGCATGGGCGGGCGGTGCATGCCGGAGGAAATCATGCTGGACGAGCTGCGTGGTCTGCTCGGCGAAAAAAATGTCGTTCTCAAATGAGGATTATTTTACAAAACCGCTACACATCTGTAACAAATTGTGATACAATGAGTTGCGATGTTATGTAAAGGGAAGGAGTGAGGGGCGATGCGGCGGAAAAAACTCGCGCTTTTGAGCTTGGCGGCGCTTCTTTGCCTGCTGCTCTCGGGCTGCTTTGTAAAGACCGTCGACGAGCTCTATACGCTGCCCCGGCACTCCGACGAATATGACAATCTGCAAAAGGCCATCGACGAGGTGATGGCGGCAGCCGGGTGCGAATACTGCGCGCCCATCTCCGGCAGCAATCAGCAGTCGGTGCAGCTGGCAGAGCTGGACGGCGACGGAGAGGAAGAGGCGATCGTCTTCGCCAAAACCTCCGATGAAAAGCCGCTCAAGGCCTATGTGTTTGACAAGCTGGACGGCGCATATCAGAATATTTCCGTCATTGAGGGAAACGGCGCGGCGTTCGCGCGGGTCGAGTATGTAGACCTGGACGGCGAGCCGGGGCTCGAGATCCTCATCGGCCGGCAGTTGAGCGACCAGGTTTTGCAGTCGGTGAGCGCCTACTCGCTGGAGGATGGAGAAATCGTCCGGCTGATGACGGCAAGCTACAGCCAGTTTACAACCTGCGACCTCGACAATAACGGCATGACCGATCTGTTTTTGCTGCGCTTTGACGCGGAAAAAAAGCAGGGAACGGCAGAACTCTATCGCTACCGGAAGGGCCTGATGGAAAAGGGGCAGGAAATCCCGCTTTCATCCAGCGCCGTCTCGGTCAAGCGCATCATGACGGGCGCGGTGGCCTACAATATTCCGGCTGTGTTCGTTACCAGCGCGCAGGAAGAAGACTCCCTCGCAACGGATGTTTTCATCTTCCGCGGCGGGACGTTCCAGAATGTCAGTGCGCTTGACGATACGCAGCAGACGGTCCGAAATCCGTTTGCTTACGCGTGCGATATCAATTCTGATGGCCTCGTGGAGCTTCCGGAGCTCGTTTCGCTTCCGGCGGCGGATGCGGCAGGGGAGACATACTCGCTCATCCGCTGGTACCATCTGGGTCTGGACGGGAAGCGCGAAATTGTGCTTCGCACGTATCACCGCTTCTCGGGCGGCTGGTATGTGGAAATCCCGGAGAGCTGGGACGAGCGCGTGACGATCAGCCGTGCAGAGGAGATCGAGGGCGCGCGCGGCGGATTGACGTTCTCGTATTGGAATGGCTCTGCGCCGGTCGACCCGATTTTTACGATCTACGCCTTCACGGGCGAAAAGCGCCTCGAGCGCGCGCAGGCGGATGAAAGGTTCCTGCTTCTGGAGCAGCCGGACGTCTGCTACTCCGCGCAGCTCGATACGGCGGCGCAGGCACAGGAGCTGACGCCCGATGAGCTGCGGCAGATGTTCCATATCATACATGTCGACTGGAATACCGGTGAGACGTAAGGAGAATTCTGGTTTATGAAAAAAGTATTGATTCTTGAAGATGAGGTCAGTATCCGAAGTTTTGTTGTTATCAACCTCAACCGCGCGGGCTACGAGGTCATCGAGGCCGGGACGGGCATGGAGGCGCTGGAAAAGCTCAAGGAGCATCCGGACGTCGGCGTTGCGATTCTTGATATTATGCTGCCGGATATCGACGGTTTTGAGGTCTGCCGGAACATCCGGGCGACCGACAAGAAAATCGGTATTATTATGTTAACCGCAAGAAGCCAGGAGATGGACAAGATCACCGGCCTCATGACCGGCGCGGACGACTATGTCACCAAGCCCTTCTCCCCCGCCGAGCTGCTTGCGCGCGTGGACGCGCTCTACCGCCGCATCGGCGGCAGCGAGAACACCGAGGACGTGCTCTCAAGCGGGCCGTTCGTGCTGCACCTGCGCTCGCGCACGCTCGACAAAAACAGCGAGCACATCCGCCTGACGCAGACGGAGTTTGCCATCATGAAGCTGTTCATGGAAAACCCCGGCCGCGCGCTCTCGCGCGAGGACATTCTGCACGCCGTCTGGGGCGCGGACTACAACGGCGAGGTCAAGATCGTCGATGTGAACATCCGCCGCCTGCGCATCAAGATCGAGGACGACGCGACCGAACCGGAATACATCACCACCGTCTGGGGCTACGGCTATAAGTGGGGCTACTGAGGCCATGCAAGACGTCACCCCCACCCCCGCAGGCGAACCCAAACAGGAAAACACCTTCCGCGGCCTGTTTTCGCGCATGGCCATGGGCCAATGTGTGCACGCGGCGCTGTGCGTCGCCATCGGCGCGGCCATCGGTCTGAGCGCCGGGCGCGTCAGCACGGCGTTGGGCATCATACTCGGCATCCTCGCGGCAGCCGCCGGTGCCGTGGTCTGCGCGCTGTGGTTCCGCCGGCACGTGTCGCGCCCGGTCGAGCAGATCACGGAGGTCACGCGCACGATCGCCGGCGGGCGCTACGGCACGGAGCTGCCGGTGCAGCGCGACGATGAGCTTGGCCGCCTTGCGACCGCGATCAACGAGCTGTCACAGGAGATCAGCCGCAGCGAAAAAATGCAGTCGGAGTTCATCTCGTCGATCTCGCACGAGCTGCGCACGCCCCTGACCGCCATCACCGGCTGGAGCGAGACGCTCATGTTCGACACCGCCATCCAGGGCGACTCCCGCCGCGGCATCGCCATCATCTCCAAGGAAGCCGCGCGCCTGACGAGTCTCGTCGAAGAGCTGCTGGAGTTCCCCCGCATCCAGGACGGCCGCTTCAACCTGAGCATGGAGCTGCTCGACATCGAGAGCGAGCTCGAGGACACCATTTTCACCTATCAGGAGCTGCTGCGGCAGGACGGGATGCAGCTCATCTACAACCCGCCCGAGGAGGAGATCCCGCTCGTGCCCGGCGACCCGGAGCGCCTCAAGCAGGTGTTTCTCAACATCCTCGACAACGCCGCCAAGTACGCCCGCGACGGCAAGACGATCGAAGTGTCCGTTTTTTCGGACAGTGAAGCTGCTACCATTCAATTTAGGGACCATGGCCCCGGCATCCCGGAAAACGAGCTGCCGCACGTGAAGGAGAAATTCTTCAAGGGCGAGAAGCACAAGGCCCGCGGCAGCGGCATCGGTCTGGCCGTGTGCGACGAGATCATCACCCGCTCCGGCGGTACGCTGACGATCGCCAACGCCCCCGGCGGCGGCACACTGGTCTCGGTACGCCTGCCGTTCGCGCCGGAGAGCGGCAATTAACTTCGTAATTTCATTCTAACCGAGGTAACCATATGAGCAAAACCGAATCCGCAAAACCTGATACCAGCGTCTCGTTCCGCACATCCATCGGCGGGCAGGCGCTCATCGAGGGTATCCTCATGCGCGGCCCGACCCGGCAGGCCATCGTCTGCCGCACGCAGGACGGCATGGTCGAGAAGGTCGAGGAGCTGCACTGGGTCCGCGAAAAGCACCCGATCCTCGGCTGGCCGTTCATCCGCGGCGTCATCGTGTTTCTCGACTCGATGGTCAAGGGCATGAAGGCGCTGACCTATTCGGCCGACCTGCTGCCCGAGGACGAGCAGGAGGAGCCCGGCAAGATCGACCTCTGGATCGAAAAGCATTTCGGCGAGGAGAAGGCCAAGGACATCATCATCGGTACGGCCGTGGTGCTCGGCATCGCGCTGTCGATCGTGCTGTTCATCCTGATCCCGACGCTGCTCGCCGGCCTGACCAAGGGCTTTATCCACAGCCCCGTTGTGCGCAACCTCTTTGAGGGCCTGCTGCGCATCATCATTTTCCTGCTGTATCTGTGGGGCGTGGCGCACATGAAGGACGTCGAGCGCATGTTCGCCTACCACGGCGCGGAGCACAAGACCATCTTCTGCTACGAAAAGGGCCTGCCGCTGACGGTCGAGAACGTGCGGCCACAGTCGCGCTTCCACCCCCGCTGCGGCACGAGCTTTCTGTTCGTCGTCGTCATCATCAGCATTCTGGTGTTCTCGCTCGTGAGCCTGCGCGTCGGCTTGTGGGACAATCCGTGGGTGCGCATCGGCCTGCGGCTGCTACTGCTGCCGGTCGTCGTGTCCATCAGTTATGAAATCAACCGCTGGGTCGGCCGGCACGACAACCTCTGCTCGCGCATTCTGTCCGCGCCGGGCAAGTGGCTGCAGCGCCTGACCACCAACGAGCCGGACGACAGCATGATCGAGTGCGCCATCCGTGCGCTCGAGCTCGTCATCCCAGAGCAGAAGGGCAGCGACGCCTGGTAATCCGTCAGCAAAGGACTGGAAGATAGAGAGATGCCAAAGACCTATAACGACCTGTATCTGGCCACGCGCACGGCGCTGAAAAACGCCGGCGTGGAGGCTTACGCGCTCGAGGCGCGGCTGCTGGTGGCCTATGCCGTCGGCAAGACGAAGGAGGAATTCGTGCGCGACCTGCGCCTGTACACCTCCGACGAAAATGAACAGAAGATCGAGGCCCTGCTGCAGCGCCGCATCGCCGGCGAGCCGCTGGCCTATCTCATCGGCGAGTGGGAGTTTTACGGCCTGCCGATCGTGGTCACGCCCGACGTGCTCATTCCGCGCATGGACACCGAGGTACTCGTGGACGCGGCGCTGCGCGTGCTCGTCGGCCGGAAGATGAACGCCCGCATTCTCGACCTCTGCTCCGGCAGCGGCTGCATCGGCTGCGCGCTGGCGCATGAGCTGCCGGCCGCGCGCGTCGTCATGGTGGACATCAGCGACGAGGCCCTCACCGTGAGCAAGGAAAACCTGCGCCGCAACCACCAGAACCGCACCATCTGCCTCAAGGCCGACGCGCTCGAAAAGCCCCCTATGGGCATCGGCACGTTCGACCTCATCGTGTCGAACCCGCCGTATGTGGCGAGCATGGACATCCTCACGCTCGACAGCTCCGTGCGCGACTACGAGCCGCTCGGCGCGCTCGACGGCGGCGAGGATGGGCTGATGTTCTACCGCGCGATCGTGCGCCACTGGACGCAGATCCTCCGCCCCGGCGGCTGGCTCATGTTCGAGGTCGGTGAGGATCAGGCGGCCGCCGTCATGGCGCTGATGACAGAAGAAAAATACACCGATGTGACCGCCCTAGAGGACACCGCCGGCATCCGGCGCGTCGTCGTCGGCCGCATCTGATACTTAGAGGTGAATCACTATGGCTGAAAAGAAAAAATCCGCACCCGTGTCCACCGGCCCCGTCAAGCCGGAGGACAAGAAAAAAGCGCTCGAGACCGCGCTCGCCCAGATCGAGAAGAACTTCGGCAAGGGCGCCATCATGCGCCTCGGCGACGACATTCCCGTGAACGTGGAGGCCATCTCCACCGGCTCCCTGTCGCTCGACCTCGCGCTCGGCATCGGCGGCGTGCCCCGCGGCCGCATCGTCGAGATCTACGGGCCCGAGTCGTCCGGTAAGACGACGCTCGCGCTGCACATCCTCGCCAGCGCCCAGAAAGAGGGCGGCGAGGTCGCGTTCATCGACGTGGAGCACGCGCTCGAGCCCGCTTACGCCCGTGCCCTCGGCGTGGACATCGACAGCCTGCTCATCTCCCAGCCGGACACCGGCGAGCAGGCGCTCGAGATCACGGAGCAGCTCGTGCGCTCCGGCGCGCTCGACGTCGTGGTCGTCGACTCCGTGGCGGCGCTGCTGCCGCGCAGCGAGCTCGAGGGTGAGATGGGCGAGTCGTCCGTCGGCGTGATCGCGCGCCTGATGAGCCAGGCCCTGCGCAAGCTGGCCGGCACGGTCAGCCGCACAAACTGCATCGTCGTGTTTATCAACCAACTGCGTGAGAAGATCGGCGTCATGTACGGCAACCCAGAGACGACGCCCGGCGGCCGCGCGCTGAAGTACTTCTCCAGCGTGCGCATCGACGTGCGCCGCATCGAGACGCTGAAGGTCGGCGGCGAGATGATCGGTAACCGCACACGCGCCAAGATCGTCAAGAACAAGGTCGCGCCCCCGTTCAAGGAGGCGGAGTTCGACATCATCTACGGCGAAGGCATCTCCAAGATCGGCGAGATCGTGGACCTCGGCGTCAAGCTCGACCTGATCGACAAGGCCGGCGCGTGGTACACCTACGGCGATGTGCGCGTGCAGGGCCGCGACAGCATGAAGGAATATCTGCGCGAGCACCCCGACGTCTCGGACAAGATCGAGGCGGAGATCCGCGCCAACGCCCACAAGCTCATGAGCCCGCAGGCGCGCAAGGCCGCCATCGCCGCGGGCCGCGCCATTGATATTTCCGCCGACGACTTTGAGGGCTGATGAACGACGAAGCCAGGCAGCGCGCGCTGAAAATTCTGGAACGCCGCGACGTATCGCGAAAGATGCTGCTCGATAAGCTCACGGAAAAGGGCATATCAAACGCCGACGCCGAGGAAGTCGCCGATTGGCTGTGCGGTCTCGGCGTTGTGAACGACGAGCGATTTGCCGGTCTCGTTGTGCGGCACTATGCCGCCAAGGGCTACGGTAAGCGCCGCATCTGCGATGAGCTCTACCGCCGCGGCATTGACCGCGAGCTGTGGGACGCAGCGCTCGATGAGCTGCCGGAAACGGACGATACCGTTGACCGGCTGCTCGGCACAAAGCTACGCGGCGACGTCTCCCCCGAAGGTCTTCAGCGCGCACAGGGCTATCTTCTCCGCCGCGGCTACTCCTGGGACGATATCCGCGCGGCAACGGAACGCTATTTATCCGGAAAGGACACACCATGAACAATTCCTCCACGGTGGCCATGATCTCTCTCGGCTGCCCGAAAAACCTCGTAAACAGCGAGGAAATGCTGGCTCTGCTGCAGGACGCCGGGTATGCTTTTACCGACGACCTTGCAAAAGCCGACGCCGTGATCATCAATACCTGCGCCTTTATCGAATCAGCCAAGACCGAGGCCATTGAAAAGATCCTTGAGACCGCCTCCTACCGCGAGGAAAACCCGGAGCTCAAGATCATCGTCTCCGGCTGTCTTGCCCAACGCTATGCCGACGATATCCGCGCCGAGCTCCCGGAGGTAGACGGCATCATGGGCACCG
>ENA-ORSA01003330-ORSA01003330.1-human-gut-metagenome-genome-assembly--contig:-NODE-3330-length-10294-cov-2.305401_pt1 | contig 10294 bp, 5 predicted proteins | sample MGYA00242179_ERZ509142 | MGnify/ENA primary metagenome ERZ509142 (study PRJEB26280, sample SAMEA2338659) | human gut metagenome | biome: human gut; feature: human-associated habitat; material: faeces... | reverse complement strand
CAAGCCGATGCACGCCGCGCCGTCAAGCAGACAGAAGCCTCCGATTTGCCGGGGGCTTCTCCTGTTTTGGAGGAACAGAGCGTGGTTTCCCCGCCTGTTCTTCCCAATTCGCCGCCGTCCAAAACCGAAGCGCCTGTCCATCACGAACCAACGCTTATCGGCAAAAAAGAACAGTTCTCGCGCAGCCATATTCCCGACGCGCAGGCGCAGAAAAGCGTCAGCAATCCCCAATCCAAAGCCCAGCAGAAGAAAACCATCCGCCGTCAATACATGCAGGCGGCGAGTGGGCAGCCGCTTCCGATGAACGTGCCTGTTTCACGCGTGGCAGAAAAAGCCGTCGAAACCGGCGCTTCCACGGTTCAAAAGCAGGTGCAGACCGCTCGAAAAAGACGAAATGTCTTTGCGTTTATCCTCTTTGCCGCGCTGCTCTGCTATGCCCTCAATGCACTGAACGGGTGTGCGCCGATTTTGGAATCGACGATGCAGGTCATCGCTATGACCACCTATCCCGCCGAGGAAGATGATATTCTCGCCGCCGAGCGCTATTATGCCAAGCTGGAAAGCGATTTGCAGCATGAGCTGGACGATTACGGCGCGCTGCATCCGGGCTGCGACGAATACCAGATTGAGCAGATGGACATCTGGCACGACCCGTATGTGCTGATTTCCATCATCAGCGCCACCATCGGGGACGAATGGAAGGTAGACGACGCTGTGCCGATCATGGACAGGCTTTTTGCCCAGCAGTACATCCTCACTTCATCCATTGCCAGCGAAACGCGCTATCGGAAGGAATGGAAAACAGGCTGGAAGCAGGAGCTTGACCCTGTGACCGGCGTTCTGGAATGGATACCGTATGACTATGAGGTGGATGTTCCGTACATCTACAAGACCTGCACGGTGAAGCTCGTCAACAAGAATCTTTCGCACCTGCTCTTTAACGTGATGAGCCACGAACAGGTCGGCATGTACGCGGTATACATCAGCACCCACGGCAACATGCCTGACCTTTTTCGAAACAATCCGTATGCCGGCGAGCTGAAAGACCCGCTGCTGTATGATGTGCCGGAAGAATACAAAGAAGCCGATTCCAAGTTCGCGGCGATGCTGGAAGAAGCCGAGAAATTTCTGGGCTATCCCTATGGTGCAACTTGTTCCCAACTGAAAAGGTTGGGCACTTGTCCAATGATTGGAGGTGAAAAGAAAGACAGGTGAACTGGTAATTCGATTGGTGGAATGATGGGGTAACGCCCTGAAACGCCAGCCTAATACTCCGACTGGCTTAAAGCGGAAACGCTATGGGTCAGAAGCTCGGTGAAGTCGGCTGAGAGTGACCGTAAGAATTGCTGGATAACAACCAGCCACACGAAAGCCGCCCAGAGATGGGCGGTGTCACCTATAGGCCGGGGCTCTATAAAATACCTATGGTTAGAATGTGCGGAAGCACTGACGAAAACCGCGAATGTACAGGTCTAAAGGTAGGCCATATAGAAATGTATGGTGGCGTTAATTCGCCGTCAGTGTGGTTTAGTAAAAATCGTATGTATGAACGACCATGATGTGTTAAAGGCGCATCCAAGCTGACAGGACTAAAGCGGAGACCTAAGGGTATATGCACAGATAGAATTATCGGAACAAGGAAAGGTATCGGGCTTTACCATAGTGGTAAAGCAGGCAGACGAAGAAAATAAGCTGCCGAACCGGTGCTGAAAAGCAGAGGTCGGACTTACGATGAATCCCGCGAAAAAGAAGGATTCGGAGGGATGGCCTCAAGTCATTAGTCATATATGAAACAATCATTCAATCGCAGTAAGGATTCGAGTAGGACAAAAAAGTCACTCAATTCAAAAGAAGGGAGTGATGCCTTATGCCAAAAGAGAAAGCCGAAAAATCATTATGTATGAGCGGACTGCGCCATGCTGAGTATTACGGAATGCAGGAAGTGTTTGACGGTCTGTATGCGAAAAGCAGTAAAAATGAGACTTTCACAAATTTGATGAACATCATCTTAAAACGTGAAAATATCCTGCTGGCATATAGAAATATCAAGTCAAATGACGGAAGCAAAACTCCGGGAACAGATGGCGTGACATTCGATGACATCGGAAAGCTGATGCCGGATGAGGTTATTGATACAGTCCGTTTCATTACAATCGGCAGTACACATGGGTATCGTCCGAAACCTGTCCGAAGAAAAGAAATACCAAAACCTTACGACCCAACAAAAACCAGGCCGCTGGGAATCCCCTGCGTCTGGGACCGGCTGGTACAACAATGTATCAAGCAGGTCATGGAGCCGATTTGTGAAGCGAAATTCAGCGAAAACAGTTATGGATTCCGTCCAAACAGGTCTGCTGAAAACGCCATCGCAAGAGCGGAGTTCTTAATACAGAATACAAGACTGCACTATGTCGTTGAGTTTGATGTCAAAGGATTCTTTGACAATGTAGACCACAGTAAGCTGATAAAGCAGATATGGTCGCTCGGAATCAGGGACAAAAATCTCCTGTTCGTGCTGAAACGGATTCTTAAAGCACCAATACGGTTAGAAAATGGGGCAATGGAATACCCGACCAAAGGGACACCCCAAGGCGGTATTATCTCCCCGCTTCTGGCGAATATCGTGCTGAATGAATTAGACCAATGGGTTGACAGCCAATGGCAGGATAATCCGGTCACGGCAAAATACAAGACCTCCATAAACGCAAATGGCAGTATCAATAAATCCAATGCCTACAAGTTTATGCGAAGGACAAATCTAAAGGAGATGTATATTGTCCGTTACGCTGATGATTTCAGAATATTTTGCAGGACGAAAGATGAAGCGGAACGGACGATGAAGGCAGTCACACAATGGTTAATGGAACGTCTGCATTTAGAGGTTTCGCCAACAAAAACAAGGATAGTGAATGTAAAACATCGCTATTCAGAGTTCTTAGGGTTCAAGATGAAGGTGTTTCGCAGAGCAGATAAATATGTCATCAAATCTCATGTAGGTGACAAACAGCTTGAACATGCGCGTCAAAAACTGGTCACACAGGCGAAAAATATAATCCACCCAAGGAAAGAAAAACATGAGCGTGGTGAGATTTCGCTGTATAACTCAATCGTCGTGGGGCTACAAGACTATTACAGAATAGCAACTTGTATCAGTGAAGATTGCAGTTCCCTGGGACGTTCTGTCATGACAGTGCTGACCAATGGATTAAAGGAACGCCAGGGAAGCAGACTTGTGAGAAACGGCCGAAAATTAACAGTCTTTGAATCGCAGAAATATGGAAAGTCTAAATCGCTACGCTATGTGAAAGGGACGGACGAACCAGTATATCCTATCAGCTATATCCGGCATAGCATCCCTCTAAGCCGAAAAAGGGCTATCAACTGCTACACCCCAGCGGGGCGGAAGGGATTGCACGATAATCTGAAAATCAACGTGAATCTGATGCTGGCACTTATGCGACAGCCTATAGGAAACAGGAGCGTTGAATTAGCTGATAACCGGATTTCCCTATTCTCGGCGCAATACGGAAAATGTGCTGTTACGGGAATGCCATTTCTGACAACAGATGAAATACACTGCCACCACATCAAGCCGAAAAAATACGGTGGGAATGACAGCTACGAAAATCTGGTGCTGATAAATAAACTGGTACACCGGCTCGTCCATGCAGAAACGGTTGAAACGATTACTTATTACCTTGAAGTCTGCAATCTCAATAAGAAGCAAATGGAAAAGCTGAACGCTCTGCGCCTGAAAGCAGGTTTAGGAGAAATTCGGGGAACACAACCCCTAAAAACGAACAAGGTAGATTGTAATAGATTGTGAGTATGACTAACGATGGAACGCCGTGTGCGGTGAAAGTCGCATGCACGGTGTGAAGTGGGGGAAAATCCGGAGATAACATCAAAGGATTACCTATCACTATTCTGGGGCGGCTCTGACCCCAGCACGTCTTTTGACTGTTCGGGTTTTGTATCATGGGTGCTGGTCAATTCCGCCGTAAAAGACGTGGGGCGGCTGGGTGCGACCAGTCTATACGGCGCGCTGACCCCGATTCGGGAGGACGAAGCCCGCCCCGGCGATATCATCTTTTTTCAGGGAACGCTGGGCGAAGGCGTTGAGGGTAACGACGGCATCACCCACTGCGGCATTTATGTCGGCGACGGCATGATGATTCATTGCGGATCGCCGATTTCCTACGCCGACCTATCCCGCACCTATTGGCAGGAACACTTCTACGGCTACGCGCGGGCGTATTGAGGGGGGAAGGCTTCGCGCAGCACAGCCGACGATAACCATTCAAAAAGGAGTTTACCCAATGAGAAAACCGAGAACCAAACGAACAAACACAAAAGCCAACTGGCGCGCAGAATTACAGGCTATGAACGAGCGCCTGCCCAAACAGCTCGCTTTGCGCGACAAGATTCTTGCGCAGACCGAAGCGTTTCTGGCGCGCAAGCGCGAGCTGGAAGCGTTGGCTTTTGAGCAAATCTGTCTGAGCGAAAGGCTGTCGCCGTTTGAGCTGGAAGCCCTGCTCCGCGCGCGTCATGCCGAACCCAGCGAACCGACCGAGGAGGTGTCCATCGAAGATGATGACCACGATGAATCTGAAACTGCCTGATCCGCGCCGCTTTTTCAAGTGGATGCTGCTGATCTGCGCGCTGTCCGTGCTGCTGCTGGCGATTGTCTGCGCAATCCCCACGCCGTTGCAGGCGCGCGCCGAGGAGTTTTCCGAAACCGCGACGCAGGAAGAAACGGAAGAACCCGTTCAGCAGCCCACGGAAGAACCGACTGTCAAACCGACCGAGCAGCCGACTCCTGAGCCGACGCAGCAGCCAACCGAAGCGCCGACCGTCGAGCCAACCGAGCAGCCAACCCAAGCGCCGACTGCCGAACCGACGCAGCAGCCCACGCAGGCTCCCGAACCGCCTGCCGGCGCATACACGATTGCAATTCAAGCGCCGTCCGGCTGGAAACGGGACAAAGCCGACGTGACCATCTCCATCGCGGACGATAACGGCACGGGCTGGGCGCATCTGCGCATCCTGATGGCGGCAAACTCCAAATGGACGACGCTGGTGGACGGCGACGAATCCACGGACACCTATCACATCGAAATCCGGGAAAACTGCTCCATCTACGTTTCCGTTACCGATCTGGCGGGCAACGTCCACGCCAAAAGCACGAACATCACCTGTTTTGACATCGAAGTGCCGCGTGTCAGCGCAGGCATCAGCGGCGATATGCTCTGTATCGAAGCCACAGACAGCATCAGCGGCATTAAAGCCGTGTACATCAACAACCACCGCCTGACGCGGCTTTCGGGCGGAACGCTCGACGCGCGCATCAGGGACTATGCCGATGGGCTGGAGTACATCAGCATTTACGCCGTAGACAACGCGGATAACCGTTCTGAGGTCGTCAAGGCCAAAAATCCGTATTACGGGCAGGATGAGCCGGAAGAAGAAGCCACGCCGAAACCGACGAAAAAGCCGTCCTCCGGCGGCGCAAAAGCATCTGCACAGCCGACTGCAACGCCCATGCCTACGGAAGTGCCACAGGCGACGGCAACGCCTGTTCCGTCTAATACCATGCTGCCCGATCTGATTCCCGACGGAACGGGAACGGCATATTCTCCTTCCGGCAACATGAAAACGCTCGACCTTTTGTACTCCAAGGCGACGCACAAGCAGTTTATCACCATCGAAACCCGAAAAGGCGAGGTCTATTATCTGGTCATCGACTACGACAAGCCCATCGACGAGGATGGCGAGCGCTACGAAACCTACTTCCTCAACGCCGTAGACGACCGCGACCTGCTGGCTGTGCTGGATGAAGCCGCCAGCCCAACGCCCAGACCGACCGCTACGCCTAAACCCGAAGCGCCGGAAGAAGAAAAGACCTCTCCCGCGCCGGTTTTGGCGTTGATGCTGCTGATGGCGCTGGGCGGCGGCGTGGTCGTGTACTTCGTCATGCAGAAAAAAGCAGCGAAACCCAAGCCTCATCCCGATCTGGACGATGAAGATGAGGATGACGAGGACGACCAGTGAGATATTTTACGGACAGTCCTTTTGAGCGGTTGATGATGGACGTGCCGCATGGACACAGCCTTGCCGCAGAAGCGGCGTGGCATCATGAACAGCAGGCGACCGGGAAACCGGCCGCTTTTTCTCTGTCTTCTAAAAGTGAAAGGAGGAGTTCGTTGAACTCTACGCTTATTATCGCCGAGAAGCCGAGCGTCGCGCTGGCGATTGCCGCTGTCGTCGGCGCAGCCAATCGCAAAAACGGCTATCTCGAAGGAAACGGCTATCTGGTTTCCTGGTGCGTCGGTCATCTGGTTTCGCTGGCGCAGCCTGAAAACTATGACCTTCGGCTGGCGCGTTGGCGGCGCGCAGATCTGCCGATTCTGCCCGACCCGTGGCAGTACGTCCCCAATGAAAAGACGAAAAAGCAGCTTGAGCTGCTGAACGCCCTGATGAACCGCCCGGATATCGAAACCGTCGTCTGCGCGACGGATGCCGGACGCGAGGGCGAGCTGATTTTCCGTCTGGTTTACGACTACTGCCATTGCAGCAAGCCCGTCAAGCGCCTCTGGACTTCTTCGCTGGAAGAAGGCGCTATCCGCGAGGGAATGGCGCACCTGAAGGATGCGGCAGAATATGACCTTTTGTCCGAAGCGGCGCTCTGCCGCGCCAAGGCGGATTGGCTGGTGGGGATAAACCTCACGCGCCTGTATACGCTGCTCTATGGCCCGACGCTTTCCATCGGGCGTGTGATGACCCCGACGCTGGCGATGATCGTCGAGCGCGAAAAGGCCATTGCCGACTTTACGCCCAAGCCGTTTTATACCGTTCATCTGCTCTGCTCCTGCGAAGCGGCGAGCGAACGCTTCGAGGATGAGCAGGAAGCGCAGGCACTTGCCGATGCCTGCAACGGACAGACGGCAGAGATTATCCGGGTTGAAAAGAAAACACGGTCGGATCATCCGCCGAAACTCTACGACCTGACCACGCTCCAGCGCGAAGCCAATCAGCTTTTCGGCTACACCGCCCAGCAGACGCTCGATTGCGCGCAGTCGCTCTACGAAAAGAAGCTGACGACCTATCCGCGCACGGACAGCCGCTTTTTGACGCGCGATATGGCTTCCATGCTGCCCGATCTGGCGCAGGCCGTCGCCGCGCTGCTGCCCTTCGAGCAGGGGCTTTCCCTGCCGATTCATGCCGAACAGGTTATCAACGATGCCGGAGTTTCCGACCATCACGCCATCATCCCGACGCAATCCGTCACCGCCGAGCGGCTGGACACGCTGACGAATGAGGAGCTGAACATCTTCAACATGCTCGCCGTCCGCCTGCTGTGCGCTGTCGGTGAGCCGCACGTTATCGAGGAGCGCACCCTGACGCTTTTCTGTGCGGGGCATACCTTCACAGCAACCGGCAAAACCGATACCGCGTTGGGCTGGCGCATCCCGGAAAGCACGTTCTATGGCAGCATCGGACATCCCCGCGAGCCTGATGCACAGGCAGGCGTTGATCCGGCGCTGTGCGAGCATCAGCGTTTCTTTGGAGTGCGCACCGTTGTCAAAAAGGGATTGACGACCCCGCCGAAGCGCTACACCGAAGCAACGCTTCTGGCTGCAATGGAAAACGCCGGTGCAGAGCGTTTTCCCGACGAAGCCGAACGCAAAGGCATCGGTACGCCTGCAACCCGCGCGGGCATCATTGAAAAGCTGGTCAAGGGCGGCTTCATTGAGCGCAGGGGCGAAAAGATCAAACAGCTTTTGCCGACCGACAAAGGCAGAAACCTGATTGCTGTCTTGCCCGAAACGCTCCGTTCCCCGCTGCTGACTGCTCAGTGGGAAAACCAGCTCCGTCAGGTTGAACACGGCAATCTGGCTTCCGACGATTTTCTCTCATCCATCGAAACCATGATTCGGGATCAGGTTGACCATGCGCAAGCCAATCCGCAGGCGTTGACGCTTTTTCCGACCGGCAGGCGCAAAGTCGCCAAATGTCCCTGCTGCGGATATCCCGTCAGCGAAGCCGAAAAGGGCTATTTCTGCGAAAACCGCGAGTGCAATTTCGGACTGTTCAAGGACAACAAATTCTTTGCCGTTCGCGGCAAAAAACTGGATGCCGCAACTGCCGTCGCCCTGCTGAACGACGGCAAAGCCGCAGTCAAAGGCATGATTGCCAAGTCGGGCAAAAAGTATGATGGCACGGTCGTGATGGAGCTGGACGAATCCGTCAGACCGTGCCTGCGCGTTGTGCTGGGATAAAGACGGAGGAGCGATGAAATGCCCAAAATCGACGATTATGTACAGCTTGCCGCACAGACCGCGCGCGAGATCTCCGCCGACGGGGAAACGTGGCGCTCGTTTCTGCAAACGGCTTCCACCGTGTACAAGTATGGTTTTTACGACCAGCTGATGATCTATGCCCAGCGCCCGGATGCGACCGCCTGCGCGTCCTATGAACTGTGGACGAACACCATGCGGCGCTATGTCAGGCGCGGCGCAAAAGGTATCGCGCTGCTGGATATGACCGGCGATGTGCCGCGCTATCACTATGTTTTTGATGTGTCGGACACCGGCGCGCGTCAAAACTCCAGAACGCCTTTCACCTGGGCAATCCATGAAGAATACAAAATGCCCATTGCCGCCATGCTGGAAAAGGAATACGATATCTCTGCCAATCGTGGACTTGCAGGTCAGCTCGAAGAAATTGCGATGCAGCGCGTCATGGATTACTGGCAGGAACATCAGGACGAGATTCGTGCCATCGTTGACGGTTCTTTGCTTATGGGGTATGATGAACTCAACCTCGAACTTGCCTTCCGCAATACGGCGACATCGGCGATCCAATGCACGCTGCTGAGCCGCTGTGGATTGGCGGAAGAACATCGGTTCGAGCCGGAAGATTTCGCGACCATCCTCGAATGGAATACGCCGCAGGCGTTGACGGCGCTTGGAACGGCGGTCAGTGAAATCTCCGAGGAAGTGTTGAGAAACATCGAGCGGGAAGCGCGCCGCGCTGAAAGGAGCAAGGAACATGCTGAACTACAAAACGGTGAACGGATATCAAATTCCCGACCTGACCATCCCGGACGGGCAGGTGACGCTGGGCAAGTACGGCAGGATGCGCAAATCATATCTGCAAGAACACAAGAAAATACTGTTCAACAACCTGCTCCTGACGGGCGAGCTGACGGCACATCTGGCGGAGATCGACCAGACGGCAAACGAGAGAGTGAGCCGCATGGTCAGCGAGATGGCGGCGGCGCAGGGCGTGAACGAAGCGTTGAAAGAACGCGACCCGATGGCGTGGGTCGGCGCGATGAACGGCTTGAAAGCGCAGGCGGAAGAAGTCGTGATGACCGAGCTGGTGTACACCTAAATCCGGGACAGACAAGTCTTTTTGATATACCGACAACCGAATACAGCGAAGGAGCGGATGACCGAGCGGTTTCCGCTCCTTCTTCTATATCTAAAGTGCTTGATATGGCGCTGCGCTTTGGCGGAAACATCGAAAACACCCGTATGGAACTGGCGTTCGACGCAATGATTGATAAGCCAACCGAAGGAATTGCGGCGCACATGCGGACGCTTTATCACGATGGCAATGGTTTTCAACTGGACGGGCGGCGCTTTTCAGTCTGGTACGATACAAGTGGAATCCGCATCGCTGCCGGAGATCGCGCACGATACGCCAACAACGCGCAGGTCATATCGTGGACGGATGCCGCAAAGCGTGTCGGCGAGCTAATTGCAGCCGGGCAATTCGGTACGCAGCTCGAAAATGTCGAAGCAGCCGAAATGATTCGTCGAAAAGTTGCTGATCGGCTGGTCTATATGAACCGCGACCGTGCCGAAAACAAACCTGACTATCTTCCCATCATGCCGATGGACAGTTTGGCGGCTTTTCAGGATTCCGTCGATCAGCTCACCCAAAAGATGGAGCGACCTGAATTTTTGAACAAACTGATCCGGCAGCTTGAAGTCTTTGCGGATGCGGTCACGCTGCAACCCGATTTGATGCGTTCGCGCTTCTCTCATCCTCGAAACATTTTGCCCCGGCTCAGAGATTTGGCATTGGCTCAGAGAGAACTACCCGAAGGTGAGATAAAACTGCCTGATGTGCAGAGCTTTATCACACAGGATGAAATCGACGCGGTACTGACGAAAGACTTTCCCTTTGCAGGCGCGGACAGCCGGATTTACCGATTCTTTTCTGAACTGCATAGCACAAATGAAAAGCTGGAATTTCTCAAAAAAGAATATGGAACCGGCGGGGG
>ENA-ORSA01003329-ORSA01003329.1-human-gut-metagenome-genome-assembly--contig:-NODE-3329-length-10295-cov-2.259277_pt1 | contig 10295 bp, 7 predicted proteins | sample MGYA00242179_ERZ509142 | MGnify/ENA primary metagenome ERZ509142 (study PRJEB26280, sample SAMEA2338659) | human gut metagenome | biome: human gut; feature: human-associated habitat; material: faeces... | reverse complement strand
AACAAAGCATTTGTAAAAGGCATGTTGGCGCGTGTTTGTCTGCAAGCAGCCGGATACTCACTAACAGCCGACGGCACATGTGCCAAAAGTACAGATCCGGAACTGGATAAGTCTGTTTTATACCCCATTGCGTTACAGGCATGTAAAGATGTTATGGATCAAGAGGGTAAATGCGTAGCATTGAAAAAGAACTTTCAAGATATATTTGAAGATATTTGTCGTGATGTAGTAAAAGCAGGTAGTGAATCTCTATGGGAAATACCTTATGCTAACGAGCCTACTGCCCGCGGACGTATGGTATATACCTTCGGATTGAAACATAAAACCACCGATGATATGACAGGGGCTGCTCAAGGCGGACAAGCCGGACCCACTCCGTTCTTCTACTTTGACTATTCCGAAAACGACATGCGCCGCGATATTACATGTGTTCCTTATATATGGGATAAAGGGAAACAAGTTGCAAATTCCATCAATACTTGGTACTTCGGCAAACTCCGTTACGAATGGATGGATCGTAAAGCAAGCGGTAACGATGACGGTATCAACAAAGTATATATGCGCTATGCAGACATCATCTTGATGCGTGCTGAAATAGAAAATGAACTGAATGGTCCGGAAGCTGCCGCACCGTCCGCTGCAAGCCGCATATCCAGCACAGCCACGGCGGGGAGTGCATTTGAAAGCATTCCGGCGGCAAAATCCGCATTCTCCGTGCAGTGGGAAAACGGTATTTCGCCGACAAAGGCAAATGTGTCGCCTGTTTCGTCCGCTGCGGCAATTGTGATGCAGAGTCGGCCTTCAAAATTCAGCTTTCCGGTTTCCGTTTTGCAGTTTGAAATTTCAACTTCGGCGGAACAGTCAAGCAATTCCGCTGCGCGGCATCCGCCGGGCGGCGGGATACTGCCGGCAACTTCAACCTGTTCCGTGCTCCTGTGAATCAGTCGGAGCACGCTGAGATCATTCCATAACAATTCCATGTCGTTCACCTTTCATGTGTTTTGTTGCTGCTTTTATAAAAGAATACTCGCTGTTTTACGCAGATATGCCGTGATTGGGAAAGAAAGTCGAAACAAGAGTGCGGCTTGCTTTGCAAACGGGCGGTGGAAACACTCGTTCGACATAATGCGTACTTTTTATGGATTGGATGCAGCTGCGGAAAGTATTTACATATGTCCGCAAGAAATACTTGTAGGTTATCCATGCAAAAAAACGGGAAGTTATCCACATTATCCACAAGGTTATCCGCTTTTGGGGCTGAACAGGCAGTTTTTTATGTTGATAACAGGTGTGACTCAATTTGAAATATGAACAAATTATATTGTGAAACGCACTTGACATTTGTCAAGAGGCGCATATGCTGTAAATTAATTTCAACATATATAAACACGAATAGAACATATATCAAACGGCAGACAAATCGGAGCAGCAAAAATGCGGCGAACCGCGGTCGGAGGTTAACGCGGTCGCCGCAAGGAGTGGGGGAACAGGTTAATAAACATCGGAAAAGTCTGTCCTGTCGGGTGCGATTCCCTGCGCCGCTGCTTCAGCGGACTTTGGTTATTTTTGCAGCGGGAGTCATTCGGCGGCAGCGTGGGCAAGCACCGTGTCGCGTCCGTCCTCAATTATCAGCTTGTCCGCAACAAGTGCAACAAATTCTCCGTTGGTGGGCTTATCGTTTTTGCCGTAGACGTTAAATCCGAAGAGTTTGTTGATGTTTTCGATTTTGCCGCGTGTCCAGCTTACCTCAATTGCGTGACGAATTGCGCGTTCGACTTTGCTCGGGGTCGTGTTGAACCGCTTTGCAATGCCGGGGTAAAGCTCCTTGGTGATTTTGCTGATAAGCTCGGGTTTATAATAGACCATGCGAATAGCTTCGCGGAGAAAATGGTATCCCTTAATATGAGCGGGAATGCCGACGGAGAGGAAAACGGAGGTGATTTTTTCATCAAGGCTTTTGACTGCGGAAGGCGGTGCAAAACCGATGTCGCGCTCATTGACACAGGTTTCAAGCAAATCGCGCATCCTGCGATACAGGAATTCAGGTTCCACCGGCTTAAGCATGACATAGCCGGCACCTTTGGCGAATGAACGCTGAAGCAGGTTGTCATTCCGCATGTACGAAACAACGATGATTACCGATGGTCGGTGCGCCGACTCAATACGAAGCTGATCCAAAAGATCCAGCCCGTCCAGTTTCGGCATTACCAATTCCGTGATAAGAACGTCAAAATGTTCTTCACGCATCTTTTCAAGAGCGGCCTGCCCGTCCGTCGCTTCTTCAACGCGGATAATTTCTTTGTCCGTTCGGAAGAATTCTGCGGTTGTGTGACGGAACTGAGCGTTCCCGTCCGCGATGATAACCCTGTATTCTGACATTGTCATGTCCTCCTCGGTGTTTTTTGTTATGGTTGAATTATACCGCAGAAAAACGCACATTTCCACCAAAAAGTTTGTATTCTTTTGCGTTAAAAAAGAATATGACTTGTGCAATTTTGTATCCGTTCTGCAAAAGAAATTGAAATTGCGCACTTTTTTTAATTGTTTCAACCGTTTTGAAATCCAAAATGTATAAAAAAACGACCCTGCGCTGCAAAAAAAGCCGAGTATATATGGGGTTTTTGTGTCGATTCAATAAAAAGCAATGCGAAAACCAAAAAGGAAGAACGAAGCGGGAAGGTCGGGACAGTCGAAAAAGCGGATTTGAAATCAATATCAAAATCGCTCGCATTGTTCCAAACGGTGCGGTAAATAAGCTGTGTCGGATTTGGTCAAACAAAAAAATTTACAGACTTGACAATGCTTATGCCTGAAGTGCAGCAAAAATAAACATTCAAACAGCAAAAATATTAAACAATATCAAAATAATTTTACAAATTCTTTACATTTACCCCGTTGACTCGGCGCAAATGCGGTTGTAACATGTTATTTGTCCCATTTTGCGCAAAAGCGCGGGGCAGGATATAACGACGCAAATATTGCCGCCGATGCCGCGGGGAAACGGCACGGCGTGCTGATTCGGAGGAATGTATGACATTTTTTGACGTGCTGTCTTTGGTTGGCGGCATTGCTCTGTTCCTTTACGGAATGGATGTTTTGGGCAAATCCCTTGAAAAAGCAGCGGGAAGCCAGCTCAAAAGCATACTGTCGAAGCTTACCAACAGCACAATAAAGGGACTGCTGCTCGGCGTTGCCGTCACGGCAGTCATCCAATCATCCGCGGCAACAACGGTAATGGTTGTCGGCTTTGTAAACTCGGGACTTATGCAGCTTGGGCAGGCTGTCGGCGTTATTATGGGTGCAAACATCGGAACGACCGTCACGGCATGGATTCTCAGCCTTAACGGCATAAGCGGCAGCAGCTTTTTTATTCAGCTTCTGAATCCGATGAGCTTCACGCCGATTCTTGCCATCATAGGCGTTGCACTTCAAATGTTTTCAAAGCGCGAACGCAGACGCAACATCGGTTCGGTCATGATCGGCTTTGCCGTGCTGATGTTCGGCATGAATATAATGAGCGAAAGCGTTGAACCGCTCAAAAATGTGCCCGAATTCACAAACCTATTCGTAATTTTCGGAAAAAATCCGATTCTTTCGATATTTGTCGGCTGCATTTTGACGGCAATAATTCAAAGCTCTTCCGCCTCGGTAGGCATTTTGCAGGCTCTTTCCGCAACCGGTGCGGTCACATTCGGCAGTGCGATACCGATAATCATGGGTCAGCATATCGGCACATGCATAACCGCAATGATTGCCGCGATCGGAACAACCAAAAACGCAAGAAGAGCATCGTTTATTCATCTGTACTTTAATGTAATCGGTACAATTATCTGCACGATTGTTTTCTACACGCTGAACGCATTCCTGAAGTTCGATTTTATGGATAAAACAATCGACACGTTTCAGATTGCGATTGTGCACACGCTGTTCAGCGTGATTTACACGCTGATGCTGCTGCCGTTCGGAAAACAGCTTGAAAGGCTTGCGGTGCTGTCCATTCCCGATTCAAAGGATGATCCGCAGCCGGTCATGCTTGACGAAAGGCTGCTTGCAACACCCGCAATTGCGGTTGAACAAACGCGTGTACTTGCGGCGGATATGGCGAAGCTTGTGCGGAAAAGCGTTCAGGCTGCAATTGCGCTGCTCGGGAACTACAGCGAAAAAGGCTATAATGAGGTTGCAAAGCTTGAAAAAGAGGCCGATAATTACGAAGATGAAATCGGCACATACCTTGTAAAAGTTTCTATGCAGGAGCTTTCGGATGCGGACAGCCGCGATGTTACAAAAATTCTGCATTCAATAACGGATTTTGAACGCATAAGCGACCATGCGCTGAACATTGCTCAGAGTGCACGCGAAATGGCGGAAAAGAAATTAAGCTTTTCTCCCGCGGCGCAGGCGGAGCTTAAGGTTATGACGGGCGCGATCGATGAGATCGTCGGCATAGCAATCGGAGGGTTCGTTTCCGATTCCGTGGATGCCGCAAGGCATGTTGAACCGCTTGAAGAGGTTGTTGACGAGCTTAACACAAACATTCGCGCCGCGCATATCAAACGGCTTAAGGACGGCGAATGCACCATTGAGCTGGGCTTTGTTTTGAATGATATTCTTGCAAATTTCGAGCGAATAAGCGATCACTGTTCGAATATTGCTGTTTGCAAACTGGAGCTTGTTGAGGGCATGATGGATGCACATGCGTATCTGCATAATCTCAAAAACACAAACAATGAAGAGTTTGTGAAAAGCTATAACGAATACAGAGAAAAGTATGCTTTGAAAAATACGCCTTGAAGGAAACGGGAAACGGATTTCAAGGATTAGCATTTGACAACACCGCCCGCAGCGAAAACTCTGCGGGCGTGTTTGCGTTTAAGGGGAATTTTGCTTCGGACGCCTTGCAAAAATGTTGTTAAAAGGCTATAATTTAACATGAAACAGCGTTTCCGCAAAGTCGGACGGAAAGAGGAACGGATGATATATATCGTTGAAGATGATGAGAATATAGGGCAAATGGAATGCTATGCCTTGAAAAACAGCGGTTTCGGTACGGAGCTTTTTGAAGATTCCGAAAGCTTTTTTTCAGCTGTTGCAAGGCGTCTTCCCACGCTTGTGATATTGGATCTCATGCTGCCGGGCGAGGACGGATTGACAATTTTGCGCCGACTGAGGGATTCCGCCGAAACAAGAAAGATTCCGATAATAATTGTGAGTGCAAAGTCAGGCGAAGCAGATGCGGTACGCGGGCTGGACAGCGGAGCCGATGATTACATCACAAAACCTTTCGGGGTTTCGGAATTGATTTCAAGGGTCAAAGCCGTTTTACGCAGAACAGACGGAGCGGCTCCGAATAATTACAGTGTCGGCGGCATTTCGTTGGATGACGGGCGAAGGCTTGTGTGCGCCGAGGGACGGCAATGCGCACTGACATATACCGAATATGAGCTGCTTAAAGCTCTGGTTTCCAACTGCGGAATGGTACTGAGCCGCGAAAAGCTGATGGTTCTTGTTTGGGGAACCGATTTTGCGGGTGAAAGCCGAACGGTGGACGTTCACGTCAAAACACTTCGGCAAAAGCTCGGTTCATGCGGAGATCTGATAAAAACGGTTCGAAATGTCGGATACAAAATAGAAATGCAATGACAAAGAAAATCTACAATCAATGTATACCGTTTATTCTTATCGTGCTTTTGTCGGCGTTCGCAGCCGGAAGCATTTTCGGTGCTGCATCCGCATTATCGGAGCGGGAAGCAGGCGCGGAAACGCTTGCATGTTCCGCAAAGGAAATCTATGATTCAACCGGAGAAATTCATCGGTTAAGGGCATTTGCTCAAAAGGGCTGCATTGCGCTTGTTTCGGAAGATTTGCAGCGGGTTAAAGCGGTGAATGCGGCGGGAAATGCGGAGAGCGTTTCGATTGACGATTTAAAAAGCGGCAGCATTTCTGCGCTTTGCTGTTTCGCAGGCAAAACCATCGAACGTTTGCGAATGAAGCTTGATGAGAAAAAGGGTCAGACAGCAGCCCTGCTTTGCAAACGGAACGGCTTTTTTTTAAATTTGAATTTCTGCACGATAACAAGGCTTAACAACGGTGACTATTTGCTTTTGTCCGTACACGGCGGCGATTCCGCAGCTGAAAACCTTCTTTTCGCAGGTGCTTCGCTGCTTGCGCTCGCCGTCGGCGCAGCGTTGTTTGCAATAAATCTTTCAAAACGCATTACAAAAACGCTTATCACTCCGCTTCAGGGCATTGCGGAACATGCGGACGGCAGCGAGTTTGCGGTTCCGTTTGACGAGCTGAAGCCCTTTGTTGAAACCCTGAAGCAGCGTCAGGCAGCAAAAAACAATATGGAACAGATGCGGCAGGAATTCACAGCAAATGTTTCGCATGAGCTGAAAACCCCGCTCACAAGCATTTCCGGCTATGCCGAAATGATTGCCACCGGCATTGCAAAGGAAGAGGATGTTCAAAACTTTGCGCGGCGTATTCATTCGGAATCCTCCCGTCTGCTGTCGTTGATTGCGGACATAATTCAGCTCAGCGAACTGGATTACATTGAGGGACGTGATGATTTTGAAAACGTTGATTTGCTTGACTTGGCACACGCGACCGAAAACAGCCTTGCTCCCGGAGCGGAAAAATACGGAATTGTGATTTCCGTTGAGGGTGAGCATTTTCAAACGTTCGGATGCCGCAGCCAGCTTGAGGAATTAATTTATAACTTGTGCGATAATGCAATTCGGTACAATAAACGGAACGGAAAGGTTTCGGTAACTGTTTTCGGCAGCGAGGGACGGCCCGCAATTTCCGTTGAGGACACGGGCATAGGCATACCGGAGGATAAGCTTGACCGCGTTTTTGAACGCTTTTTCCGCGTTGATAAGGGGCGCAGCAAGCGCACGGGCGGAACGGGACTCGGTCTTGCAATCGTCAAACATATTGCACTGCGTCACGGAGCTCAAATCTCAATTTCGAGTGAATTGGGAAAGGGAACAAAGATTACCGTTGTTTTTGAAGAGAACAAAGGCGAAAATTCCGATTAAGACATAAATAATTTCAACAAAAAACAGGGCTTTGCCGTTTCATTCGCAGCTAAGCCCTGTTTTTGTTCGCTATAAAGATTTATTCTTTCAGAAAAATCCGTTTTATGCCTTCAGTGTAAAACTTTATGCTTTCAGCATAAAGGCATGGTAAGCCTTAACTGCTTCGTACAGGTCGGCCTTGGAGATGATTTCCCACGGAGCATGCATGGACAGCACTGCAACGCCGCTGTCGATGACTTCCATGCCGTAATTGGCGCAGATGTAAGCGATGGTGCCGCCGCCGCCCTGATCGACTTTGCCGAGTTCGGCAGTCTGGAAGTTGACGTTTGCGTCATCCATCAGCCTGCGAAGCTTGCCCATGTATTCGGCGTTGGCGTCGTTGGAACCGCCCTTGCCGCCGGAACCGGTGTACTTATTGAAGCAAACGCCCCTGCCGAGGTATGCCGCATTCTTGCGTTCAAATACGCCTGCAAAATTGGGGTCATAGCCCGCGCTGACATCGCAGCTGAGCATACGGCAGGCGGTGAGTGCGCGGCGAACGAGCAGGTCGGAATATTCGCCTGTTGCGTTTACAAGCTCTGCAACAGCGTTTTCGAAATACTTGCCGTGCATACCGGTTGCGCCGACGGAGCCGATTTCTTCCTTGTCGGCAAGCAGGCAGCAGCAGGTGTATTCGGGCGTTTCGTCAATGCTGAGGATCGCATTGACGGAAGCATATGCGCAAACGCGGTCATCGTGGCCGTAACCTATGATCATGCTGCGGTCAAGACCGAAATCGCGTGCTGCACCGGCGGGAACAACTTCCAGTTCGGCGGAGAGGAAGTCCTCTTCTTCGATATCGTATTTTTCTTTGAGCAGAGCAAGAACAGCAGCTTTGACGGGCTCTTTTTCTTCATCGTTGAGGGGTTTGCTGCCGATGATGATGTTCAGCTCTTCACCTTCGATAACAACGGAACCCTTTTTGCTCATCTGATCGCGGCTGAGGTGAGGAAGCAGGTCGGAAATGCCGATGACGGGATCGGAGGGATCTTCACCGATAACGATGTTAACAAGCGTGCCGTCCTTCTTTGCAACAACGCCGTGCATTGCAAGGGGCATTGCAACCCACTGATACTTTTTGATACCGCCGTAGTAATGCGTGTCGAGATATGCAAAATCGGTGTCCTCATAGAGGGGATTCTGCTTAAGGTCAATGCGGGGGGAGTCAATATGAGCACCGACGATGTTCAGACCCTTGAAAATGGGCTGTTTGCCGATTTTGAAAAGCATGAGCGCTTTGCCCATGAAGTCGGAATAGACGCAGTCGCCGGGGTTGAGCTTTTCGCCGTTTGCAATGACGGTGTTAAGGTTGCGATAACCCTTTGCTTTTGCCATTTCAACAGTCTGTGCAACGCATTCGCGCTCGGTTTTGCCGTTGTCAAGGAACTTGACGTATTCGGCAGAAATTGCGTTGAGCTTTGAAATATCTTCTTCGGAATAGGTTTTCCAAGCATTCTTTCTTTCCATAGAAACAATTTATCCTCCGTTTTTTGATTGGGTAAACGCCGGTTTAAGGGCTTTGCGCAAAACATTCGGAACATTTTGCACAAAGCGCGGTTTAATCACCGTTCACCCGAGAGCAACTTTGCGCCGCCCGTTCCCGTCAACGGGCAAAGGCGGCGGGGATGCCTCTGTTTTCAAGCAATATGGTAACATTTTTGAAGAAAATATTCAATACCCGAACAAGAAAAATTTGCATCATACCGATAAATTCGGGCAAAACACTCGAATGCACGGCCGAACAGCGGATTAAACCGATAAAAAACATTTAAAGAAAACTTGAAAATCCTTCATGATATATGTATAATATCACTTGCGGAATACATCAAAACGCGATGTGATTCCGCAAAGACTTTCCTCGGCACGAAAGGAGAACCATATGAAAAGATTTATTGCGGCAATGACGGCGGTTATCATGCTGCTGGCACTTGCCTGCACACCTGCGCTTGCACTGAGCGTTCGCGATGCAGCATTGGATGCAGCACTGAACGTTCCCGACGGAAACATTCAGTTCGTTACGGAGGGCGAGTATCCTTGGACTGTTGACGGTGCGAACGGTTGGGCAAAAAGCACCAACTTCCAAGTCAGCAGTTCCGAATCCACCGTCACGGCAACAGTCACGGCGGAAGAGGGCGATATCGTTTCCTTTGACTACAAAGTCAGCAGCGAAGCACGCTATGACAAACTCGTTTTCGCTGTCGACGGCAGCCCTGTTGCTTCAAGCCCCTGGACTTTCTTCTCCGGCGAAATTGACTGGACGAATGTAAGCTATGCACTCACCGCCGGCGAGCATGTTCTCAGCTGGAGTTATCAGAAAGACAGCAGCTCAAACAGCCATGATGACACCGCCTACCTTGACAATGTTTATGTCGGCGCTCCTGCTGCGCCCGAAAGCCTTGAACTGACTCCGAGTCTGACGGTGCAGACTCAGCGCCGCGCGCAGCTCAACTGGACGGTTCTTCCCGAGAATGCATACAACAAGGAAGTAACCTTTGCTTCTGCGGATGAAAGCATTGCCACCGTTGATGCAAACGGACTCGTGACCGGCGTTTCCGTCGGACAGACCGTTATAACCGCAACCACCGTTGACGGCGGAATCACCGCCGAGTGTGCGGTCACCGCTGAACAGGGTCCTGCGGCTGTAACGCTGAACGGCTTCTTCTCCTCAAAATGGTACAGCTTCATCGATGCGGATCCCGCTGCCGCTTCCGAGCTGCCCTATACAATGACTGCAAATGTCACCGCTGCCGAGTTTGCGGGCGGCTATGTTTACGGCTATATGACAAAGGATTATTTCATCCTTAACCCCGAAACGGGTGAAGTTACCTACCCTGCGATGAACACCGGCGATGTTACGATTCGCGATATGGCATATGACCACAGCGCACAGAAAATGTACGCAATCGGCACGGGTGCAGCTTCCGGCAAATTCCTTTACACCGTTGATATTTCAACCGGTGCGGTCACGGAAATTGCACAAATTGTGTGCGGCAGTGAAACACCCATGACGCTTGCGATTTCAACCGACGGCACGGCATATGTTCTTACCGAAAGCTACTCAAATGCAAGCAAACTGTACAGCATCGACCTGCAAACCGGTGTCGGCACGCTTATCGGCAGCACGGGTTTCGGTCACAAACGCTTCCAGTCCATGGCATATGATCACAACACGAACCAGCTCTTCTGGGCAAGGTTCTCCGATTACGGTAACGGCGG
>ENA-ORSA01003321-ORSA01003321.1-human-gut-metagenome-genome-assembly--contig:-NODE-3321-length-10305-cov-3.912976_pt1 | contig 10305 bp, 7 predicted proteins | sample MGYA00242179_ERZ509142 | MGnify/ENA primary metagenome ERZ509142 (study PRJEB26280, sample SAMEA2338659) | human gut metagenome | biome: human gut; feature: human-associated habitat; material: faeces... | reverse complement strand
CATCGGGGAGCGCATTTCCCACATCGTGCTCATGGGCATCGGCGAGCCACTGGACAATTTTGACGAAGTGATGCGTTTTCTGGAAAACATTACCTCGCCGGAGGGCGTCAACATCGGCATGCGCAACATCAGCCTGTCCACTTGCGGCCTGGTGCCCAAGATCGACATGTTGGCCGAAAAGAAGCTGCAGCTCACCCTGTCGGTGTCGCTGCACGCCCCCAACAACCAGATCCGCAGCAGCATGATGCCGGTCAACGATGCCTACCCGGTGGAGCAGCTGATCCAGACGGTGCGCCGGTATCAGGAGACCACCGGCCGCCGGGTCAGTTTTGAATATTCCATGGTGCGCGGTGTCAATGATTCTGATGTCTGCGCAAAGCAGTTGGCAGACCTGATCCGGGGCATGGGCGCGCATGTAAATCTGATCCCCATCAACCCGGTGGACGGCAGCCCGTATTCCGCTACGGATGCAGCCAATGTGCGCCGGTTCCAGCAAAAGCTTGAAAGCCTTGGCGTAAACGCCACGGTGCGCCGCCGCCTTGGCAGCGAGATCAGTGCCGCCTGCGGCCAGCTACGCCGCGACGAAATGAACGGCAAGGCATAAATAGAGGGAGAAACCTATGAAACTTGCAGGAAAAACGGATGTAGGACGCGTCCGGCAGGACAATCAGGATGACTACCGTGCCGGGGAGCTGCCCGGCGATGCAGCCTGGGCGCTGGTGTGCGATGGCATGGGCGGCGCACGCGGCGGGCGGGAAGCCTCGCAGTGTGCATGCAGCGTCATCGAGCGCTGCTTTCAGGAGCAGTACAGCCAGTGCATCCCCGGCGAAGAGGAGACTTTTTTAAAGAAGGCGCTGCTCAGCGCCAACCGCTATGTGTTCCAGAAGGCACTGCGGGAGGAGTCTCTGGCCGGTATGGGCACCACCGCTGTCTGCGCTCTGGTGCGCGGCGGCAAGGCCTATCTGAGCCACGCGGGCGATTCCCGCGCCTACCTGTACCGGGACGGTAAGCTGGCGCAGCTGACCCACGACCACTCCTATGTGCAGGAGCTGGTGGACTGCGGCACCATCACGCAGGAGCAGGCAGAGCATCACCCGCAGAAAAACATCATCACCCGGGCGCTGGGTGTGGATTACCGGCTGGAGCCGGAGTTCACCACCGTGGCGCTGCAGGCAGGGGATGTTCTGCTGCTATGCACGGACGGTCTGACCAATGCTGTGCCTATGGAGCAGCTGGAACAGCTGCTGCGCAGCGAGTCTTTTTACGACCTGCCGGATGCTCTGATCCGCACCGCTAACGAAAACGGTGGCCCGGACAACATCACCGCCCTGCTGGTGGGGATAGAGCCGATGGAGGTGCGCCATGGATAACCTGATCGGTAAAAGACTGGACGGCCTGTACGAGGTGCAGGAACTGATCGGCTCCGGCGGTATGGCCAATGTATATAAGGCGGTCATGCGAGGGCAGAACGGCCCTGTGCCCGCCGGGACTGTGGTGGCGGTCAAGGTGCTGCGGCAGGAGTATATGCACGACCCGGATCTTGTGCGCCGCTTTAAAAATGAATCCAAGGCTATCTCGCTGCTGAACCACCCCAATATCGTTAAAGTGTATGATGTTTCGGTCAACGACCATCTGCAGTATATCGTTATGGAATATGTGGACGGCATGACGCTGCGGGAGTACCTCAACGAGCGGGGCGGCAAGCTTTCCAGCCGGGAGACCGTGCATTTCATCTCCCAGATCCTCAAGGCGCTGGAGCATGCCCACGCCAACGGCATCGTGCACCGGGATATCAAGCCCCAGAATATTATGCTGCTGGATAACGGCCAGCTGCGCATGATGGACTTCGGCATCGCCCGTATTTCCCGGGCAGATAACCAGATGCTGGCCGGCAAGGCGATGGGCAGCGTGCATTATATTAGCCCGGAGCAGGCAAAAGGGGACGAGACCGACTGCACCAGTGACATTTACTCGGTAGGCGTCATGATGTACGAGATGCTCTCCGGTCATCTGCCCTTTGATGCCGATGATGTGGTGGAGGTCGCCATCAAGCAGATCTCGGACGAGCCCCGCTCGCTGCACGAACTGGCACCGGAGGTGCCTTATGCGCTGGTGGAGATCACCGAAAAAGCCATGGCCAAGCTCCCCCAGAACCGCTACCCCTCGGCACGGGCAATGCTGGAAGCACTGGACACCTATGTGCAAAACCCCTCCGTGCTGTTTGAATATCAGTATATTACAGAAGAAGCACCCGAAAAGGTGGTGAAACGTACCATGAACCAGAACCGCGCGATCCGTCAGAACGAACAACCCGCCCCCCGCAAAAACGGCAAGAGCAGATCGGGCAAAAAGCGCCGTACCGTCTTTTTGCCCGCCTTGTTCGGCATCACCATTGCCTTTGCACTGGCCTGCATGGCACTGTGCTGGATGATCCTGAACGATTCCTCCAACCTGATGAACAACAAAGCCGATGTCACCCTTGGAGACTATATCGGCATGACCAAGGATCAGGCCATGGCCACGGATCAGATCGCATCCGGCCAGATCTCCCCGGAGTGGGAAGAAGAATATAACAGCAACTATGCTGCCGGTTATATCTATAAGCAGTCGCCGGTGTCCGGCCGCACCGTCCGCGAGGGACAAAGCGTGACTTTGACCGTTAGTCTTGGTACCCAGTATGTCACCGTGCCGGACTTGACCAACTATGTGCAGACCGACGCAGAGCAGCAGCTCAAGGCACTGGGCGTTTCGGTGCTGGTCACGCAGGCTGTGGATACCACCGTGGCCTCCGGTGCGGTCATCCGCACCGACCCTGCCGCCGGTACGCAGGTAGCGGCAGGCTCTACGGTCATCCTTTATATCAGCCGTCCGCAGGTGTCCACCACCACCAAAGTGCCCTCCCTTACCGGCATGAACGTGAATGATGCCCGCACCCTGCTGGTGCAGAACCATCTGGGTCTTGGCAGCCAGAGCGAAGAATACAGCGACCAGCCCGCAGGTACAGTGCTCAGCCAGAACCCGGCGGCAGGCGCTACCGCAAAGCTGAACAGCCGCGTAAACGTTGTGGTCAGCGCGGGCGCTGCACCGGCGCAGGAGCCGGAGCAGCCGGGTGGCGATGGCACCACTTCCGGCACTACGGGCGAGGGCTCTACCGGCGGCGAGAGCACCGGCGGCAGCAGCGAGTCGAGCTCCAGCAGCAGCTCCACAGGCGGCGGTATTCTGGACTGGTGGTCCTCGCTGCTGGGCTGACGGAGGATGTGCATGAACGGTTATATCGTAAAAGGCATTGGCGGTTTTTACTATGTAAAAACGCCGGACGGTATCGTGGAGTGTAAGCCCCGCGGCATCTTCCGCAAGCAGAAGATCACCCCTGTGGCAGGGGATGAGGTGACGTTGGAAACTGAAAACGGTGCGGCGGTCATTGCACAGATCGCTCCCCGCAAAAACGTTTTTGTGCGCCCGCCGATGGCAAATCTGGATGTGCTATTCCTTGTGGCCAGCACCACCCAGCCCACTCCCAGCACCTTGGTGCTGGATAAGCTTTCGGCCATTGCGGTGGATAAGGGCGTACAGCCGGTGGTGGTGTGCACCAAAAGCGACCTTGTCGAGGCGGATTTTCGGGCTAACGCCTACGCAAAATCCACCCTGCCGTTTATCCGTATCGACTACGAAAGCGGTGCCGGGCTGGACGAAGTGAAGCAGTGGATCAACGGCAGATTGTGTGCCTTTTGCGGCAACTCCGGTGTGGGTAAATCCACCCTGTTGAACGCGTTGCTGCCGGACGCTGCCCGCGAGACCAGCGCCATCAGCCAGAAGCTGGGCCGCGGCCGCCACACCACCCGTGAGGTGACCGTCTTTGAAGCCTACGGCGGACGCATTGCCGACACCCCGGGCTTTGCCAGTCTGGAAGCCAACCGCGCCGGATTCATCCCCAAGGAGAATCTGGAGCATGCCTTCCCGGAATTTGGCCCTTATCTTGGTCAGTGCCAGTTTACCGGCTGCTCCCACCGCAGCGAAAAAGGCTGTGCTGTGCGGGCAGCGCTGGCAGAGGGCAAACTTTCCAAGACCCGGTACGACAGCTACTGCGCCATGTACGACGAGGTAAAGGATGTCAAGGACTGGCAGCGCCCGAAAGTGTAATACGGAAGGAAGAATAAAATGTCCCGTTGTGTGATCCTTTCCGCCTGCCCGGTGCAGCCGGAACTCAAACGCCTGTTGCGCAGTGATGATTTTATCATCGCCTGCGATGCGGGCTACCGCAACTGCGAACGGCTGGGCTGCAAGCCGGATATCATTGTAGGCGATTTTGATTCCGCTCCCTGTCCGCAGCAGAATGCGGACGATATCGTTGTGCTGCCCCACGTCAAGGACGACACCGATACCGAGTATGCCGCAAAGTTCGCGGCGCAAAAGGGCTTTGACGAGGTGCTTTTGCTGGGTGCACTGGGCGGCAGGCGGGTGGAGCATACCCTTGCAAACCTGTGCACCGGTCTTGGGCTGGAGCAGCGCGGCATCCGTGCCGCCTTGCAGGACGAGCGCTCCCGCATCACCTTTGTGCTGCCGGGCGAGAGCCGCTGCTACCCCAAGGAGGAGTTTTTCTACTTCTCGACCTTCCCCATGGAGGGGCGCGCCGAGGGTGTGTACGAAAAAGGCTCCTTCTATGAGTTGGAGGATGCCGTGCTCACAGCAGGCTATCCGCTGGGTGTAAGCAACGAGTACGCCGAAGGCTCAAGCTGCATCACCGTCAGCACCCGGCAAGGCGCGCTTGTGGTGGTGGAGACCATCGCAGATTGAACCCTTCCCGGAACATTTTTGCCTGTCAGACGCTATAATGGGGTAAACATGAGCGAAAGGCGGGGTGGAGATGCAGGTAGTGGTCATTCGCAGCCCGAAAGCGCTGTGCGGCATTCTGCGCAAGCTGTTCGGCATCCGCAAAGAGAACTGAATCCATAAAAGGCCGGTGTGTGGCAGCTGCTGCACACCGGCCTTTTTCTGTCGGCATACCGCCGCTTGCCGCTGCATACACTCTTACGGAAACGGACAGGGAAAGGAGCGCACTGCACATGGAACTGAAGATATTCCGGGACACGCTGCCGCAGGGCGGGGCGGGCTGTACCGTAAAAGCAGAACTTCCGCTGGAGACCGAGATCCGCATCTCGGATGACCTACCGCCGGTGGGTAAGCTGGTCAAGTGCTTTGTCCGCCCGGTGGTGCTGCAGCGGCAGTTGCAGCCGGGCAGACTTACCTTAGAGGGCTATCTGCGCTGCACAGTGTTTTATCAGAGCGAAGCGGAAAAAGGCCTGTGCCAGACCGAGCAAAAGCTGCCCTTCACTCGGCAACTGGAACTGCCGGAGCTTGCCTTTACGGCATGGACAGCCGTGGTGGAAGGGCAGACAGAGTACCTCAACACCCGCGCGGCAGACCCGCGCCGTATTGAGGTGCGGGGTGCCTATGGGCTGGTGGTCACGGTGCACACCCAATGCAAGACCGAGGTGATCACCGCGCTGGCGGATGGCGGCATTGAGCAGCAGCTGCGTACATTGCAAGGTGTGCGAAGCGTGGCTGTGCTGGATAAGCTGGTTACCTTAGAGGGAGAGCTTGTCTTTGCAAAGCCCCCGGCGGCTGTACTGGATATTACCGGCAATGCCTGTGTATCTGAGGTAAAGCTGCTTACCGGAAAGGCTGTGGTTAAGGGGGAACTGCGGGTACAATGTGCATGGCGGGCAGAAGGGGACACTGCCCTGCAAAGTCAGGCGGCGGCGCTGCCCTTCCAGCAGGTGATAGATTTAGAAGGTATTACCGAGGACTGCCGCTGCCTGTGCGTGGCAGAGCCGGTGGGCTTTACCCTGTCGCAGGCGGAAAGCACCGCCGCTCAGCTGACGGCGAATGTCATGCTGCATCTGCGGGCATGGCGCAGCTACCAGCTGCAGGTGGCAGTGGATGCTTTTTCCACCCGATTTGAAACGGAGCTCACGCCGCAGCCGCTCGTTATAGAGCAACTGCTCTGCACTCTGAACGATATCGCTACCGTCACAGGCTCCGGTCCGCTGCCGGATGCAGGGGCGCAGCTGCGGGCCTGCTTTGTGCACTATGGCCCCCAGCAGGCCGTCCAAAAAGGGGAGGGCTGGGTGCTTGCCGCAAAGGCGGTGGTAACAGCCCTTGCGGAGAACACCCTCGGTGAACTGGAAAGCTACGAGAAAACCTTGGAGGTCGCTGTCCCGCTGCCCATCACGCCGCCGGAGGAAACGGTGCTTGTGCCGGAATGTTGGCTGAGCACCGAGAACGTGCAATGCACCTGTGCGGGCGGCACACTGGAAGCTACGATTACTGTCCGGGCAGAGGGCGCGATTTTAGGATGCACCACCAGCCCGGTCATCGGCAGCATCACCCTTGGCGACCCGCTGCCCGATACCGACCCCGAGATCGCTCTGCGAATCTACTACGCGCAGGCCGGGGAGGAGCTGTTTGCAGTGGCCCGGCGGTTCCATGTAGCCCCGGCGCAGATCCTTGCGGCAAACCAGCTGGAGGAAGAGCTTACCAGCCTGCCGCAGGCACAGCGGCTGCTGATCCCGGTCACCTGAGCTGCAAACTTAACGGTACCCCTTTCCCGGATGGCACAAGCTGCCGCGCCGGGGAGGGGGATTCTTTTTTGCCTGTGCCTGCGCAGAAAAAAGCAGCACAAAGAATTACTAAAAGTCACTACAAAAAGATACTTAAAATAAAACGCATTATCGATGTAAAATATAACGAGTATACGTTTAGTATCTTTTGTGCGTGATTTAAAATCAACACAAAATATGCTATGATATCGATTTCAAGGCATGAGAACACTTCGAAAATACGATTTGTATTTAACGCTTTGCAGACCATCCATGGATGTGGTATACTAAGGAAGATGCAAATGCAAACGACTACCGCTTGTCTGCTGTGTCCGGTGTACAGCACGGTTTCTGCCGGGAAAACAGCACGGCGGGCGGCAAAATGATATCGCAGGAGAGTGGAACATTTGGAACTGGAACAGGCTAAAAAGCGCGTGGAAGAGTTGCGCGCTGTTATTGAGAAAAACAACCGACTTTACTACGATCAGGATGCGCCGGAGCTGGAAGATTTTGAATACGATGCCCTGACGCGGGAATTAAAGGAGCTGGAAGCACAGTTTCCCCAGCTGGTCACAGCAACATCGCCCACCCAGAAGGTAGGCGGCACCGCCAGCAGCAAGCTGCCCAAGGTGACCCACGCTGTCAAGATGGAAAGCCTGCTGGATGCGTTCTCCTTCGATGAGCTACGGGACTTTGACCGCCGCGTCCGCGAGTCCGGAGTAGAGCCGGAATATGTCGTGGAAATCAAGATCGATGGTCTTTCCTGTAGCTTGGAGTACGAGAATGGGCAGCTTGTCCGTGCCTCCACCCGCGGTGACGGCGTGGTGGGCGAGGACGTTACCGCAAACGTGCGAGCCATCCGCAGCATCCCCAAGACCCTTAAAGATGCACCGGAGTTTCTGGAGGTGCGCGGCGAGGTGTATATGCCCCACAAGGCCTTTCAGCACCTGTGCGCCGAGCAGGAATTACAAGGTGCTGCGCCCTTTAAAAACCCCCGCAATGCAGCAGCCGGATCTCTGCGGCAAAAGGACGCCCGCATCACCGGCAGCCGTGGGCTTTCTATCTTTGTGTTCAATGTGCAGCAGATCCGGGGTAAGACTCTGACCAAGCACTCCGAAAGTCTGGATTACCTCAAGAGCCTTGGCCTGCCCGTGTCGCCGCGCTACCATGTGGTGCATGATATCGAGGACGCCATTGCTGAGATCGAGAACATCGGCCAGAATCGTGCAAAACTGGATTTCGACATGGACGGTGCCGTTATCAAGGTGAACAATTTTGCCCAGCGGGAGCTGATGGGTTCTACTAACAAATTCCCGCGCTGGGCCATTGCCTTCAAGTACCCGCCGGAGGTCAAGGAAACCACCCTGCGCAGCATCGAGGTGGCCGTTGGCCGCACCGGCGTGCTCACCCCCACTGCCTGCTTCGACCCAGTGTTTCTGGCAGGTACCACGGTAGCTCGTGCCACCCTCCACAACGAGGACTTTATCCGGCAGTTCGGGCTGTGCATCGGGGACACCATTCAGGTGCGCAAGGCGGGCGATATCATCCCGGAGGTCATCGGAGTCACCCATCATGCGGAGGACGCTGAGCCCTACACTATGCCCACAGTCTGCCCCTCCTGCGGTGCGCCGGTGGTGCATCTGGAGGACGAAGCCGCCCTGCGCTGTGTGAACCCGGAGTGCCCGGCACAGGCGCTGCGCAATATCATTCATTTTGCCTCACGGGATGCCATGGATATCGAGGGCTTGGGCGAGGCAGTGGCCACCCAGTTGGTGGAAAATGAACTGGTGCATTCTGCAGCAGATATCTACACGCTGACCCGGGAACAGCTGCTGGAGCTGGACAAATTCAAGGAGAAAAGCGCAGACAATCTGTTACAGGCCATTACTGCCTCCAAGCAGAACAATCTGGATAAGCTTTTGTTCGGCTTTGGCATCCGCAATATCGGCGATAAGGCATCCGCGCTGCTGGCAGAGCATTTCGGCACGCTGCAAGCCATCCGAGAAGCCACCGCAGAGCAGGTCAGTCAGATCGACGGCTTTGGCGGCGTGATGGCACAAAGCGTGGTGGAATTCTTTGCCAAGGAAGGCACTGCCGACCTTGTACACCGTTTGGCAGATGCCGGGGTCAATATGCAGTGGAAGGGTGAGCCGAAGGGAGACAAGCTGGCAGGCAAAACGCTGGTTGTCACCGGTACGCTGGAGACGCTCTCCCGCAACGAAGCCGAGGCATTGATCGTGAAAAACGGCGGCAAAGCCAGCGGCTCCGTCTCCAAAAAAACAGCCTATGTGGTGGCCGGTGCGGCGGCGGGCTCCAAGCTGACCAAAGCGCAGGCGCTGGGCGTGCCGGTGCTGACCGAACAGGAATTTCTTGCCATGCTGCAAGATGCCCCGGCAGAACCGGAAACGACTTAAAGCGGCTTTCCTGAACGTCGAAATACAGATAATTTCAAAAGCTTCTGCAATGCTGTTGCAGGGGCTTTTTTGTTTTCTGATTCGCGGTTCTAAGAGCGCACAAAGCGCATACAATGCTAGCACAAAGCTTTCGTGGAAGGAGAAATCAAAGTGGACGAGTATTACCGGGCCGTCAGAGCCCTTCCTACTTGGCTTGCAACGCCGCTGGCACAGCTGCCCGCACAAACGGCAGCACATGTACAGGAACTGCGCCTGCGCACAGGTTGTGCGGTCACATTTACCGTGCAGGGGCGGCAATGCTCTGTTTCTGCACTGCCGGGTTGTCCTCCGGCATTGGCTGCAATGCGGCTGGACGCGCTGCAAATAGAGGAGATCTTCCACACCCTTTGCAACAGCTCAGTGCACACCCATGAAAGGGAACTTTCCGAGGGCTACCTGACCACCGCTGCCGGAAACCGCGTGGGCGTGGCAGGGCAGTTCGTGCAGCGGGAAGGGCATGGCATCACCCTGCAAAAGGTCACTTCGCTCAACCTGCGTATCGCACGTAACTGCACTATCCGCCTGCTGCCTGCACTGGACAAACTGCTGGAGCAGCATTTTACTGGGCTGCTGGTGGTGGGAGAGCCCGGCAGCGGCAAGACCACCCTGCTGCGCACCATTGCCCGGACGCTGGCCGAGCGGCAGCGTTTGGTGGCAGTGGTGGACGAGCGGAACGAGCTTTTCCCGCCGGAGCAGGCTTTGCCGCCGCTGGAGCGCATTGGCGGAGTGGACAAAGCCCGCGCCGTCCAGATGGCGCTGCGTACGCTGGCACCACAGGTGATCCTGCTGGACGAGCTGGGTAGTCTGGAGGAAACGATGGCACTGGAACAGGGCTTTTTCAGCGGGGTGGACTTTATTGCCAGCATCCACGCGCCGGACGCTGCACAGGCGCAGTGCCGCCCACAGGTGCAGGCGTTGCTGCAACGCGGGATGCTGCGGCAACTGGTCGTCCTTGCCGGGCGGGAGACGCCGGGCTGCATCCGGGAAGTGTGCGCCGTATGAGCGGCCTTCTGCGCGGGTTCGGCTTGTTTTTGCTCCCGTTGTGCGGTTGGCTGGCAGGGGATGCAGTACAAGCCAAAACCGCTCAGCATCTCGCTGCCCTGCAGCGCACCATCGAGCTGTTGCAACGCATCCGGCAGGAGATCCAGTACCGCCGGGCAGACCTGCAAAGCCTCTACCGGCAGCTTTGCCGCGAGGATCTTGTGTCGCAAATCCCCGGCGGTACATTGCAGCAGCTGCCCGCGCCGGAACCA
>ENA-ORSA01003313-ORSA01003313.1-human-gut-metagenome-genome-assembly--contig:-NODE-3313-length-10317-cov-2.235042_pt1 | contig 10317 bp, 10 predicted proteins | sample MGYA00242179_ERZ509142 | MGnify/ENA primary metagenome ERZ509142 (study PRJEB26280, sample SAMEA2338659) | human gut metagenome | biome: human gut; feature: human-associated habitat; material: faeces... | reverse complement strand
CCGTGAAAATCGAGCCGCCGACGCTGTTGCTCAGCGAGAGATAGACAAGGCTGTGCAGGTTTTCGCGGCCGCGGATCTCGGCGAGTCCGGCGGCGTTCGCGTCGTTGATGAAGCGGCAGGGGAAGGGGATGCAGCGGCTGAACTCCTCGACCGGCACGCCGCGCAGACCGAGCGCGTGGGAATAGACGAGCGTTTTCTCGTCCCGATCGAGAATGCCGGGTAGGGAAATACCGACACCGAGCACGGTTTCCGTCGGGCATCCCTCTTTTTCGAGCAGGCTCTTTACAAGCTCGGCGAGTCCGGCGGCGTAGGCGTCGCACCGCTCAAAGGGGCGCTTTTTTCGCTCAAACCGCACCAGTTCGCCGGATAAATCGACCAGAACCGCACCGATATGGTTCTGCGTTATTTCGAGACCGACCGCATAGCGGGCGTTCCGCACCGGGGCAAAGGCTTTCGCCTTGCGGCCGCCGGTGGACTCGAAGGTGCCGACCTCCTGCACCAGTCCCATTTCCATCAGCTCTTTGACGTTCTGGAGCACAGTCGGCCAGCTGTTACCGACCTTGGCCGCCAGTTCGGGCTGGGAAATGCGCTCGCAGGCAAAAATGCTGCGCATCGTTCGAATGCGGTTGATTTTCTTTACATCGCGGTTGTTCGCTCCGCCTTTTATCATCTGGATGCGTCACCTCCGAATACGAAAACGACATCTGAAATGTAATTTATAAAGTCATTTCTATTATAGGGAATTCGGAGAGATTATGCAAGGGGAAACCTTTGATTCGGCGGAAGTTATAAAATAATAGAAACCCCGGAGCGGCTGCCCCGGGGTCTGTCTGCTGTCCAATCAAATTTTTAGTTCTTGCTGCGATACAGGAACGTTACGATCTGCGCTCTGGTGCAGCCGTCTGCCGGGGCGAATGTCGTTGAGGAAGTGCCGGTAGTGATGCCGTGCGCGACCGCCCACTGAACTGCATCGGCATAGAATGCGCCGTCCGCCAGATCGCTGAAGGCGAGATCTGTCTTGGCTGCGGGTTTGCCTGATGCACGCCACAGGAAGGTTACGACCTGATCGCGCTGTACCGTTACATTCGGGTCAAAGGAAGTTGCAGAAACGCCGTTCGTTACATTGTTCGCAACCGCCCACAGAACCGCCTGATAGTAATAATCCGAACGTTTGACGTCGGTGAACGGATTATCTACGCTGTTCGTCTGCGGAGAACCGGCAGCGCGCCACAGGAAAGTGACCGTCTGTGCGCGCGTACAGGTCTCCTGCGGCCCGAAGGTCGTTTCGGTCAGACCGGAAGTCACCTTGCTGCCTACCGCCCACTTCACCGCATCATAGAAGTAATCCGACTTGGCAATATCGGAAAATCCGGTATCGGGATCTTTCATCGGAGCCGTCGCAAAACGCGCCTCGATGGTGTGCGCGGTCTGCACCTTGACGAACTTATAGGACGCTACCGCACCGATGCTTTTGCCGTCCACCAGAACGTCCGCGATTTTATAGCCGTTATTTGCGGTAATCGTATAGTTCTGATTGTTGCCGTTGGTGATGCTGCTGGTACCGTTCGGGCTGATGCTGCCGCCAACGCCTGCCTTGGCCGTAATCGCATGCTTTTCTCGGGAGATATAGCCGCCCGAACCCTGCAGGACCGGGAAAGTTGTATACGCTTCGCCAAGTGCGCGTCCGTCTCGGCCAGTTCCCTTGAGGGTATAGTAGCCCGGCTTTGCATCCGGATCGACCCATACGCCCTTGTTACGGATATAGACTTCGGAAGGCTCCTGCCCCTCTTCATCTGTAATCGACCAGTCCACCTTGCTGAAAATATCGTTGCCGTCGGCGTCATAGGCATATACTACGGCTACCGTACCGCCGTACATGCCGGGCCAGCCGGCAAGATCGACCTTAACGGAAACAACGGTCGGCAGTTCTTCCTCCGCTGCGCCTGCCGAGAAGACAGCCATGCTGCATACCGTCATAAGCGCCAGCAACAGAGATACGATTCGTTTCATCCTTTTCAAATGTACCACTTCCGTAAATTGGAATTCGTCAATGTTTGACTTGTTTCAGTTTACAACATTTTCTGCGGGATGGCAAGGGCGTTCCGGAGGGTTCGCTTCGTGTGCTGCATGAAGATAACTTCGCTTTTGATTATTATCGGTATAGCACATAACAAAGCCGGAATCAAGCGTGATTTGGTCGTGGATTTTGTCCGGCCCACGCGGCTTTGTTCGAACTATTCGGATTCCATAGACAACATTATACAATAAGTTCTCAATATTTCAACGAATAGCCGCAATTTTTCGGGCGGTTCCATAACATTTATGGGCTGATGAATGACTGACAGAAACATACAGAAATATACTTTTGCTGAAATTTTATATAACCAATATTGACAAAGCAGGCAGAGGGGGTATAATAAGCGTGTCAAATAGGCACAAGGGTACCCTTGTATCAGGATAGTCCTATCCTGATACAATCCGTTCTAATGACAAAATTTTTCGGAGCGGAGCGGAGAGACCTGCGGCCGAAGGTTCTGCAAATGAACGGAAAACCGCAGAACCGGAATATAAGCGGAAGTTGCCGCAATCCTCATGCGTTTTTGTGAGAATGTTAAGTAAAAAATAAACATCTTTCTGAGAGCAGCTGCACCTTACCGTGCGGCTGTTCCTTTATGGAAAAGGGGGGCATTCTCCTTGATGGGAATGAGCGAAAACAGGGCGCAGAGGGCGGTTTTAGAACGGCTTTTCGCCTTGCAGGACACGAAATACCGGGCGTTTCAGAGCAAGCTGATGCCGACCGTCGCGCCCGAAACCGTAATCGGCGTGCGCACGCCGCTGCTGCGGAACCTCGCAAAGGAGCTTGCGGCCCCCGCCGAGGCGGCGGACTTCCTGCGCGTTCTGCCGCACGCATACTACGAGGAGAACAACCTCCATGCGTTCCTCGTGGAGAAAATCCGCGACTACGACGCAGCGCTCGCGGAAACCGAACGGTTCCTGCCGTACATCGACAACTGGGCGACCTGCGACTGCTTTTCGCCCAAGGTTTTCGCGAAGCATAAGGACGAGCTGCTGACGCCCGTCCGCCGGTGGCTCTTATCGGAAAAACTCTACACCGTGCGCTACGCAATCGGCATGCTGATGCGGCATTATCTCGATGCGGATTTCCGGCCGGAATACCTCGCGTGGGTGGCGGATGTGCAGAGCGAGGAGTATTACCTGAACATGATGCGTGCGTGGTACTTCGCCACGGCGCTCGCCAAGCAGCCGGACGACACGCTGCCGTATCTCACCGAGCGGCGGCTCGACGTCTGGACGCACAACAAGGCCATTCAGAAGGCCGTGGAGAGCTATCGCATTCCGCCCGAATTGAAGCAGCACCTTCGCGAAATGCGCATCCGCGCGTAAAACTTCCATAAAAAACCGGAGCGCACGGCCCAAATCGTCAGGCTGTGCGCTCCGGTTTTTACTTATCGTCCTTATGGTTCATCGCGCTGATAACCGTTTTCAGCACGTTTTCCAGATACGGAAGCTGGCTGGGCGCGACGCTTTCGACCATAGGGGAGAGCGCTTTGAACACCGACAGCTTCTCCTTTTTCTCCTGTTTGCCGAACAGAATGTAATCGGTGGACAGGCTGAGTGTCGTCGCAATGCGGCACAGCGTCGGCACGGACATACCCTTGACGCCGAGTTCGATGTCGGAACAGAAATTTCCACAAAGCGCCGCAGCTTTAATTGTGCGGTGTTACCTTAATGCATATCACTTTCTTCTCCCTGCGGGACGGCTCGCAGGGAGGGAAAACCCCGGCAGGAGGAGAAATATATTATGGAAACTTTAAGAATCGGACTTGTAGGCACCGGCGGCATCGGACGCACCCATATCGAACGCATCAACAACACGCTTCAGGGCGGCAAGGTCGTTGCCTGCGCCGACCCGGCGAGCGCATTCGGCTTTTCGGTTGCCGAGAAGTACGGCATCAAGGGCTTCGAAAACCCCATCGACATGATAAACTCCCCGGAAATCGATGCCGTTATGTGAACCACGTCCGACCCGTATCACGAGGAGTACGTTCTCGCCTCCATCGCGGCAGGCAAGTACGTGTTCTGCGAGAAGCCGCTCGCGCCCAAGGCGGACGCCTGCAAACGCACCGTGGAGGCCGAGAGAAAGGCAGGGAAGAAGCTGGTTCAGGTCGGCTTCATGCGCCGCTACGACGAGGGATACAAGCAGCTCAAGGCGGCGGTTGACAGCGGCAAGTACGGTGAAGCGCTGCTGCTGCACTGCGCACACCGCAACCCGTCTGTTCCGGATGACTGGGACAACTCCATGGCGGTAGAGAACTCCATGGTTCATGAGATCGACGTGCTGCGCTGGCTGCTCGGCGAGGACTACGCGACCGCTGAGGTCCGCTACGGCAAGTCCACGAACAACGGCCCGAAAGACTTGCACGACCCGCAGATCATGATCCTGACCACCAAGTCCGGCGTGCGCATCGACGTTGAGTCCTTCGTCAACAACAAAAACGACTACGACATCAAGTGCGAGATCGCCTGTGACGGCGCGGTGCTCAATATGCCGAAGCCGAACTACATCTCGGTAAACGCGAACGCAACCACCGGTCAGGCGATGTACACCGACTGTTTCCAGCGCTTCGCGGATGCGTACAACGCGGAAATCCAGACCTGGATCAACGCCTCCAAGGCAGGCTACGTTGACGGCCCGACCGCATGGGACGGCTACTGCTGCCAGGTTGCAGCGGCGGCGGCCTCCAAGGCACGCGAGACCCAGACCATTCAGCCGGTCGTCTACGACGAGATGCCGGACTTCTACAAGGCATAATTTCCCGCACTTTTCTTCAATTCATCTCAGAACCTATCTTCTCTCTTTTTCTTCGGCGGGTGTGCGAGGTTCGTGCACCCGTCTGCACTGCAAGGAGGCAAATTTATATGAAACTCGCAATCTGCACTGACGTTTTCGCTGATCTGTCCTACACGGACATGCTCGACAAGGTAAAGTCCCTCGGCATCGACGCGGTCGAGATGACAGCCGGCGGCTGGGGCGCCCGCAAACACTGCAACACCGCGGAGCTTCTTGCTGACGAAGGCAAGCGCAAGGAATTCATGGGCGAGCTCGAGAAGCGCGGCATGCGCATCTCCGCGCTGAACACCTCGTGCAATCCGCTCTGGCCGTCTGAGACCGGCGAGGAATACAAGAAGTCCATGTACGACTGCGCAACGCTGGCAGGTCTGCTCGGCGTTAAGAAGATCGTAGCCATGGCCGGTCTGCCGGCAGGCAACGAGACCGACACCACTCCGAACTGGATCACTTCCACCGTTTCGTGGCCGGATTTCATGGCTCCGGCTTATGAATATCAGTGGAAGGTAACCATCGAGTTCTGGAACGAATTTATCGCACACTGCAAGAAGTGCGGCATCGAGCACATCGCTATCGAGGAATTCCCGGGCACCATGGTTTGGTCTGCTTCGACCCTGCTCAAGCTGCGTGAGGCTACCGACCCGATGCTCGGCATCAACCTCGACCCGTCCCACATGATGGTGCTGGGCGCGGACCCGATCGCGGCTGCCCGTGCGCTCAAGGGCTGCATCTTCCACGTTCACGGCAAGGATGCCCGCATCGAGCGCGGTCTGGCCGACACCGACGGTCTGCTCGAGCCTCGTCCTGTTACCGAGTCCGCTGACCGCGTTTGGAACTATGTTGCAGTCGGCTGCGGCAAGGATCTCCAGTGGTGGAAGGAATTCTTCTCGGTCTGCCACATGATGGGCTACGACGGCGACGTTTCTCTCGAAATGGAGGACCTCACCATGACGGTTGACGCCGGTGTTCATACCTCCATCGACGCGCTCCGCCAGACGATCAGCCGGTAAAACGTAAAATATAAAACAGTATAGAACCCCTTCCCGTTATTCCTCTCGTAACGGGAAGGGGTTGGTTTTTCAGGGGGTAAAGTCCATCATGCAGCCGGTCTGTGCCTTTGGTTCTCTCGTGAAATTTCAGGAGGTGTATCGATGGATCAATTCTCTGAGGTCGTTTAGCGTGATATGCGCAATATCATTGGCGGTATCAGCAGGTGATAAGGCGTCTTCGGCAGGGTAAGGGAGATAATAAAGCGTATCATCGTCACCTACTAACATCTGACAGAATTTCCAACCCAACTGTTCATATGCATCAGCCGGCATGTCGTCGGTCGGAGCGCCGAGGAAAAAGATATACTGCTGACCGACTAAGGGGCTTTCCTGCATATCGGCTGCTTGGCGGATGATCGTATTTTCCAACTCTTCATCAGTCATATCGGTATAGCTTTCTCGATTATGTTCCGCCGCGGCAACATCTTTCATAGAAATATACCCGCCATATGCGTGGATCGTAATGTTTGACCTGTCCGACAGGTCGCCGGACAACACGTCTTGTACAGCGGCGTCAATAACGGTCCATGCGTTAGCGCCGATGGAAGTATATTCTATGTTATCGACTGTCGCCTGAACGATGGCAGTTGTGTGCGGAATGACTTCTTCGAGAACTGGGCGATATGCTAAATCAAGGCGGGAATTGTCGTTTATAACGGTTTTATCCTGATAAATTGAGGGCGTTTCTTGCTCGAAAAGTATGATTTCAGAGTCGGGAATTGGGGTTTCTTGGAGCAGGGGAGTGTTGTCTGTTGCGGAAGTCTGATCGTCAGCGCTCTGACACGCCGTCAGCGAAATAATTACAAGGACGCTTAGGAGTAAAATGGATATTTTGGCTCGGTGATGCTTCACGACAGGTCGCTCCTTTCCGTTTATGGATAGATTTATTATATCGCTGTATCAATAGTCTGTCTATTCATTTGAAGAGGAAACGGTATATTCCCAATTTGATAAATAAAAACAGCAGGCACATTCGTGTCTGCCGTCCTGCTGCCCGTCACGGCTTTTGTGCTGTGGCGGGTATTTTTTTGCGTTGAAATGGCCTGTCCTTGCGGCTGCCGGAGATTGGCGGTCAAGGGTGTTGATAAAAGTACGATTTACTACACAGTGTACAGTATTTTTACTTTGGACTGCTTATTCCATTAAAGTATTTACAATTATATCAAAAAATACGCGAAACTACAAGGCTTTGGCAGGTTATTAACCTGTACTATTTGCTACACTTTTGTCGAGTAATGTGAGGGTTAAGGAATGGAACCGAGAAGCTTTTATTACTCCTGCACACCGGAAGCTGACCGCGAAACGCAGTTCGAAAGCTTCCGTTCGATGGGAGCACACGAAAGCGAGATTTTCATTGATGTGTGCGGGCACAGAAAGTCGAGCCGCAGCAGTCTGGCGATGCTCAAGCGCATCGGTCTGCGTGAGGGCGACCGGCTGACTATTCCGACGCTGTACTGTCTGAGTGATTTGAAAAAGGGACTTGCAGATGAGCTGAACTGGCTTCGGCAGCACGGAATTCAGCTGCGGATTGCCGATATTCCGATGACGATGCGCTGCTCTGATGAAACGGAGCAGCGCCTTGCCAGCGAAATGCTGTATCAGGTGATCGATGCGACGGTTCTGAAGGAGCGCGAGGAAAAACGCCAGAAGCAGAGCGAAGGTATCCGTGCGGCACAGGAAAAGGGCGTGCATATCGGCCGCAAGCCGATGGAGCGCGGCACAGAGTTCGAAACACTGAAACAGCAGTGGCAGCGCGGCGAGGTCTCGCTCAGAGAGGCCGGAAGACGGCTCGGCGTGACGCATCAGACGTTTAAGAAGTGGGTGGAGGAGCCCGAGGAAGATTAAGGATAAGGTTGTACAAATTCATGTCAAAAACACAGCAGGGGTTCTCGACCAGAGAACTGAAGAAGATTTTTTCGATTGTTTTCGTCGCGTACATGGTGCTTGCGGTGGCGTTTTATTTTCTCGCCGGAGAGCAGCTGCGTTATCGCGACTCGCGCGGCAATATTGAGATGCCGGTAGCGAACGCTGCGACGGTTGAGTTGACAGCAGGTTCGGTTGTGGAACAGCAGTTCACGCCGAAAATTCAGATTTTTGAGCATCTTTCCGTGCAATGGGGCGTGTTCAACCGTGTCAATCACGGCACTGTGAACGTGCAGCTTGTGAACCTGGCAACGCAGGAAGTCCTGCTTGATCAGAATTTGCAGGCGGATCAGATTACGGAAGGTCAGATCACGACGTTCGATTTTCCAGCGCTGGAAACGGTCTGCAATGCGCCGCTTGCGTTGCATATCACCTCGCCCGATGCAATGGCTGGTGACGCGCTCACGCCGGTGATGAAAACCGATGCTTCGCTGGAAAACGGTCAGTTGTATGTCAATGGACAAGCTGTTGCAGGTGAACTCGCCTTCTCTGCTACTGGCAGAGATTATATCTGGACGGGCCTGCACTATTGGCAGTTCGCAGCCGTCGGCGCGGTAATCCTCGCGGCGCTGCTGATGATGTTGCTTCACAAGCACAAGACCGGCAAGAAAAGCCTGATTCTCAATGCAATGGTTGCGCTGCGGCGGGATCACTTTCTGATCAAGCAACTCGTCGACCGCGATTTCAAAACCAAGTATAAGCGTTCGGTTCTGGGTGTATTCTGGAGCTTTTTGAATCCGCTTTTGAATATGCTGGTACAGTATATCGTGTTTTCCAACCTGTTTCGCTTTGATATTCCGTACTTTCCGGTTTACTTGCTTTGTGGCAACGTAATCTTCAATTATTTTTCTGAATCATGCGGTATGGCGCTGAACTCTATTACAGGTAACGCAAGTCTGATTACCAAGGTATATATGCCGAAGTATCCACTGACACGTATCCTGTCGTCCATGATCAACCTTCTGATTTCGCTTATCCCGCTTGCAATCGTAGCGCTGATCATGGGACTTTGGCCGACAAAGGCGTATATTCTGGTGATTTATCCGTTGATTTGCCTTGCAATCTTCTGTTTGGGACTCGGTATGCTCCTTGCGTCGGCGATGGTTTTCTTCCGTGATATTCAATTCTTGTGGGGTGTACTGGTCACAATCTGGATGTATCTGACGCCGATCTTCTACCCAGTCAGCATTCTGGAAGAACACCTTGCATGGGTCGTAAACGTCAATCCGCTGTACTATTACGTCACCTTTGTGCGTTCCTGCTTGATTGACGGCATTTCGCCTGAGCCGATTATGTATGTAAAATGTGCGCTGTTCGCACTGGGCACGTTGATTGTAGGCGCATCGGTATTCAAAAAAACACAGGATCGTTTCGTCCTGTATCTGTAAGAGGCAGTAAAAATGAGTCAACCAATTATTCAAATACAGGATGTTACCATGCGCTTTCGCATGTCAAATGACCGGATTATGTCGCTCAAAGAGTTTGTGACAACAGCTCTGCGCGGGAAGCTGAAATACAAGGAATTTGAAGCGCTCAAGCACGTTTCGTTTACTGTTAATCGCGGCGAAACCGTGGGAATTATCGGACGAAACGGTTCCGGCAAGAGCACAATGCTGAAAATCATTTCCGGCATTATGAAACCTACGGAGGGCAGCGTTTCGGTAAACGGTAATATTGTGCCTATGCTTGAACTGGGTTCGGGTTTCGATATGGATTTGACAGGACGTGAGAATATCTTCCTCAATGGTGCGATTTTAGGCTACACGGAGGCATTTCTCAAGGAGAAGTACGATGAAATCGTTGCTTTTTCTGAACTGGGTGAGTTTATTGATGTGCCGATTCGTAACTACTCATCCGGTATGCTGATGCGTCTGGCGTTTTCGGTTGCCGCTATGGTGGAGCCGGAAGTGCTTATCGCAGATGAAATTTTAGCTGTCGGTGATGAGGCGTTTCAGCATAAAAGCCTGAACCGTATGAAGGAAATGATGTCCGGCGGTACGACCGTACTGCTCGTGTCGCACTCGCTTGATCAGATTCGAGAGGTGTGCGATCGCGTGGTCTGGCTGGATCATGGAAATGTGAAGATGATTGGAGAGGTGACCGAGGTGTGCGATGCATACACAATATGATACAGAGCTATCGAAAATATGCGAGAAATACAGCGCACCGATCTTACGGGACTTCGTATGGTGGGTTCTGATTGAAGCCAAACGCAGAAACATCCGCAAGCTATACTTTTTAGCTCGTGACGGATATGTTATGCGTGAGGTTGCGCTTGTATTATGCGAAAAGTTCAATTTAGATATTGAGTGCCGCTATTTATACACATCTCGAGCAGCGTTACGTATGCCAACATACCACTTGATTGGCGAAGAAGCATATGATCTGCTGCTCGGATATTCTTATCAGGTTACACCGAACTCCATGCTCCAACGAGCGTTATTATCGGATACGGTAAAAGCGAAGATACTCTGC
>ENA-ORSA01003305-ORSA01003305.1-human-gut-metagenome-genome-assembly--contig:-NODE-3305-length-10340-cov-3.405250_pt1 | contig 10340 bp, 11 predicted proteins | sample MGYA00242179_ERZ509142 | MGnify/ENA primary metagenome ERZ509142 (study PRJEB26280, sample SAMEA2338659) | human gut metagenome | biome: human gut; feature: human-associated habitat; material: faeces... | reverse complement strand
GTTCCTTCCGTCTCTCGAGCGCTTGTCTATATTACCAAGTTGGTTTCAAATTGTCAACACCTTTTTTCAAATTTTTTAAAAAAAGTTTTTTCGACTTTTTTCAACCGCCTCAGTGGATGTTTATTATAGCACTGTCATTTCAGGAATGCAAGAGTTTTTTTATTCTATCGGTTGTTCAATTATACCTCCCCCCAAGCACACCTCTCCCAGGTACAATACAGCATACTGCCCCGGCGTCACCGCCCTCTGCGGGCTTATAAACTGTACGGCTATTCTCTTCCCTTCCACTTCTACATGGCAGGGTACATCCTTTTGTCTGTATCTGAATTTCACCGTGCAATCAAACGATTGCGCCGGCGGTTCTCCGCAAATCCAGTTCATCTTATCGGCCGTCAGCCCTTTGCTGTACAGCGCCGGATGGTTTTTCCCCTGGCAAATGTACAGTGTCCCGCTAGCCGGATCTTTTTTTGCCACAAACCACGGTTCCCCGCTGCCCGTTCCGCCGATGCCGATCCCCTTTCGCTGTCCGATAGTATAGTGAAACAATCCCTCATGCTGCGCCATGATCTTCCCCGTATCAATATCCACCATCGGTCCAACGCTTTTTTGAATATATTGTCCGATAAACCTTGAAAAGTTTCTTTCCCCGATAAAGCAAATCCCGGTAGAATCTTTTTTCGCTGCCGTAGGAAGCCCTGCTTTTTTCGCCAATTCTCTCACTTCCGATTTTTGCAGGCCGCCCACAGGAAACATCGCCTTGTTCAATTGCTGCTGGTTTAATCCGCACAAAAAGTAAGTTTGATCCTTGTTATCGTCCGCCCCCCGCAGCAAAGAAACCGTCTCGCCTTCTCTTTTCAGCTGGCAATAATGTCCCGTCGCCAATGCTTGCGCGTCCGTTTTCAATGCGAAATCCAAAAATGCATTAAATTTTATCTCGCTGTTGCACAGAACATCCGGGTTCGGCGTTCTCCCCGCCTCGTATTCCTCCAGAAAAACAGAAAAAACACGATCGCGATACTCTTTGGAAAAGTTCACCGTATAATAGGGAATATCAATGGCATCACAGCAGCGGCGCACATCGTCGTAATCATCCACGGCCGAGCAAACGCCGGATTCGTCCTCTTCTTCCCAATTTACCATATAGATGCCCGTCACTTCATATCCCTGCTGTTTTAACAGCCAGGCCGCAACCGAAGAATCCACCCCTCCGGACATTCCTACCGTAACACGCATGTTTCATCCCCCTTTTGCTTTATTATACTGTACACCGATACCCCTGGCAAACATCGGTTGCCTATTTTACAAAAACGCTGTACAATATCCCTAACTTTTTCAATCCATTTTAGGAGGAATGTGTAATGGCAGTCTTTGAAGCCAAGAAAAACGGCGTTCTTTTGACCAACGATCCTGAAAAAGTCAATTTAGAGGAGATTTGCGATTTAATCGAAAAACAATACTGGGGCCCGTCCCGTGTACGCCGCACCACCAAAAAAGCATTTGAAAATTCTTATTCTTTCGTGTTGTTGAAAGACAATGCCTTGGTTGGCTGTGCCCGTGTCGTCACGGATTTTGTCACCTGCGCTTATATCGAAGATGTCGTTGTGGATGATTGCCTGCGCGGCCAGGGCATCGGCCAGTGGATGATTCACGAAATCATGCATTGTCCCGATTTGGCAGAGCAGCATCGTTGGCTCCTCATGACGGTAGATGCTCAAACCTTTTACCAAAAGCTCGGGTTCACCGCGCCCGGCCATCCGGATTGGATCATGGAATATACCCAGCCCTATCCCACAAAATAAGCAATAAAAAAGAGCCTGTCTGGCAGGCTCTTTTTTCTTTTCCCTTACGCTTCCGTAACGGTAAATCCTTCTTCTTGAATCGCAAGTTTGATGATGTTGGCGGTTGCCGGCATATCAAAATGCACTTCCACAGCACCCGTTTCCGCATCCACGATCACTTTTTCCACGCCTTCAAACTGTTTGGCAGCACGGCGCACCTTTTTCGGGTCTCTTTCTGTTTCCATGCCGCTTACTTTCAAATTCAAAATTTCCATTGGGCATCCTCCCTGTTTTTTGGCATCTTCATACCTGTTTTCTTTCATGATAGCGGGTTCCGGCTTTTCTGGCAACCTTTTTTTGCGTTTCTTTTCCCAATCCATTACAATAGCCTCAAGGAGGTTTTCTATGAAACGTATTCATTTCGTGTTGCTTTTGTTCCTTTTGTCGGGCAGCTTGCTTCTTTCCGGCTGTTCCGCCTCCGATGCACCCCAGCTCAAGGTCAGTGTCATAGACGTAAAGCATGGAGACTGCATCGTCTTGCAGTCTCCCGAAGGACAAACCATGATGATCGACACCGGCAACGGCTCCTACAATGCGCAGTCCGCCATTGGCGATACTTTAGAGCAGCTGAATATTCAACATTTGGATTCTCTAATTCTAACCCATCCGGATAAAGATCATATCGGCGGTGTTTCCTGGGTGTTGGAAAACTATGACGTAACCGCTGTTTATACCACCGCCCGCTCCAAAGATACGGATTTATATCGTTCTGTACAAACCGCCATCAAGCAGGAAGGGAGCACCTATCTTTTTTTATCCAAAGGCGACCGTTTTCAGTTCGGCTCTGTGGATGTCTCCGTCCTTTCCCCCTATGATGCCGAAGACGAAAAAAACGTCAACAATGCAAGCCTCGTTTTGCAGTTTACCTATGGTCAAAACCGTCTGCTTTTCATGGGCGATGCCGAGGATAAAATAGAAAAGGCCCTCGTCAAAGAATATGGTGATTCCTTACGCAGCACCTTTTTAAAACTGGGCCATCACGGCATAGATGTCGCTTCGTCAAAATTTCTCAATGCCGTGCAGCCCAAAATCGTTGTCATCAGCAAGGACGACGATTCCGGCTATGAGGATAAAAAACTAAAAAAACAGCAAGCCGCTTACGAAAACATTGCACAGATCGGATCCGCCTTATATCGAACCGATTTGAACGGCACCATGCATTTCTCTTTCTTCAGTGACGGCGCTTATACCACACCTTAATTGTATAAAAATTCAAATACCCGGGATATCCTTCCCGGGCTTTTGTTTTACCTTTTATCCGTTCCACTCCCCTCTATCCCTGCGGTTTTCCTTTTTTATTTTATATATAGTGTTAGTTTCTTATTTTTAATACATCCAATTGTATATTTCTCTTTTCCTTCCCTTTTTTATATTCCCTGTAAATCCCTGCCCGTTATGCCCCGTCCTTTTGCCTCTTCTCTTTTTATGCATTTCCATGCTTTTAAATCTCATATTCTCTCAATCTCTCTTTTTATACAAAAACACAGAAATCCGAAAATTTTCTCCGTTTTATCTCTCTCCTTTTTCAGCCCTTCTTCCATTTACCCCCCTGCCGTTTTTGTTCTTCCCCCCCTTTCAGTCTCCGCTAAAATTTCCCCTAGTCCCTCTTCACAGCCACCCTGCCAGCGCTCGTTTTCTTCTTTCAACCCCGCATAAATCTTTCTTCGCTCTCCTAAAATAGTTTGCTGTGTTTCTCCACAACCTTCCGCCCCTCTTGCCTCGCACCCTCTATTTTGCATGCGCTTCGCGTATCCTTCCGCAGCCGCTTCTCATCCTTAGGCAATCTCCCAAATCAAATTTCCCCCTTTCTCGTCTCTCCGTTCTCCCCAAACTTATTTATCCTTCCCGCGCTTTCTCCCATAACTCCATCTTCCAGGCGTCCTGCACAAAAGCATAAACTGTCTTGCGCTGTCTCCCTGTTTTCTTCTTTTTTGTTCATGCCGGTTTTTCTCAATCCGTTAAATTCCCATTCATCCCCCTCTCTGTGCTCGTTCTTTTCTCCCCCGCTTTCCGTCCATCACCTTTTTTCTTGCCTTGAATTTTCTCACTCATCCACTCTTCCTCACACACCCGTGTATGCTTTTTCCCTTAAATCTCCCACATACCGCATACCCTTTTTTCGCTTTTTGCTAACGCCGGCAATAAAAAAAGCGCTTGCGCGCTTTTTTACACAACTGCGTTTTTCTCTTCTTCCGGCCCCACCAGGTTTGTCGCGTGGTCCGCAATACGTTCCAAATCCACCACCATGTCCGTATACGCCATCCCGGAACGCGGATCGCATTCCCCCTTAGCCAAACGAATCAAGTGATTATCCCGCACATCGTCCCGCAATTTATCCACCATGTCCTCATTTTCCCAACACAGCCTGCGTTCCTCTTCCTCGTGGCCTTCGCCTTTAATCACGCAAATGGCCGCCGCATAGGCCTGCTGCGCATGTGAGACCATCTCTTTCAGTTCCTTGATGGCCGCCTGCGAAAAATGGAAATCATTCGTCCTGCAATCCAGGGCATATTCTGCAATGTTCTCCGCATGATCCCCAATGCGCTCAATGTTGCTGATTACATCATGTAAGTGAAAAATATCGCGTCGATCCGTATCCGTCACTTCCGGAATCGCCTGCAGTTTTACCAAAAACCGAATGATCTCTGCAGCAATGTGGTCAATATTTTTTTCTTCTCTAAATACCTTCTCCGCCTTTTCCTCACTCTGCTCAAAAAATGCTTCTACCGACAGCGCGAAGTTATCTTTCACTTTGTCCGCCAAACGGCCCAATTCCTGATGAATCGAAATGGAAGCCATCGTCGGCGTATCCAAAATACGGTCATCCAAATAGAGCGTACTTCCCTCCATATCTCTGTCCGTATTCCCTTTTATCATCTTCATCATCCATTTTACAATCAAATTACCAAACGGGAACAATACAATGGTATTGATAACGTTGAAAATTGTATGAAAGTTTGCAATGATTCTCGACGGATCATTGGGCGACCACGACGCCACAATCGCCGGCAGCGGCAAAAGCGCAATCAAAATTGCAAACAGGAACGCCCCGACCACCTTTGTAATCAGGTGCATCATACTGGTGCGTATTGCCATCGTATTTCCGCCGATGCTTGCCAACAGCGCCGTAACACAGGTGCCGATGTTGCAGCCCAATACGATATACAGCCCCGCATAATGCGTCGCCGTTACAGCTACCGCCCCGCTGGCCGCCAATGCCTGCAAAATCCCTACCGATGCCGAGGAGGATTGTATAATCGCAGTAAACACAGCGCCTACCAAAATGCCCATCACCGGGTTTTCCATACCGCCCATCAGCGAAAGGAACCACGGGGCGTTGCGCAGCGGCTCCATCGCCACGCTCATCGTGTTCATCCCAAAGAACAGAATACCAAACCCGGCTACCACCATGGAAAGGTTGCGGATGGATTGGCGTTTGGAAAACATCAACGGCGCCACGCCGATGATGATAAACAGCGGCGCTAATTCGGATAGATCCAGCGCTATAATCTGCGCCGTAATCGTTGTGCCGATGTTCGCCCCCAAAATTACGCCAAAGGCCTGGGATAAATTCATGAGCCCTGCATTTACAAAGCCTACCACCATCACCGTCGTAGCCGATGAAGATTGAATTACACAGGTCACCAGCGCGCCCACCAACACGCCTCTAAGGCGGTTGCTGGTTAATTTCTCCAAAACCGTTTTCAGCTTGTTTCCCGCTGCCGATTCCAGTCCCTTGCCCATCATATCCATCCCGTATAGGAACAGCCCCAGGCCGCCCAGCAGCGAAAAAATATCGTATATTGTCATACTCCCATTCTCCCCACAAAGCAATAATAATCAATCAGCTTATTTTACCTGATTCGCTTCGTCTTTTCACCATACTTCGGCAAAGATTGTGTTAATCTTTGTAAAGGTTGTGTTAATTTTATTTCAAAATAAAAAAGCAGCCCTTTGGCCGCCTTCTTTTGTTGTTATTCCAGCCCGTCAAAGTTTCTCTGCCGCAGCGCTTCATACACCATCACCGCCGCCGCATTGGACAGGTTTAAGCTGCGCAGCCCCTTTCTCATCGGCAGCCGCACCAGCTGGTCTTTATATTTTTCAATCAGCTCTTTGGGCAGTCCTTTTGTCTCTTTGCCAAACACAAAAAATACATCGTCCGGATACTTTACCTCCGTGTGAAACCGGCTTCCGTCCGTTTCCACCAGATAAAAGTTAGCCTCCGGGTGTTTTTCTTCCAGCTCTTCAAAGCAGTCGTACACCCCTACGACCACCTTATCCCAATAGTCCAACCCGGCACGTTTTAAGTGTTTATCGTCAATGGAAAATCCCAACGGCTTCACCAAATGCAGCGCACAGCCCGTCGCCGCGCATGTTCTTGCAATGTTTCCCGTATTCTGCGGAATCTCCGGCGATACCAATACAATGTTTATCATCTAACCAATCCATTTCAACAATTTGCTTCGTTTGATTTTAATCGCCTGCACCGGACAAAGCTCCTGGCAGCAAAAGCAACGGATGCATTTCTCCAAATCCGCCTCCGGCTTTCCCTTCTGCATCGAAATCGCCTTGGGCGGGCAGCTTCTAAAGCAGTCCCCGCAGCCGACACACTTTTCGTGCATAAACACCGGCTTCGGCTTCATCATCTTTTCCAATAGGTTCATAATGCATTTCGGCGCCATCCTGGGCAGGCTTTTCCCATGGTTTACCGGCGGCACCACATAATCCTTGGCCACATATGCCTGCCAATCCTCGCCCAGCACTTCCACCTTTTCCGGATCCACCAACCCTCTTTCCATCGCGCGCTGCGTTGTGCAGATGCGCGCCGGATCCAAATTCATCAGCCTGCTGCCCACCACGTCTGCCGCATACGGGCTTGGGGCAGCAATCAAACAGTTCATCTTTCTCTTTTCGCCGCCGCTCGGCCCATCCCCTTCCATGGCCTCCACCGCGTCTATCAAGCTGATCACCGGCCGCACATATTCACACAAATCCACCAGCATCTGTGAAAATTCCGCCAGTTCCGGCATCCGAAAATGATATTCCATCTTCACCGTCCCCGGAATACAGCCATACAGATTTTTCACCGCGCCCGTGTATTGCGTCAGTCCATGCGTTTTCAGCTTTGCGCAGTCTATCACGGCGTCCACCTGCGTTAAATACCGGCAAATCTGCAATTGTTTTAACCGAATCGCCTTTTCGTGATACACAGAAACCTGCTCAAAATCCTCATTTAGTTCAGCCACCGTCCTCTCTGACACCTGTTCCATTCCGCAAACTTTGTATATACCGTGCACCTTCGAAGCGGTAAACGGCCCGCCCGGGCTGTCGCCGATCACCGCCTGCGCGCCCAACGCCTGCACTTGTTTTACCACCGCTTCCACCACGGCAGGATGCGTGGTCGTAAATCCCTCCGGCTTTTTCTTCATCAAAAGATTTACTTTAATCGCCACTTTCATCCCGGGATGAATCCATTGTTTCAATCCGCCCAGCAGGTCAAAAGCCCGTTGCACCGCAGCGTCCACTTCTTTTTGGTTATAGCTCTGGCATCCCACCAGCGCTACCGAATGCTGTTGCATGTTCTGTTCCTTTTCCTTATTTGTTCAAAATAAACTTTTCAACCGCTCTGGCCACGCCGCCCTGCTTAAAATCGCAAGACACATAGTCCGCCGCTACTTTCACTTCGTCGGAAGCATTGCCCATCGCCACGCCAACGCCGGCCCAGTTGATCATCCCAATGTCGTTGGCGCCGTCTCCCAGGCACATCACTTCTTCCCGCTTAATGCCCAGCGCCTTGGCCAACTGTTCTGCCCCGTTCCGTTTGCTACTGCCGGCCGCCATAATTTCCAATACGATTTCATTAGAACTTGTCAACATAAATTCGCCGCCCATAATCAAATCCCGGTAAAACGATCCCGGCAGCCCCGGTTTTTCCTGATAATCAAACACGCGAATCAATTCAATTTTCCCCTGTGCCAATTCCAAAGCATGGTCCAGGCTTTCTGCCACCACCGTGGGGCACCGATACGCTTGTTCCGTCTTTTCGTTTTCCACATCCGCATGGCTCGGCCTGGTTTTCAGCGGCCCGTAATCAATGGACCTTTCCCCCGTATGCAGTTCCACCTGAATGCCCGTATCCTTAATTCTTTCGCAAGCCTTCACGGCGGCTACCACCCATTTTTCCGGAATCGGGTTGCTCCACAGACTCTCTCCCGTCTGCACATTATGCACCGAACAGCCGTTGTTGTTCACACAATAGGTTTCCAGTTCCCCCAAATGCAGCATCCGTCGCACCAGGCCCAAGTTTCTCGCCGTCACCGCACAAACCGGAATGCCCCTTTCCGCCAATGCACGCGTGGCTTTTAGGTTTTCTTCCACCACCTTAAAGGAATTTTCCATATAGGTGCCGTCCATGTCCGTCATCACAATTTTAATATCCGACATTTTCTTCCCTCTTAAAATAAAATCTTTTCCAGCGCTTTGGCAAATCCGCCCTCGTCGTTGCGCGCCGTCACCATGTCCGCCGCTGCCTGCACGCTCTCTGCCGCGTTGCCTACCGCCACGCCCGTGCCGGCCCATTGCAGCATGCCAATATCGTTGCTGTTGTCCCCAAAAGCCACAATCTCTTCTCTTTTTACGCCCAGCATCTTAGCCAGCCGTTCCACGCCCTCCCGTTTGGTAGAGCCGTAGGCCATAATGTCAATGCAGGCCGTGTGGCTGCTGGTCAGGTAAAATTCTCCCTGCTCTATTACCCTTCTGTAAAACCAGCCCGGCAGTTCCGCCAGGTTTTTGCCGTGCACCGTTATATTCTCCGAAACCATGCTCGCCCGTTCTATCATCGCCTCCAGGTCTTGATATACCTCTACCACAGGTCGAAATTTTTCAGGTTTTTCTTCCCATTCTTTGCGCCATTGCAGCATATCCGGCGATGTCCGCTGCGTCGGCCCGTATTCCATGGAGAACAGCCCGCCAAATACATCAATGGAAGCTTCCGCCTCTGCCGCCGCCTGCAAAATCGCCCGTACCGCCGGGGCCGGAATGGTATTTTCAAAGCAAAGCGTTTCCGCTTTTGCATCCACAATGGCCGCGCCGTTGTTAATCACGCAAAGCGGGTCAAATCCCGTTTGCGTCACGGCCCATTTGCATGCGCTCCAGTTTCGCGCCGTCACCGCCGCTACATAAACGCCCTGTTCGCGCGCCCTACGTACCGCGCGCACATTTTCTTCATTTAGCGAATGGTAAGTCTGTAAAAACGTACCGTCCAAGTCCGTTACAATGAGTTTTATGCTCACGTTTTTTCCCCCTTTGCCTATAAAACAAATTTTTCCAACGCATACGCAAATCCGTCTTCGTTGTTTTTCTTCGAAACAAAATCCGCCAACGGCTTAATGCCCTCTTCCGCATTGCCCATCGCCACGCCGATGCCGGCCCATTGAATCATTTCGCTGTCGCTGTATGCGTCTCCCAAGCACATCACTTGCGCCGCATCCAGCCCCAATTTCTTTGCCAATGTTTTGGCCGCGTTCAATTTGGAAGCCTTGCCGAATGTCACATGATAACAGCCTCTGTTCGGCTCCGCAATGTAAAATTGGCCCAGCGCCAAAACGCTCTGTTTCCATTCTTCCGGCATCGGGTTCCCATCCCGGCTGAAAACCTCTATCAGCTCTGTATCTTCCTGACCCAAAATCACCATTTCTTCAATGCTTTCGCATTTTGTAACAGGAATGCGCTGCGGCAGCGGGTGCTTGTTCCATTCCTCCCGAATCCAGGTATAGTGTTTCGGCGCAGTGTTGGGTTCCATCAACGTCTGCTCATGAGAATACAGTGCCACTTTCCCCCCGTATTCCAGGCTGATTTTCACCAATGCCTCTATGCTGTCTTGCGGCAGGCAATGCCGATCCAGCACAAACCCGTCTTTCACCCGCATATACGAAGCCCCGTTGCAGCAGGCCGCCGCCCCGTTCAGTTCGCCCCAGCGTACAATCCCTTTGGCCATCGCCCAGTTTCGCGTGGTGCAGGCGCTGATGATCACACCCTTTTCCTTGGCCGCGCGCACTGCCCGTATGTTCTTTTCGCTCACATTGTAAAAATCTGACAAAAACGTGCCGTCCAGATCCGTTACAATCAATTGAATCGCCATCTGTTTCCCCTTTTCCCCTTAACTTAAAGCACAAATTTCTCTACGGCCTGTGCAAAGCCGCCTTCGTCGCATCGCCCGGTCACATAGTCCGCCAAAGGCTTTAATCCCTCTTCGGCATTGCCCGTTGCCACGCCGATGCCGGCCCATTGAATCATCTCCTGATCCGAATAGGTATCCCCCAAACACATTATCTCCTCCGGCTTTGCTCCATACATCCTTGCCAGCTGTTTGGCTGCCTGCAATTTGGAAGCACTTCGCATCGTAATGTGATACGTTCCCTTGTTTTGATTGGCTATATAATACAGCCCCGTCCGGTTTACTTTTTCGCTCCATGATAAAGGCATCTGTTCTCCGTTTTTCCC
>ENA-ORSA01003300-ORSA01003300.1-human-gut-metagenome-genome-assembly--contig:-NODE-3300-length-10355-cov-3.825534_pt1 | contig 10355 bp, 7 predicted proteins | sample MGYA00242179_ERZ509142 | MGnify/ENA primary metagenome ERZ509142 (study PRJEB26280, sample SAMEA2338659) | human gut metagenome | biome: human gut; feature: human-associated habitat; material: faeces... | reverse complement strand
CAGCTCTTCCGATAACCCGGATTTATCCCCCAGCAAAATTGCCTGGAAAATCCCTGCATCTTCTGGAACACAGATTTCCTGAAAAACAGCCGTCGCGTACGCCCGGAAGCATTCTGCCTGACTTCGGAGAGGGGAACTTTTTCCTTCTGAAATAAAAATCCGATCCGCCGTCACCCGGTTTCTGATTCCTAGTCCCCGATAATACATCCGATACGAAAACTGCCCCGGATTGCGCGCTTCTTCCAGAAACTCAGCAGTTCCCGTCAGATGAATCTGACTTCCGCAGGGTGGCAGAATTTTCTCTTCACACATCTCCAGTAAATCGCTTTTACACGATATCAGTACCTTTCTTACACTTTCATCCTCTACCTCCACCCCCGTCAAAATCATCGTACACCACCCATTTTTTTCCGAAATAGAATCCAGTGTTCCAGATACCGCCACCTCTGCCGAACCACCCTTCTGCGTTGCCATCCGTTCCAGAGCATCCGGGCGCATTTCCACCGTCATCCGTCCCCATCCTGCCAGGAAACATAAAAACAGCAGAAAGACACGGCACATCATCGGATCTTTCCAATTCCAGACGCGTTCTGCGTCTGTCTGAAAGTCCGAATCTCCCCGTCCTTCTGCTGTTTTTATGACTGCAGGTGAAAAAGAATGTGCCTTGTGTTTCATAGGACACAATTTCCTATGAAACAAAAAAAGCGCTGCTGCAATTATAAACCACACCGTCATGCCCATCTGGTACGCTGCGACCTCTCCAAGTACAAAAGCCACCATCATCCACATTACCGGTCGTTTGATATTCAATTCCTCTTTTCTTGTATTCTACAAAACATCAACAAAATCCCATTGCTGCTCTCTTCCAAACATGGCATATACATTCTGTCTGACAGTTACTTCACAATATACTTCTCCTCTCTCTCCAGAGGCTGCGCCAGCGAAATCACATTCCGGTACGTCACATCTGCTGAGCCATTGACCGTGATCTGCACTTTATTCACCGTCTGAAGCTCTGTCAGAGAATCGACGATCGCGTAAATCGGAATATACTCCGCCACATCGGTATCCCCGGAAATAAAACCACTATCCAGGTTGACATAGCAGGTATTATCTGTCAGTGATACGTTTAATACCTTTGTATTTTTCGGCATCACTGAAAGACCGCCATTCTGGGAACCTGCTAGCAGCTGCTCCACTACCAGGCGTTCCAGCGACGTGTTCATACTGTGAAATACTTCCCGTTTTTCTGCCACCAGACCATCTTTTTCTTCATTGGCAAAATACAGGGTCAGCTCTACTTTTTCATACGAATTGACATCCGAAATACTGTCTACAAAATCACTTCCTGCGATCGCGCCCACCGGGTTGCCATGCGTATCCAGAAGCGGCTGTCCCTCGCAATTAATGCTGATATAATCGACTCCCTCTACCTGTGTAAAGGTCTTTGCCAGCGCCGCCCGGCACAGAATCTCCCGCAACGCTTTCATATTCATATACTCCTGATTAAAATTCAGTGTCAGCACGTTATTGTCCCGGTTAATATCCAGGAATTCAACCTTATCGCTTAAAACTGCCTGATACTCCGGGTTTTCCGGCGCCGCAAGGATCTGCCCCGCCAGCTCCCCGATCAGGATCTCAGCGTCCGTCGTCTCCGTCTGATAGGAAACGCTCGCCAGCCCCGTGCGCGTCGAATTGAGATAATAAATCTGATAGACTCCGTCCTCACCCGCCGTCGGATGCACCTCTTCTTTTTTTCGGCATCCGCTCAGAAGAAGCAGACACGCCAGGCAAAGGATCAGCCACAAACTTACGCTTCCTGCCCGTTTTCCAGAGCTTTTTTTTCTTATTTTCTCCATTTATTATTTCCTGTTGTTATTTTGCAATCTATCTCACAATAGACATTTCCCTGACCTCTCATTCGAACACTGCAACACTCAAATACCGCAACATTCAAACACTGAAACATCCGAACACTGCAGCATTCAAACACCGAAATATTCGAACACCGCAGCACCAGCAACCCTCTCGAACCTCTAAACCGCCCAGAACCACGCTGTCTACGGAATATAATTCAACGGAATACGCACCGTAAAGGTTGCTCCCTTGCCTTCTTCACTCTTCAGGCGGATCGCCCCCTGATGAAGAAGAATAATATTCTTCGTGATCGCAAGCCCCAGCCCGGTACCGCCTGTCTCGCGTGAGCGCGCCTTATCTACACGGTAAAAACGCTCAAATACACGCTCCTGAAATTCCTTCGGGATTCCCACGCCATTATCCTCCACCTTCACATAAAAGAACTTGTGGTCAGCATCCAGCGTCACCCAGACTTTTCCCTCTTCGCGGTTATACTTGATCGCATTTTCCACCAGGTTCGAAAGTGCCAGGCTCAATTTTACCTCATCCACATCCGCCGATACTTCCCGCTTGCTCTCATATGTGATCTCAATGTTCCGCCGCTTCGCGATCGGGGTCAGACGTTTTAAAATCTGTTCCAGAAGGCCATTGATCGAAGTCTGTGCAATATTCAGATCCGGCGATGATTTATCCATTTTGACTAACGTCAGCAGATCATCGATAATCTTGCCCTCGCGGTCAATCTCCGCCGAAATATCCTGCATAAACTCCTGATATAACTCCGCCGGGGCGTTCTCCATCCCCATCAGAGAATCCGCCAGCACCCTTATCGAAGTCAGCGGTGTTTTCAGCTCATGCGACACGTTGGAAACAAACTCCTGACGCGACTGATCCAGGTTTTTCAGCTTCCGGATGGTCTGCATGACTGCCTCCGAAATGTCCCGCGTCTCCCGGTACGTTTTTACATCAATATCCTGATCCAGATTTCCCTCTGCCACCATATCGAGCTGCTGCTGCAGACGGCGGAATGGTTTCAGCAGGCAAGCCGCCGCCAATAAATCTGCGATCAGAATAAAACAGAACATAACGAGCTGCAAAAATCCCGTCTTCTGCACAATTTTCTCCTGCAAAAGCGCCGAATTTTCCGTGGATGCCATCAGAAGAAGGACTCCCTGCACGCCTGCCGTATTTTTCCCTTTTCCGGCTGCCACATCCGAATCGATCGGCGCTGCATCCGTGCTTTTTGCCTGAATCGGCTGCGCTACATAGAAATACTTTTTCTTCTGGTTCAAATAGCTGGAAGTTTCCCCGTCAAATGCCTTTAACACATCCGATACAACCAGCGTTTTCCCTCTGGAAAGATCAAATGTGTCTTTCAAGATCTTAAAGCTATCGTCCACCAGCACGATTCTTCCGTTCATCAGATCCGCCGTTGTACTAAGTTCCGCATCCAGCGCCGGATTTGGATTTCCCGACAGCAGTACATTGATATAATCACTGCTGCGTATCTTGTTTGCTAAAATCAGACTCCGGTTCTGCGCTTCCGCCATCCGTTCTTCCACGTGGCTCTGGTAAAAATACCCCGATGTAAAACGGACCTGTACCAGAAGTGGAACCAGCGTCAGGATCAGAAAGGCGAGGATCAGCGGGATTCGCATCCCGATCGTGTGCTCCATCGCTTTCCATATTTTTCTTTTATGTTCTGCTATTCTTCTCATGCCCCTGTCCTGAACAATTACAGTTCACGCGCTCTTACTTGTGTTGCTTAACTTACTGACATTGACCGTAAACCGAAATACGGCTCCGCAACTGCGTTTCTCACAACAACGATCCGATTTCAAGTTTCTTCGACGCCGCGATCGCCAGCGCTCCCGGTCCGATATGGCAGGCTACACTTAAGGACAGCGGATCTACATGAACTTCCGTCTCCGAGAAAAGTTCCCGAAGCTCGGCTGCCAGCTCCTGCGCCATCTCATCATTGTCGGTATGCGCTACATCAATATACGTTTTTTCTCCCGTCACATCACCAAACCGAGTTTCCAGATCGCGGGTGATCGCCGTGATCATCATGGAACGCGCCTGTTTCATCGTCCGCGCCTTCGCAAATGCGTCCAGCTTCTCGCCCTGTATCGTCAGAACCGGTTTTAAACGGAGAAGTGTTCCGAGCGCTGCTGCCGCTGGTGTGATTCTACCGCCCTTTTTCAGGTATTTTAATGTGTCAACCGTGACATAAATAGTTGAATCCAAACCTGTATCTTCCAGCTTTTTGCAGATCGCCTCCGCGTCCATGCCGGCTGCCGCCATGTCAAGCGCATCCTGCACCGAACGGCGCTGGGTCACGGAAATCCTGTGATTATCCGCCACCTGCACTTTTCCGTCGAAATCATCTGCCAGCATCTTTGCCGTCTGGCAGGAGCTCGAAAGCCCACTGGACATCGGAATGTGCACAACTGCATCGTATTCCTCCAAAAGTTTTTCCCAGAGATTTAAGATCGTCTCCGGGGACGGCTGGGATGTGCTCACATCGTGATCCCCGCTCAGATGCTCGTAAAATTCCTTCTGTGTCAAATTTATATCTTCCAGATACTCGGTTCCATCAATCATAAACGGCATCGGCAGGACATATCCGCCCATCTCTTTCGCCTGTGCCTGTGTAATTCCGCTGTTGCTGTCTGTAACAACCGCTACCTTCATGCTTGTTTCCTCCTGTTTTCCCTGTGAATCTGCTGCCATCCTATTTTCCTTTCCGCATAACACTTTCTTTTCTAAAAATGTCTGCCCTGGAACAGCCTCCGAGCGGTTCACATAGATGATTTTATTTTATCCTATTTTCTTATGAAATGGAAGAGAGAAGTAACGGGATTTTCAGTTCAGAAAATTCCTACCTGTGAACAAAAAACTGCCACAAAACAAGCCCCGACCATTTCTCTGTTCATGATCTTTTCTTGCTTTATGGCAGTTTTCCCGATTCTTATTGACGGTTATATTTATACTTTCCTAATATATTCGAAAATTCTCCCTATTTCACCAACAGCGACTCTCCCGTCATCTCCTTCGGCTTCTCAAGTCCCATCAGTTCAATCAGCGTCGGCACAATATCGCAGAGGCGTCCGCCTTCGCGCAGCTTGTACGCCGGGTCAGCGCCGACCAGGACAAACGGTACCTGATTGGTCGTATGAGCGGTCCACGGCTCGCCGGTTGCCTCATCGACCATCACCTCTGCATTACCGTGATCGGCGCAGATAAAGAGAACGCCTCCGGCTGCCTTGATGGCTTCAACTGCACGTCCTACGCAGGCATCGACGGTCTCAATCGCCTTGATCGCAGCCGACTCCACGCCCGTGTGACCTACCATATCCGGGTTTGCAAAATTGATGATGATGACATCATATTTGCCGGACTCAATCGCCTCCACCAGCTTATCGCACACGATCGGTGCGCTCATCTCCGGTTTCAGGTCGTAGGTCGGAACCTCCTTCGGAGACGGAACCAGAATGCGGTCCTCGCCCTCGTTCGGCTCTTCCACGCCGCCGTTGAAGAAAAATGTTACGTGTGCATATTTCTCGGTCTCGGCGATACGTGCCTGCGTCATATGGTGCGCCGCCAGGAACTCTCCAAATGTGTTCTTGATCTCTTCCTTCTTGAACGCAATCAGCTTGTTCCCGATCGTCTCATCGTAATCGGTAAAGCATACAAACGTCAGGTCAAGCTTCTTCTCTCTCGCAAATCCGGTAAATCCCTCATCGCAGAATGCGCGAGTGATTTCTCTTGCACGGTCCGGACGGAAGTTAAAGAAAATGACGGAATCGCCATCCTGAATCGTGGCAACCGGCTTTCCGTCCTTCTCTACATAGAACGGTACGACGAACTCATCGTTTACCTCTTTATCATAGGATGCCTGAATGCCTGCACACGCACTTTCTGCCTTCTCACCCTCTGCCTTTGTCAGCACATCGTAAGCTTTCTGGACACGATCCCAGTTTTTATCACGATCCATCGCATAGTAGCGTCCCATCACGGAAGCCACCTCGCCGATGCCAAGCTGCTGCATCTTCTTCTCTAATTCTGCTACGAACTCCTTACCGGAGGTCGGCGGTGTATCACGTCCGTCCAGGAAGCAGTGCACATACACTTTTTTAAGTCCCTGACGTTTTGCGAACTCCAGAAGTCCGAATAAATGAGTCAGATGGCTGTGAACGCCGCCGTCTGATACCAGTCCGAACAGATGCAGGGCGGAATCATTTTTCTTGCAGGTGTCTGCGGCTGCCAGAAATTCCGGATTTTCAAAGAAATCGCCATCCTCGATTGATTTCGTGATACGGGTCAGCTCCTGGTATACGATACGTCCGGCACCCATATTTAAATGTCCAACCTCCGAGTTACCCATCTGTCCGTCCGGCAGACCGACCGCCAGACCGCTGGCATTGCCGCGCACAAACGGGCACTGGCTCATCAGCTGATCCATGATCGGTGTCTTCGCCTCACATACGGCATTGTGCTCACAGGTATCTCTCATGCCGTATCCATCGAGAATCATTAATACGGTTGGCTTTTTTTTCATCTCTTTCTTCTTCCTTTCCTTCCATGAAATGAACCGTTTTTTCTGAAACAACCGGATGAACCAACAATTTTGATTGTTTCAGTTCAAAACCTTCACCTTCTTTTTTTACTGGCAAAAAGGGGACTGCCACGCCTCACACGTGCGACAGCCCCCTTTTGCTCATCTCTTATTTATAATTTACAATCTTTCCAAAATCTGCCTTTAAGGATGCGCCGCCTACCAGACCGCCATCGATATCCGGCTGTGCAAACAGCTCCGGAGCCGATGCTGCGGATACGGAACCGCCGTACTGAATGCGGATCGCCTCTGCGGTCGCTTCATCGTACACTTCCTTGATGCACGCACGGATCGCGCCGCACACTTCCTCAGCCTGCTCGGTGGTCGCTACCTTGCCGGTACCGATCGCCCAGATTGGCTCGTATGCGATCACAGCTGTCTTTGCCTGCTCTGCGGTCACATTCTGGAATGCGATCTTGATCTGCTGGCGGATCCAGTCAAGCGTGATGCCCTGCTCTCTCTGGGTCAGAGTCTCGCCGCAGCAAATGATCGGGGTCAGACCGTGCTCAAATGCTTTCAGTACCTTCTTATTGACCGTCTCATCGGTCTCTGCAAAATATTCTCTGCGCTCGGAATGTCCGATAATCACGTATTTAACGCCTGCATCGGTCAGCATATTCGGGGAAATCTCGCCGGTGTAAGCACCTTTCTCCTCGAAATACATATTTTCAGCGCCGACTGCGATGTTGGTTCCCTCGCACGCTTTTACAACCGGGATAATATCAATCGCCGGTACGCAGAATACAACGTCTACATCTTCCGAAACAACGATCGGCTTCAGAAGCTCTACCAGAGCTACTGCCTCCGACGGCGTCATGTTCATTTTCCAGTTGCCTGCTACGATCTTTCTTCTAGCCATGACTATTCTATTCCTCTTTTCTGTTTGTTTATTTATTTATCATTCGCTGCCGCTACGCCCGGAAGCTCCTTTCCCTCTAAGAATTCCAGGGAAGCGCCGCCGCCGGTAGAAATATGGGTCATCTTGTCGCCAAATCCAAGCTGGTTGACCGCTGCTGCAGAATCGCCGCCACCGATGATCGTGGTCGCTTCGGTGTCTGCCAGTGCTTTTGCAACTGCGATTGTACCCTGTGCAAGAGTCGGGTTCTCAAATACACCCATCGGTCCGTTCCATACAACTGTCTTAGCAGATTTTACGGTGTCTGCATACAGCTTTGCGGTTTCCGGTCCGATGTCAAGTCCCATCGTGTCAGCCGGGATAGCGTCAACCGATACATTCTGTACCTCGATCGGTGCATCGATCGGATCCGGGAAGGATGCTGCTACAGCTGCATCAACCGGAAGAAGCAGTTTCTTGCCAAGCTTCGCCGCCTTCTCTACCATCTCACGACAATAATCTAACTTTGTATCATCGACTAAGGATTTACCAATCTCCTTGCCCTGTGCTTTTAAGAAGGTAAATGCCATGCCGCCGCCGATGATCAGCGTGTCACACTTCTCCAGCAGGTTGGAGATAACGTTTAATTTATCAGCTACCTTCGCGCCGCCTAAAATGGCAACGAACGGGCGGACCGGGTTATCTACTGCATTTCCAAGGAAATCGATCTCTTTCTGCATCAGGTAACCAACTACTGCGGTGTCCACATACTGGGTCACGCCTACGTTTGAGCAGTGTGCGCGGTGTGCAGTACCAAATGCATCGTCCACATAGACATCACACAGGGATGCCAGATCCTTGCTGAACGCCTCACCGTTCTTGGTTTCCTCGGCACGGTAACGGGTGTTCTCAAGCAGAACAACCTCGCCATCCTTCATCGCCTCAACGGCTTCCTTTGCGTTCGGTCCAACCACTTCCGGATCGGCTGCAAATTTCACTTCCTGTCCCAGAAGTTCAGACAGACGAACGGCTACCGGTGCCAGAGACAGCTCCGGCTTCGGCTCTCCCTTCGGTTTGCCAAGGTGGGAGCAGAGAATTACCTTTCCACCGTCCGCAATCAGTTTTTTGATCGTCGGAAGCGCTGCCACCAGACGGTTTTCATCGGTGATCTTTCCTTCTTTTAACGGTACGTTGAAATCACAGCGTACCAGAACGCGTTTGCCCTTTACATTGATATCATCCACGGATTTTTTATTCAGCATATCCTGTCTCCTTTACATTTGAAAAAGAATGTGCCTTGGCACATTCTCGCGCCGAGCGCGGTCGCTTGCGACATGTTTCTGCTTCGCGCGAGTGCGCATCCTCGCGGAGCGTTTTTTGTTTCATAGGACGCAATTTCCTATGAAATAAAAATCACTTTACCTGTTATGATACCATGTATGTCACTGATTGTAAAATACCGCGTGCTGACCAGCCCGCTTCTATATCACAAAAAAAAGTGCCTCTATTTTACTTTTTTTCGTGATTTTTCGGATTGCCAAATTTATGTATTTCTTATAAAATCTACTCTCAGAGTTTTATAATCGTTTTTTAGAAAGGATGGTTTTCCATGAGCCGCTCTTCGCAACGCTCTACCATAAAAGATATGACAAACGGAAGCCCGGCGAAGCTGATTCTGGGCTTTGCGGTTCCGATGCTGATGGGACTTCTGTTCCAGCAGTTTTACAGCATGGTCGATACGATCATTGTTGGAAAATTTCTCGGCGTTGATGCGCTGGCTTCGGTCGGTTCCACCTCCGCCATCAACTTTATGATTAACGGTTTCGTCATCGGCGTCTGCACCGGGTTTTCCATTCCGGTTGCACAGCGGTTCGGCGCGCAGGATTACAAGGACATGCGCCGTTTCGTCGCCAATGCCGGATGGATCGCCTCCTGTTTTGCCGTGGTCATGACCGTGATCGTCTGCCTGCTTACACGGCAGATTCTTGTCTGGATGCAGACGCCGGACAATATCATCGACGGCGCGTACAGCTATATTTTCTTCGTATTCGCCGGTATCCCGGCAACCTACCTGTACAATACGCTGGCGGGCATCATCCGTGCGCTCGGCGACTCCAAAACGCCGGTCTATTTCCTGATTTTATCCAGTCTTTTAAACATTGCACTGGATCTGCTTTTCATCGTACAGATCGGAACCGGCACCGCCGGAGCTGCCTATGCAACTGTTATCTCTCAGGCAGTATCCGGTATTCTCTGCCTGAGCTATATGAAGAAAAAATTTGAAATCCTGCATATGCACCGGGAGGAAACACGCATCAGCGGCAGACATATTTACGTTCTCTGCAAAATGGGTGTGCCGATGGGACTCCAGTATTCGATCACCGCGATCGGCTCGGTTGTCATCCAGACTGCCATCAACTCCTTAGGTTCCATCGCGGTTGCCTCCGTCACCGCAGGTCAGAAGATTGGCATGTTCTTCTGCTGCCCGTTTGACGCGCTGGGCGGCACGATGGCAACCTACGCCGGACAGAACGCCGGTGCCGGAAAGGTAGACCGCATCCGCCAGGGCGTCCGGTCCGCGACTCTCATCGGCGGCATCTACTCCATTGCGGCGTGCATCGTGCTGACCGTGTTTGGCGGCGTGATTCCGCTTCTCTTCGTCGATGCCTCGGAAACAGTTGTAATCCATCAGGCGCACCAGTTCCTGACCTTCAACTCCCTGTTCTACATACCTCTGACAATCGTCAATGTATGGCGTTTCACGATTCAGGGAATGGGCTACAGCCTGCTCGCCATCCTGGCAGGTGTCTGCGAAATGATCGCCCGCGCCATGGTCGGCTTCCTGCTGGTGCCGATCTTTGGCTACATCATCATCTGTTTTGCCTCGCCGCTTGCATGGCTGCTCGCCGATGCATTTCTGATTCCGGCATTCTTCTATTGCCAGAAACATTTGCTGTCTGAGAAAGCACGGATGGAGTGAACTACTCGGCAACTAAGTTACCAGAGCATCTGAAATCTGGCGGGATACCGCCTTTTTTCAGGGTG
>ENA-ORSA01003286-ORSA01003286.1-human-gut-metagenome-genome-assembly--contig:-NODE-3286-length-10396-cov-4.201334_pt1 | contig 10396 bp, 10 predicted proteins | sample MGYA00242179_ERZ509142 | MGnify/ENA primary metagenome ERZ509142 (study PRJEB26280, sample SAMEA2338659) | human gut metagenome | biome: human gut; feature: human-associated habitat; material: faeces... | reverse complement strand
GCCGTGCCGCAGCCGCCGGAGCGGTGCTTAAGCCGTCAGGCGGGAATTGTGCGGTGTTGCCATAGAGTAGGAGGGCATAAAACCCATGTCAAACGAGAAAATTCTGGTTGTGGATGATGATAAAAACATCTGTGAACTGCTGCGCCTGTACCTGGTCAAAGAGGGATACGGTGTGACCATTGCCAATGATGGCACTGCTGCACTGCAGGAATTTGATAAGCTGCACCCGGACCTTGTGTTGTTGGATGTGATGATGCCCGGCATTGATGGGTGGGAAGTCTGCCGCAAGATCCGCCAGAACAACCAGACCCCCATCATTATGCTGACGGCAAAGGGCGAAACCTATGATAAGGTTCTGGGCCTGGAACTGGGTGCGGATGATTACATCGTAAAGCCTTTTGAAACCAAGGAAGTGACGGCCCGTATCAAGGCTGTTCTGCGCCGCTGCGGCAGCAAGGACGAAGAAAACAAGGGCGTTTATGACTTTGACAACCTGCACCTGGATATGAACCGCTATGAGCTGAAAGTGAAGGGTAAAGTGGTGGATGCGCCGCCCAAAGAGTTGGAACTGCTGGCCTGCCTGGCTGGGCACCCCAACCGGGTCTATACGCGTGACCAGCTGCTGGACGAAGTGTGGGGCTTTGAATATTATGGCGACTCCCGCACCATCGACGTCCATGTTAAGCGCCTGCGCGAAAAGCTGGAGGGAGCCTCGGAACAGTGGAACCTGAAAACCGTGTGGGGCGTTGGTTATAAGTTTGAGGTTAAAGAATAATGTGCCGCGCCAAAAAAGAAGAGAATAACGGGGCAGCCCCGCTGCGCAGCGTAAGCGGGGAAGTGTTTGCAACCTTTGCCTCGCTGCTGCTGGTGGCGCTGGTGTTGATGTGCATGCTGCAAACGGGGCTCTCTTGCGCGTACTTTGCCCAGGAGCGCAAAAGTGCCCTGACTGCCGTGCTGGACGGTGCTACTGCCATGGCGGAGACCTATGCTTCGGAAGGAAACATTGTGACCCTGCCCGGCGGGGACAATGAGTTGGTGGAGCGAGCCAAGACAGGTTTTGAACTGTTCAATACATCATCGGACGCACTTGTGTTTGTGGCAGACCGGGATGGCAACATCCTGATGCACACCGGCAAAGATGTAGCCGAAAGTGCAAAGATCCCGCAGAACTTGCAGGAAGAGATGGACAGCGGCAAGGATATCTTTCTTATGGGTACCATGGACGATACCCTGCACGATAAGTATTATATTGCGGGCCGCCGCGTGAATCTGGGCGGCAGCGAGGGTTATTTGTTTGCTGCAACACCGGTACATGCGCTGGCGGTCTATATCCGCTCCATCCTGACGATGCTCTTGCTGTCCTCGGCGGTCATCCTGATTGTCTGCGGCATTTTGTGCATGGTGCTGGCGCGGCGCATTACCTGGCCGATCGAACAGATCAGCCAGGCAGCCAAACGGCTGGGCGGCGGCGATTTCACCGCACGCGTCCCCGTAACTGGCTGTCAGGAGCTGGCGGATTTTGCCACGACCTTTAACAACATGGCGGGCCGCCTGCAAAACATTGATAACTCCCGCGGGCAGTTTATGGGCAACATTGCCCATGAACTGCGCACCCCCATGACCAGCATCAAGGGCTTTATTGACGGCATGCTGGACGGCACCATCCCGGAAAGCGAGTACAAGCATTATCTTGGCGTGGTATCGCAGGAAACCGGCCGCTTGGCCCGGCTGGTGCAGAACATGCTGGATATCACCAAACTGGAATCCGGCGAGGTGAAAGGTACTCCCAAAAATTACGATATCTGGTCCACCGTTACGGACGTGGTGCTTTCGGATGAGCGCCGCATTGAGGATGGCAAGATCGATATCCAGGGCCTTGGCCCCACGGGCACCATGGTGTATGCCGACCCGGACTTTATCCATCAAGTGGTCTACAACATTGTGGATAACGCCATCAAGTTTACCCCGCCGGATGGCGTCATCAAGTTTGATATCCAGCAGGAAAACGACATGGTGCGGGTGACCATCGAGAACACCGGCGACGGCATTGCGCCGGATGCCCTGCCCTTTGTGTTTGAGCGCTTTTATAAGGAGGACCGCTCCCGCGGCTTGAACACCCGCGGCAGCGGCCTGGGGTTGCATATCTGCAAGGTGCTGATCACCCTGTCCGGCGGCCAGATCAAGGCCGAAAGCGAGATGGGCAAATGGTGCCGCTTCACCTTTACCCTGCCTGCAGGCAAAACCGAGTAACAGCCCCAACCCCGGAATCGGATACCCGGCGACAATAGAATTGAAAAGGACCAAAGCCATTCGCTGAAAAGCGTGCGGCTTTGGTCCTTTGTTTATGGCCTATCTTGTGCAAAGAGCGTGGTGTGTTCCGGTGTGCTTCGCCTTTGCAGCGGCTGCCCCAGCGCCGGATAGAAAGCGCGCATGGGGCTGGCCGACAAAAAGGTACAAAACGTGGGACGATGCACAAGCACCGCCCCACGTTATTTTATATTGGCAGAAATAAGATCAGAAATAGCACTTGATGTTGAACTTATCCACGTTCTGCTTTTCTTCCACCACCAGTTTTTCATGGTTGAAGTCAAAATGCACGCTGCGGCACTCATCCGTATTGCGGGTCAGGCGCAGCAGGGTGTCCACGCGCTTCTGCTCGTCCTTGGTATAGAACAGGTAGCTGGCGCCTTCGCGCTTGGCGCGGCCGGTGCGGCCGATGCGGTGGGTGTAATGCTCGTTCTCTTCGGGCACATCATAGTTGATGACGGCGTCCACATCCGAAACATCGATGCCGCGGGCGGCCACATCGGTGGCAACCAGCACATTGATCTCGCCGGCCTTAAAGCGCTGCATGATGCGGTTGCGTTCCGCCTGGCTCAAATCGCCATGCAGGCAGTCTACATTAAAATGCAGCCGGGCCAGCTGGTTTGCCAGCATGCCGGTGTTGTACTTGGTGTTGCAAAACACCATTACGCGCTTGTAATCCTTGCTGATGATGATCTGGGCCAGGTCAGCCAGCTTGTCGCGGCCGGTGGTCAGCAGCTTGTACTGGGCAATTTTGGGGCTGGATTCCTGCACCGGCTGAACGTCTACTTCGGCGGCGTTGTGCTGGTACAGCCAGCCGATATCCAGTACCTCGCGGCTGATGGTGGCGCTGAACATGGATAGGGACTCTCTGCTTTTCAGCAGGTCAATGATGCCGCGCACATCCTTGTAAAAGCCCATATTCAGCATTTCGTCGGCTTCGTCCAGCACAATGGTCGTCACCTGCGAAAGATCCAGCGCATGGTGGCGGTAGTGGTCCATCAGGCGGCCGGGGGTGGCAACGACGATCTGGCAGCCGGCTTTCAGCTGTTTCTGCTGCTTTTCCAGCCCGGCACCGCCGTACACGCACACCACGCGGATCTCCGGCAGGAACTGCGCCAGGTTAGTCAGATCCTGTGCAATCTGCTGTGCCAGCTCACGCGTGGGGCTGAGCACAACGGCCTTGGGCGCACCTGCCGGGAAACCAGCGGCCTTTTGCAGAATGGGAATGCCGAACGCAACGGTTTTGCCGGTGCCGGTGGGGGCCTTGGCAATCATATCATGCCCGGCCAGCATCAGGGGAATGGCCTTCTGCTGGATTTCGGTCATCTCGGTATATCCCATTGCCTGTGTTGCCCGGATGATCTCCGGCCGCACGGAGGAAGAAAGTTCAGTGAAGTTCATAAATTAGTGTACACCTTTCGTGTTAGTTAGGGGTTAGGAGGGAGGAGTTAATTAGGAATTAGGAATGAGAAATTAGAAATTGGAATGAATGATAAATTTATATATAGGGCGGGGTCACTGACCCCGCCGGAACTTAGGTCGGATTGAACATTGAAAATATGTGACGAATCCACAAATTACTTGTAGGGGCGGCGTCCCCGACGCCCCGGATGGGCAATAATTATACCGCACATTTCAATGGATCTAACGTCTTATATGGCTTTCCGACTTTCCCGAAAAAACGCTTTTTCCCATTATAACAGCAAAAGCCGGGTGCGGCAAGTGCGCACCCGGCAAAATGCGGTGTGTTTTGCGTTTTACAGCTCACAGGGGGCAAAACCGTCCTTGCCCAGCACCAGAACACGGGTATAGCCCAGTTCCTTCAGCTGTGCGGCGGCTTCCTCAAAGCCAAAGGTCAGGGCCTTGGCTTCGTGGGCATCGGCGGTAATGGTCACATTGCCGCCCATGGTCAGCCATTCTTTCAGGATGGCCGGGGAGGGAAAGTAATCCTCGCGGAAGCCGCGATAAACCGAGCTGGTATTCACTTCCAGCACGCAGCCAGCCTGTGCAGCGGCTTCCAGTGCCTTGTGGGCAGCGGCGGTGTAGCGCGGGTCGGATTCATCAAAAAACTTGCCGCTGCCGTTCACCTTTTTAATCAGGTCAAAATGCCCCAGGATGGTGGGCTTTTTGGCGGCAACTGCGGCTACGTTGGCAAAATACGTTTCCACCACAGCAAGGCCGTCGCCGTCAAAGTCGTCCTGGATGCAGGCAGCCAGGTCCGCTTCGCGCCAGTCAATCTCGTAATATTTGCCGGTTTTGGGGCCCTTGACATAATGGGCGCTGCCGATCCAGTAATCATAGGCAGCCGGGTCGTCATCGCTGTACAGATCCCATTCCAGGCCGCACAAAATGTCCAGCTTGCCGGCATAGCGCTCTTTCAGCTTGGCTACCTGGGCGCGGTACAGCTGGGTGCGTGCATTGGTCATGCAATACTCAATGTCGTGCGGGGTGTGGCTGTGGCCAGAGAAGCCCAGCGTTTTCAGCCCGGCTTTCCAGGCGCTCAGGGCAAGCTCCTCCAGGGTGTTTTTGCCGTCACACAGCTTGGTGTGAACATGAACCGAACTGAGCAGATATTCCTTAGCCATTACTGCATCCTCTCCTGTTTCACTTTATGGTCAATAACATGGCGCTTTTCCAGCTCTTTGGTGATGTCTTCTACGGAAATGCCAAGTTCAATCATCAAAACCATCACATGGTAGGCAAGGTCGCTGATCTCGTAAACGGTTTCCTCTTTGTCGCGCTTGCTGCCTGCAATGATCACTTCGGTGGATTCCTCGCCGACCTTTTTCAGAATCTTTTCCAGACCCTTGTCAAACAGGTAGGTGGTGTAGCTGCCCTCTTTGGGGTTGGTCTTGCGGCCTTCGATCAGCTCATACAGCCCCTGCCAGGTGAACTGCTTCAGCTCATCGGAAACATAGACCGGGTTAAAGAAGCAGCTTTCCGCGCCGGTGTGGCAGGCGGGGCCGCTCTTGATGACATCCACGACCAAAGCGTCCTTATCGCAGTCTGCGGTGATGGAAACCACGCGCTGCACATTGCCACTGGTTTCGCCCTTGCGCCAGATCTCCTGGCGGCTGCGGGACCAGAACACCGTGCGGCCCTCAGCAATCGTCAAAGCCAGGGTTTCGGCGTTCATATAAGCTAGGGTCAGAACCTCTTTGGTGTAGTGATCCTGCACAATAGCCGGAATCAGGCCGTTGGCATCAAATTTCAGAGTTTTGGAATTTTCGGTGATTTCCATGGCGAACTCCTTATCTAAAACGGCGAAAGGCTGGGTACACTCTGCTGGGCCGCAGATTCATGCGAACCGCACAGCCGGATTCCCAAAAGTTTCCCCATTCTCAGTAAAAACTATAAGTATAGTTTAGCGTGTTTTGCGTTGTTTGGCAAGCCCCAATTATATGGGCTGCTTTTGCCTGTTATACCCGCATCTCCACGCCGTTTTCACGCAGGTAAAGCTTCAAATCGCGGATGTCCACCTGCTTCGTGTGGAAGATGGAGGCTGCCAGCCCGGCGTCCACGCGGGGGTGGTTCAAGAACAGCTCCTTGAAGTCATCCATCTTGCCAGCACCGCCGGAAGCGATGATGGGCACAGCACAGCGCTGGGCCACGGCGTCCAGCAGCTCCAGGTCAAAGCCGTTCTTTACGCCGTCCGTGTCAATCGAGTTGACAACCAGCTCGCCTGCGCCGTTTTTCACGCCATGCTCCAGCCAGTCCAGCGCGTCAATGCCGGTGTTTTCGCGCCCGCCTTTGGTGAACAGCTTGAACTTGCCATCCACCCGCTTGATGTCCGCCGAAAGCACCACGCACTGATTGCCGTAACGCTGGGCAGCGGCGGAAATAATGGCCGGGTTCTTGATGGCACCGGAGTTGACACTTACTTTGTCGGCACCGCATTTCAGCACCCGGTCAAAATCTTCCAGGCTGCCGATGCCGCCGCCGACCGTCAGCGGGATAAAAATTTCGCTGGCAACGCGGCGCAGAATATCGGTAAAAATCGTGCGGCCCTCCACGCTGGCGGTGATATCATAAAACACCAGCTCATCAGCCCCGGCCGCGTTGTAATAGCGGGCCATCTCGACCGGGTCGGCCATATCCTGTAATCCGGCAAAGTTGACACCCTTGACCACACGGCCGTCTTTTACATCCAAGCACGGGATAATGCGTTTGGTAATCATGCGCCCAGCCCCCTTATTCCTGATACAGTGCCACAGCCTGTTTGAGGTCGATGGCGCCGGTGTAGATGGATTTGCCCAAAATTGCGGCGTGGCAGCCCATGGCCTGCAGCTCCGCCAGCTCTTCCATGCGGGCAATGCCGCCGGATGCCGTGATCTCCAGGCCGGAAATCTGCAACAGCTCACGGTACAGGTCCATGTTGGTGCCCTGCATTGTGCCGTCGCGGGAAATATCGGTGGCGATGATCGCCTGCACGCCAGCTTCGGCACAGCGGCGGCAGAAAGCAACGCCCGGTTCGGGGGTGACTTCTTTCCAGCCGTTCACAGCCACAAGGCCATCGCGCATGTCCACGCCAACGGCAATTTTGGGGCCGTATTTCTGCGCCATGCGGGCGGTAAAATCAAAATCCTTTACGGCAATGGTGCCCAGGATGCAGCGCCCCACGCCGAGGGAAAGATACTGTTCAATGCGGGCTTCGTCACGGATGCCGCCGCCGACCTCGATAAATAGCCCGCCCTGCTTAGCAATGGCGGCAATGGTGGTCATGTTGGCGGTGGTGTCATCCTTGGCGCCGTCCAAGTCCACCACATGCAGGTACTTGGCCCCGGCGGCAATAAACTCCCGTGCCTGGGCGGCGGGGTCTGCATTGTAAACGGTCATCTGGTCGTAATCGCCCTGGTACAGGCGCACGGCCTGCCCGCCGCGCAGATCAATGGCAGGATATAACTTCATGGCTACACCTCACAATTCTGCAAAGGCCCGCAGCATGCGCAGGCCGGTATCGCCGGATTTTTCGGGGTGGAACTGCGTGCCATATACTAGGCCGTTTTTCACAGCGCCCGTTACCGGGATGCTGTACTCACTGGCAGCCAGCGTGTTGGCGGCACAGTTTTTGGCGTAAAAGCTGTGCACATAATACACATACTCACCGGGCTTGGTGTACTTGAACAGCGGGTCGTTTTCCCGCCCCGGCACAATGTCCAGCCGGTTCCAGCCGATGTGCGGCACTTTCAGGCTGGGGTCTTTCAAATCGTCTGCCAGCGGGCACACTTCGCCGGGAATCAGGCCAAGGCCGGTGTGTTCGCTGTACTCATAGCTTTTTTCAAACAGCAGCTGCATGCCCAGGCAGATGCCCAAAAGCGGTTTGTGCTCCACTTCCTGCTTGATAACGGGCACCAAGCCGGTGGCTTCCAGCTTGGCCATGGCATCGGCAAACGCGCCCACACCGGGCAGAATGATGTGGTCCGCCGCGCGGATGGCGGCAACGTCGCGGGTCACTTTGGTTTCCAGCCCCAGGCTTTTCAGGCTGGAAGCCAGACTGAACAAGTTGCCCACGCCGTAATCAATAATGGCGATCATATACGTTCCCCCTTTTTGTATGCTGCTGTTGCAGCGCCCCTCTTAATACCTGGGGTTAATGTAGCCCCAAGGCCAGCCGGACCTCGTTCATTTGGATCTGGTCCGTGTCATATTGGTAAACCGTTCCATCGGCAAAGGTATAACGCACAAAAACGCCGGTGGGGTTTTTGGCGGTCTCTTCGGGTATTTCCACTTCCCACAAGTCCAGCACCGCGCCGCTGTGGTAGCGGACGGTGAGCGGCTCCCCCTGCGGGCAGCTTGGCTGCACTTTGCCCGCCCCGGCGGCGCAGATCAACCGGCATAACCGGCTGCTGGCATCCGGGTCCAGGGAGGAGGTTTCGCCGTTGCGGGTCAGCGCAGCGCCGATCTTGTCCGCGTTTTCCACACTGGCGGCAAAATCGGTGGAAAACCTGCGGTAGCGCTGGTGGTAACGCGCCGCCCAGCCAATGGTGCCAATGCAGATTACCAGAACCACACAGGCCGCCGCCAGGAACACCGCCCCGCCCCAGCCACGCCGCCGTTTGCCGGGTTTAATTCTGTCATACAGGTTCATGGTGTTCCCTCCTGATACAGTGGGTCCAAAACCCATTTGAACTGTAATCATACCCCTTTAACCGGTTCCCTTTGCGGTCTGGTAATTCCGTCTCCATGCCACTTTACCCCAAAATCAAATCCAGCTCCTCAAAGAATCGCTGCATCTGTTCCGGGGTACCGATGGTGATGCGCAGATAATCGGAAAGGCGCGGGGCGCTGAAATAGCGGATCAGCACGCCTTTTTGCCGCAGGCGCTCAAAAATCTGTTTGCAGGGCATGCGGCTGGTGGTAACGAACAAAAAGTTGGTGGCGGAATCCGGCCCGGTAAAACCGCGCTCCCGCAGCTTGGTCATTGTGTCGGCGCGGGTGGCGCAGATCTTGCCCACCGTATCACGGAAGTAATTCTCATCCTCCATGGCGGCCACGGCGGCAGCCTGGGAGAGGGAATTGACGTTGTATGGGCTGTAGCTGAACTTGATGCGGTTCATATCGGCAATCAGCTCCGGGTTTGCCACGCAGAAGCCCACGCGGGCACCGGCCAGATTGTGGGATTTGGAGAAGGTCTGCACCACAATCACATTGTCATATTTTTTGGTCAGCGGAACGCAGCTAGCGTTTGGCCCGGCAAAATCAATGTACGCCTCGTCCACAATCACAATGCTGTCGGGGTTGGTGCGCACCACTTCCTCAATGGCGGCCACCGGCTGCAGCAGGGTGGTGGGGGCGTTGGGGTTGGCAATCACGATGGTCTCATTCAGGCCGTGGTACTTGCTCAAATCCAGCGAGAAATCTTCCTCCACCAGGATCACATGCTGCGGAATGTGCAACAAATCGCACAAAACCGGGTAAAAGCTGTAGGTGATATCGGCAAATGCCAGCGGGTGGGTTTCATCGCAGAAAGCGCGCAGCGCCAGCAGCAGGTTTTCATCGCTGCCGTTGCCGCACAAAATATTTTCCGGCTGCACGCCGCAGTGGCGGGCAATGGCGGCGCAGAGCGCGGCTTCGGTCAAATCGGAATACAGCCGCAGCCCCGGCACTGCTCCGGCCGCCGCCGCCACGCCGGGGGCAGGCGGGTAGGGGTTTTCGTTGGCGTTCAGCTTGACAAGGTCAGGCAGTTTCAGCTGCTCGCCGGGGGTATAAGGCTCCAGCGCAGCCAGCGTTTTGGTAAAATAACGGCTCATTTGGGTCACCTCTTTGTTGGTGCAGCAGCCGGGCCGCCGCACCGGATCAGGAAAGTCCGTGACATAACGTGTATCCTGCGCCCATTTGGCGGGGTTGGTGTCGATGTAGTGCCAGATGGTGTTGTAATCGTCCGGGGAGCGGATGATGTGGTCGTAATATCCGCGCTGCCAGAGTGCATGCCCGGCAGTTTTGTTGGTCAGCCGTTTCAAAGTGGAGATAAACATCGGGATGACCTGGCTTGCGCGGGCGGATGTAGGGGGCGGCGTCCTCGACGCCCCGGATGGGCCTTGCTGAATGGCAATCAATAAATGGATGTGATTGGGCATTACAACATATTTTTCAATCCGCACATGGGGATAAAATGCAATCATATTCCCCAACTGCCGTGCAACAATTTTACCGGTTGGTGACAATCGGGTTCGCGGGGTGTCGGGGACGCCGCCCCCTACAATCGTTCCAAAGGTGCAACGCTTGTTTTTGGAACAAATCGTAATGAAATACACACCGGATTGGCTGTAATTATATGTTGCTAAACGGTTGGCCTTCCGTTCCGGCAATCCATCCTTCACTGGTCTTCAAAACGGATGGTAACGCTCTTGGCGTGGGCGTGCAGGCCCTCATGCTCGGCAAAATCGGCAATACGGGATTGAACTTTGCCCAGGGCATCGCGGGTGTAATAAATGAAACTGGACTTTTTCACAAAATCGTCCACGCCCAGCGGGCTGGAAAAACGTGCCGTGCCGCTGGTGGGCAGGGTGTGGTTGGGGCCGGCAAAATAATCGCCCAGTGCTTCCGGCACATTCTTGCCCAGGAAAATGCTGCCCGCGTTCTTTACGCT
>ENA-ORSA01003285-ORSA01003285.1-human-gut-metagenome-genome-assembly--contig:-NODE-3285-length-10397-cov-2.753336_pt1 | contig 10397 bp, 9 predicted proteins | sample MGYA00242179_ERZ509142 | MGnify/ENA primary metagenome ERZ509142 (study PRJEB26280, sample SAMEA2338659) | human gut metagenome | biome: human gut; feature: human-associated habitat; material: faeces... | reverse complement strand
ACGCATCATAAAGTCTTTCAGCAAATCCTTTGTCAGCACTTCGTCCAGTTCAGGTCCGAGGATTTCTTTCAGCTTTTTTGATAAATAAGCAATTTTACATTATTTTTTTCAAAAAACTTTCATATCGTATGCTTTACACCTGTTTTAGCATCAAATTGTCGTAAACCAACGTCTCGCGCGCATACCTATTATATATTATATGCAATAAGATAAGTTAAAAACAAGGCATTCAGAAAGATATTTCGTACAAAAGCACCACAATCAGAAATATTTGTGGTACTTTTGTACATATATCTATTTAACACTTTACATCACTTTACATCACGTTAAACCCCTCAAAACAAAAAGCTTATGTCATTATTACGAAAAACACTTGTTGCGCTTTATAGCTTCAGTAGCTTTTGTGTTGCGCTTTGCTGCTTTAGCAACCTTTCTTGCTATGGCAGTCCCAATGATGAGATAGCCCTTGTTACCGACACCATTTTTAAGCCCTTTGCCTATCTCGATAACAGCAATTTGGCAAACATCACCAGCACAGTATATCGGTTTAGCCTACAGCGCACGCCATCGGTGCTGACGGTAGAAGTGCAAGAAAATGAGGGCAAGGTGGTAAGCGTACGTGTAGGCACAGGAGAGCACACCCCCACTCTGCCACAATATAGGTGGATGTCGTACGACGAGATTGTGAAAGGCATAACCCTTCTGGCAACGCAACTGTCGGCCCATGACGACCTTAGCCACTTGCGCGACATCACCCTCAACCTTAGCGCCTTTAGCGAGGCCAGCATCAACCTGAACCGACAATATCAGCAACAGCTCATTGGCAGTTATGACAGCGAGGTGCTGCGCGAGGCGCTCTTTAACAGTATGCTGCTTAACGACCTGTCGGCCCTTCTCGCCCAGCACGGTCTCGACATTACGTTCTATGAACTGGGGCACCTACTAAAAGAGGGTATGAGCCGCGACCAATATATCAGCACCTACCATTATACGGGCCCATCCGATGCGTTGCCCACAACGTTTGCCCTGGATACCTACCTAAGCCTACGTATAGCAAAAGCGCAACACGACCCATGGGCGGACATCGACACACGTGCAAGGGCGCTGTCATGGTATAAGAACGCTGCCAACATTGAAACACTGACCACCAACGTGCCTGGCCTTACCCTAAAACGCGAAGGTGTGTACAGACCCTTTACACGCTTCTGCCCCATCGCAAGAAGGGGTATCGTGCACGAGGTGTATCGCTACTGCCAAGATGATGTGGCGCTGGGTGTTACGCTGACGATACAGTCGGACGAGAACGGAATGGCGAAGAGCATAACACTGAACGAAGACGCAACGAAACACGCCAAGGGCCCTGTGCTGACATTTGCCCAGCGCATGGCGGGTATGCAGTGTCTCATGGGTATGCTGAAACAGCAACGCGATTTGTCGCAGCTGAACAGCATCAACATCAACCCGCTGGCGCTGGCCGACGAAACTATTGCTATGTGCAAAGCCTACGGCAAGATGAAGGAAGGGCAACTGGTTGACACTGAACGGTTAGACCTTATTCTGCAACGCAGCCGACTGCTGCCTGCCCTGCAAGCACTGCTGCCTGGGAAGAAACTGGAGATTGAAAACGGAAAGCTGGAGTCGCCTGTTCAGGTGCTGACGCGCGACGAGTATGCTCGCCGCTACGGCTTCAGTGGCAACACGCTGTCTCTGCCCACACTGATGTGTGGATATGAACTGGTGTGGGTGTACTTCGGCGAATAACGATTTTGTTTGACGTTTTTAGACAAAAACATAAAAAACCCCGCCTAATCTTTCGAGCCTTCGGCTCTGTATGTATATAGAAGGGCGGATTGGTGAGAGCAAGCTCTCCCTCTATCCACCCTCCTATATACATACTGCGACACTTCGTGCCGCTCGAAAGATTTGGCGGTGATAAACAAAAAAAACATTATCTACAATCTTTTGTATCATTCATTAAGTAATAATCTTTTGAAACTTGCATTTATTAACTACTTCTTGTAGACATAAAAATCTTTTATAAATAAAAAAACAATAGCCTTTTGACGTTATGATTTTCAACATTAAAAAATTGGGAGAACATCAACCTCTACTTCAAGAAAAACTACGCAAATACTGTTATCACATTAATGGATGTTGCCAAGCAGTACACCAAGAGTTGGGGCCTTTTCTTAACGAATATATGTATCAAGATGCATTGGAAATTTTATTCAACGAGAACTCAATTTCTTATACAAGAGAATATCTTTTCACTATCGATTTTCATGGTCAAAGGATAAAGCATAAACACTTTGTCGACTTTTATGTCCAAGACCAGGTTTTTATCGAATGTAAAGCTGTTGAGAGCGTTAATGCTAACCACCGACAACAACTATGGAACTATATGCGATTAACAAAGACACGTATCGGCATACTATGGAATTTCGCCCCTATACGCGACCAAAGCGAACATTATTATCTTGATATTGACACAAACATTATGTACGCCTTTTAAACTAAAGGTAATAATCATTAAAAAGACATTAACAATTATATTATTGTGCGTCTTTCTATCATAATGTTTCAGCTGGCATTAACAATTATATTATTGTGCGTCTTCCTACGATAATGTTTTTTCTGTTTATTGCCGACTATCCTTTCGAGCACCACGAAGGGGTGCTATATAAAAGCAGATGCCGTATTGGGGAGAGCCAGCACTCACTAATACGACATCTGTTTTTATATAAAGCCGAAGGCTCGAAAGGAGAGGCGGGGTTTTTATGGTTTTTGTTTTACAGCACCATTACATTACTGCCCCATCACATCAACAAAATTATTATTCGCTCTCTAACCCCTCAGTAAACTCTCGATGGAAGGTAGTAGAGAGGGTAAGAATTTCGCGACGGTCTTCTTCGGGCAGCGTCCACAGTGGGGTTTCGCCTGCGCGGTGCGCCTTTACGCGTCGCACACAACGTGCTATCTTGCGTTTATTGTTACGCGCCTGAAGTTGGTCGCCCTGAATGGGTTTCTGGTTTACATACGAGAAGGCGGCAAGACGCTTCATGAAGCTCTCGAAACGATTGAACAACAGAGCCTGACGCATCATCTTCTCAGGGTCGGCATCCAGCCCCTCCATATCCATAAGGTCGTTCATATGCTCATGGCTCCAATCGGCCTCATCCAGCCAATACCACTGAAAGGCCAACTTCTGCTCAAGGTGCATCAGCTGGTGTGCCAAGTTGCCCTCGGCCTCTTCAGCCTCATCGCCCTCGGTGGGCAGCGCCACAAAACCCTCGAAAGCATAACGTGCCAAGGGCACCGCCTCGCAAGCGAGCGACGCGTCGACCTCGTCATGGCTGCCCGTGAGCGTAATGCGCCAGCGGTTGTTCTTATTTTTCACCAGCACAGCATGGGCGCCCATCATCAGTTGCTTCAGTGTGCCACGGTCGGCTATCTGGTCAACCTCTGCCAGGCGGTCGCGCATATCGCGCACAGCCATGGTACCATCGTCGCGCAACACGCACAGGTAGTTAAGGCGGTTGTCGTCGAGTGTTATCGAGAAGCGGTCGTTAGCGCCATCGCCCACAAAGGCATACTGATACTGATCGAGCTCGTCGTGCGTAACGGTCAGTTCACCATCAATGCGGTTGCCATCGGCATCGGTGAGCGAGAAGCCCACGTAAGGCACCACCAAACGTATAGTGAAGGGTGTACCCTCGTCAGGAAACAGTTGGCAGGCAATGCCCTCATCGCCAAAGTCTTCTTTCTTCAGCACGAAGCCATCGTCTTCAAGGCGAGCCTTGTCAATGCGCACCTCGCCATCGGGGAAGTTGATGTCGAACACTATCTCTTGCTCGTCTTCACGGGTTACCTGAATAAAGTCGGAGGGCTCCATGCCCAGGTTCACCATCGACACAGGAGAGACCTCTTCATCGCCGTCGCCCAACACTTCGGCTTCTATATTACCCAGCATAGGGTCGTCGTCCCATTGATCGTCGGCGGCACCTTCGGCCTTAAACACCACAAAGGTAAGGCGCACGGGCTTGCGCGAGCCATCCTCGCGGCAGAGCACCAGTTGTGCCTCCTTAGGTACGAAAACAGGAGTGGAAAGATACGGGCTGACGCACACCGACGAGTATTCTACCTCCGTCCACGCACCAGCCTGTTGCTGCGTTGTTGTTGTCATTCTTTATACTATAGTTATCCTATTATTATCGTTGGCCCTGCCTTACAGCCATCCTGCTGCCATAGGGTTGCCAACCGTCTTTTAGCAAACGGATTGCAAAATTAATATAAAAATAGGAATTTCACAAGAAAGTAACCATTTAAAATTCATTGCAAAACAACCCTCTTCCGTTATTATCTCAAAACAACAAAAAAGGCACAAAACGTCATAAACAGTTATGATACAAACTAATAGAGCAATCGAAAACACCGTAGCACAGGGGCTCAGCGCACTGTACCCAAGGCTAAAAACAGATTAAAGGGAGACACAGCGCACAGGGCCCCTCTATTACTAAAGAATACTTTAAATTATTGCCATAGCTAACGTCAAATTCTTCATCATATAAAAGCATAGGAAAAGGCGCCCGAAAACAATCTGAAAATCAGGCAAAAGCAAGCATAACATGGGGCAAACCCCATGAGAAAGTCATCTCACATCGACCGTTATGAACATGGAGAACGGTCGATGCTCGTGTTCACACCGACCGTCATGAACATGGAGAACGGTCGGTGTGAGATGACTTTCTCCATGCTTTCGCACAATTTTCTCAATGCTTTCGCCCGATTTTCAAGTTGATTTCAGACAACAATTACCTTAATTCCAGCCTATCATTGCCTTAGCTTTAGTGAACAAGAAGATGGAAAGGTGGTAATGAGTAACTAAAATTCAAGAAGCCACTTCCATAAAGGAATTAGCTCGATATAGAAACCATCTACATCTGCGTTGCTCTCTTCTTCCATAGTTACTACTATCATTCGATTAATAGGTTGAACAGACGACAATTTTACAAGAGCATCAGTCTCGCGCTTAAACGTGTCAGGATCAGATATTGAATAAGATACCTGAACGGCCAATTCCTCATCTGGTACGACAAAGTCGACCTCAGTATTACTGCTATTCCAAAAATAACAACCATCTCCATATTTACGTCTGAGCGTTACCGCCACGATATTTTCAAGTAGGGAGGTATTGGCATCAACAAGAAAAAGATGAAGCAAACCATTATCAGTGAAATAATACTTGCGGTTCGACTCTTTATCTTGCAGCTTACCATATAGATTTTCATAGGGTAATATAAGCCAAGATTCAGACATATATCCTACATAATCTATAGCAGCATCAGTACTAAGCTTTTTCCCAGTACTGCTTACGATGCTTGCAATTCGGTTGTACGAAAGAGGTTGCTTTACGCTCTCGGCCATTTTACGTATCATTACGCGCAATGCGTAATCGTTACGAATTCGGTATCTTGCAACCAAGTCGCCAAAAAATATTTTACTAAACAGATTGCTCATCCACAAACGAGGTTCTTTTATACCTACAGTTTCAGGCAAGCCACCATGCTGAAAATATAAATTAGCGAGCTTTACAATCTGTTTATGCTCCGTAAACAGGACGTTCTTCGCATTTATATCAATATCATTAGCCTTTAAATATTCTTTCAGAGAATAAGGGTACACTTCATATATCATATACCTACCCCCTAGCGTAGTGGCAATCTCACTACTCAACATTTTGGCATTGCTACCAGTGATGAAGACATTATATTTTTGGTCGGCTAGTCGGCGCGCAAACTTCTCCCATTTATCTACCAGTTGTATCTCATCAAGGAAAAATATGGGGCGGTAATCATACATTTCTTCATAGCACGTTTTTATTAAGTCGAGGTCAGTTACTTCTAACGAATCTATTCGGTCATCCTCAAAATTGAAATATAAAATATCCTCCTTCTTATGACCTTGTGCTATCAATTGCGCTATACGTTGGAACATCAAGTATGATTTTCCAGCGTGTCTCAATCCCACAAACACATAGTTAAGATTATCCACAAGTTCTACATCGCGCGGAATGAGTTCTACTTGTGAAACAAAATCCTGGTATTCAGAGATAAGCAATTTTATCAAATCTTTAGTCATATAATTATTGTTTTAATGCTAATCTATTTGCAAAGATACACATTTTATCGTTTATAGACGATAAAAAGAATACAATATTATCGTTTATAGACGATAAAAAGAATATAATATTATCGTTTATAGACGATAAAAAGAATATAATATTATCGTTTATGGACGATAAGGGCACAGATAAGAGTATTGTAATTACAATTCATTCCGCGCGTTTTGATGTAAACACGAACATTTATTTATATCCAAAGGGATGCGCCCTCAAAGTAGAACGGGTGCCTCTGTACCCCGTCCTCCCAATGATAACATAAATTGGGGGCTGGAGAACAGGGCGCAAAAAAGATGACATAAAAAAGGAGGTGTTTTATTTCACCTCCTTGAAGATTATAATCACTGAATATCAACGGATTATACTTGTATAGTACAAATATGTATGCTTATAATAATAAACAAAAGTAGATAAAGATAAGAAAACCAAGAGGTCTGAATGAGCTACCTGCAGATTTGTGCATCATTGCAGACGGAGGAATTTTAAAGAGCTTGTTTGACAAAGGAGAATACTATTCTTGTTGACTTTCAAGCAACTTGTATAACTCTGCTTGCAGCTCTTCACGCTTAGGCAAATATAGTTGATAGCGTGCGGTAAAAAGCTGATTGGTAATGCCTTGAAGTGCATATTCCATAAGCAACTCATCCTTTCTAGCGCCCAGTACAATACCTATAGGTGGATTATCATCGGGTTGGCACACCTCAGTCTTGAAATAGTTGAGATATAAGTTCATTTGTCCTATATCACCGTGTCTTATTTCTGCTCGTTTCAAATCTATCAGCACATAGCACTTTAGTATGCAGTGATAGAACACCAAATCTACCTTAAATTGTCTACTGCCTATATTCATTACATATTGTCTGCCAATAAAGGCGAATCCCCTACCAAGTTCGAGTAGGAATTGTTCCATATTAGTTTTCAAAGCTCGCTCCAATTCATTCTCTCTGTACCTTTTCTTCTGTGGAAGACCAGCAAATTCAAGTACAAACGGGTCACGAATGATGTCTTGCGGTGTCATTACTTGATGACCACCATTGGCCAAAGCTAATACACCTTTTTTGTCCGTACTCAATGCTAATCGCTGAAACAGACAACTCTTCATCTGTCGCTTCAGTTCACGTACTTTCCACCTTTCTTTGATACATTGCTTCATGTAGAATTGCATCTCTAATGGGTCATCACATTTCAGTAGTTCAAAATAGTGGCTCCATGTCAATATGTGAGACACTGTCTCACTTTTTGGGAATGCAAGATAGAATTTACGCATATAAAGCAAGTTGGAACGGCTAAAACCCCGTCCATTTTTTAAAGTCAGATCTTTTGATAAGGTTGTAAGCAGTTGCTTTCCATATTCGGCTCTTTCTTTTCCCCCTTGTTCAAACTCGACTATATACCTGCCAGTTTGCCAGTTTGATGCTAACAACTCCTTGTTAACAGCCGTATACGCATTCTCTTTGGCTTGTGCCCAAAGAGAAGATATATTGACCACCAGTTGTTCATACTCTGTCTTCTGGCTATATCGTTGTATCATATCGTTACTCATATTGATATTTTATTTGTTGTACATTCACTATTAGTAATATACATTTGATAATAATTTCTTATATTTTATATTATCACATCCACAGGTTGCACACCTTAGTTTAGTTGTGAATTTTTCTTTCATTGTTTTTTGTTAGTCGGGCATGATAAAGCCCTTGTTTTCAGCTTTAGGAAATTATTTTTATAAGTCGCGTTCCAAAGATAGTGCAAATATACGGCAAAAATCGGTAAATAACGAAAGATATATCAATATTAACATAAACAGGTAAATCCGCATAACCAATTGAGTTATGCGGATTTACCTGTTTATTAATTCTGATAGTTATATACCTTTATTTCACCTCCTCATAGTCAACATATTCGCCTTCTTCTTTGGCGAAAATCTTTTTGTTTCGATCTTCTGTGCTTCGGCTGTCGTACAGCGTTTCGTCGGCCGAAGTGGCATTGGTGCGCTGCTGTGAACGTTGCTGTGAACGCTGTTGCGAACGTTGTTGTTGCTGAAAGCCACCGTTCGCCCCATACTGTTTACTCATCTGCTTCACACGAAACAAGAACTTAAACACCGTGAAGCCGCCCACCAAGAAGATGATGAGCACGGGCATGATGATAAAAAGGAAAAAGAGTTTGAACATAAATAGTGTATGTTACAATAAGAAAACCTTATCGGCGCAAAGCAAGAGCGGCCGAAAGGATAATGTATACCAAGATGATGGCCCAGAAGCTCTGCAGCGGACCAAAGGCCACGATACATGCCACGGCAAAGGCGGCGAAGAGATATTTCACCTCGTTGCCCTTCCATCCCCACTGCTTAAACTTGAGAGCGAACATGGGCAGTTCGCACACCAGCAACCAGCTTGACAAGCATATCATAACAAGCACCACGGGCAGCATGTATGAAGGGCTGGTGAGCCAATTGGCATGGGTAGAGAGCAGCGAGCCCCAGAACAGGGCGTTGGCCGGCGTGGGCAAGCCTATGAACGAGGTGGTTTGACGCTCGTCGAGGTTAAACTTTGCTAAGCGCAGGGCCGAGAAGGCGGCCACCACAAAGGCAAAGTAAGGCAGCCAAGGGCGGCAGCACTCAAGGGCTGAGGGATAGTCCATCACCTTAAGATGTGCAAAGATGATGGTGGCAGGTGCCACGCCGAAGGTGACATCGTCGGCCAGCGAGTCGAGTTCCTTACCAATGGGCGACGACACGTGCAAGAGGCGCGCACTCATGCCATCGAAGAAGTCGAACGCGGCACCCAAGATGATAAACATCAGCGCCATGCGCACATCGCCCTGAAAGGCAAAGCCCGTGGCGATGCAACCCGAAATGAGGTTGCACGAAGTAAGGGTGTTTGGAATTACTTTCTTAATGTTTGTTAGAATATTCACTTGAATGATCCTCCTTGTTTCAAATGTTTATTTCAAACGTGCGATGACCGTTTGGTCGCCCACGGTGGCCTGTCCCATCTTTACACACACCTCAGTGCCCAAAGGCAGGTAAACATCTACACGCGAACCAAACTTGATGAAGCCCAGGTGCTCGTCGATGTAGCAATCTTCGCCCTCCTTAGCATAGGTTACAATGCGGCGTGCCACAGCACCAGCAATCTGTCGGCAAAGAATGTCGACACCGTCGGGGGTAGTGATGAGCACGTCGGCATGCTCGTTTTCTTCGCTGGCTTTGGGCAGCCATGCTTTATGAAAATTGCCGTTGGTGTGCTTCACCGCCTTCACGCGTCCGTCAACGGGGAACCAGTTGGCATGCACGTTAAACAGGCTCATGAAGATGCTCACCATCAGGCGGCGGTCATGAAAATATTCGTTTTCTTCTACCTCCTCAATCACGACCACGCGGCCGTCGGCAGGTGCCACAACAATCTTTTCAGTGTCTTCGCTGGGGAAATAGCGTATGGGGCAACGGAAGAAATTCACCACGATGCCGTAAACAACGGCCATCACGGCTAAGAAGCACCAGAAGGGAGCGGGGTTATCAACGAAGCGCCACAACAATAAGGCAATGGCAGCAATAAAGATGAAGCCATACACCAAAGTGTCGGTGCCTTCACGATGCAAACGAATTTTCTTGAATTTCTTTATATTTTTGATCATAGTTGTCAGGATAATAATTATTTTGCAAAGGTAAGGCTATTTTTTCAATCTCGCAAAAAATAGTCTTATTCTTTTGCACATGTCAATATTTAGCCTTAACTTTGAAACAAATTTCACACTCGTAATAATCATGCAAGATTTCGTTCACCTACACGTACACACTTACTATTCGATACTCGACGGACAGTCGAGCGTGCAGAAACTCGTAGACAAAGCCGTGGCCGACGGTATGCGCGGTATGGCTATTACTGACCATGGTAACATGTTCGGCATCAAAGAGTTGTTCAACTATTGTAACAAGGTAAACGGAAAACGCAAAGACGAAGGCAAAGAACCCTTCAAGCCCATTTTTGGTTGCGAGATGTATGTGGCACACCACCGCAAAGAAGATAAGGTGAAGGAACATGGCGACATGGGCGGCTATCACCTTATTGTTTTGGCCAAAAACTATCATGGCTATAAAAATTTGATTAAGCTGGTGTCGAGGGCATGGGTAGACGGCTATTATATGCGCCCACGTACCGACCGCGAAGACCTTGAAAAGTATCATGAAGACCTGATTGTGTGCTCGGCCTGTATT
>ENA-ORSA01003284-ORSA01003284.1-human-gut-metagenome-genome-assembly--contig:-NODE-3284-length-10412-cov-28.720382_pt1 | contig 10412 bp, 10 predicted proteins | sample MGYA00242179_ERZ509142 | MGnify/ENA primary metagenome ERZ509142 (study PRJEB26280, sample SAMEA2338659) | human gut metagenome | biome: human gut; feature: human-associated habitat; material: faeces... | reverse complement strand
GAAATCTGGCATAGCAAGAAAAACGACTGTCGCTTATCCCGAACTCAGGTTATTAGTTATTCCGCAAAGTTAAGTAAAATAAATTCTCCGTCAAAACTTTTCTGAATAATTTATTTTAAAAGCTGTTAAGCCTCGGTTTATAGCATTCTTGTAATAGTCTATACAAACAAAAAGCCGCTCCATACAATGATGGAACGGCTCTTTGTATTTATTTGCTATTGAATTAAACGTCATTCAATCTAATGGTATTGAATTATGTCTCTTCAAATTAGTCGTTATTGAATTTCTCGCGCGCCTTTCTCAGTATCTCTGACACGCTTGCAGCTTTCTTTGTAGATCGCTGCCACTGTTGCTTGCGCTCCTCGTAGTCGCGTCGTTGGCGTTCAAGAAAGTTGTCTGCCATAAATCTGCTTATTTGAATTTGCTGTATATGACAGTGATGTTGATGGCACCATTCTGATTCTCGCTTCCGCCAACCAGTTTTGTGCTTGAGATAGACATATCGTGTGTGAGGTTTGTCATTTCGCCTGACGTGTTGTAAGTCGGAGTGACCGGAATGATAACCACCTTATCCCAATCCTTGTTCTGCTTGTTCTCGTTCATGTAGCGTACCAGACTTCCGATGTTGTTAAACGTGTACTGGTTCGTCGTGCTGCTGTATGTAGCAAGGAACGATGTTTTGTAGTTGGCTACTTGCTTGTTCTCGAAGAACGAGTACATCTCAGCCTTCGGAATCATCAGCAGAGTGGTGGGGATATTGAGCGCATAATCGCTGTTTACAGTTGAATTGATGCGCGACAGACTAACCTTTGCAGTATTGATTGTATCGTTCTCGTGACCTCTCATAATCTGCTCAACCGGAATTGTCATCTCTGTAAAGATTCCTGCAGGCGACTTTATGTAAGTGCAAGAGTTATCTTCGGCGAGTCGCTTGATGGCGGCCTTGTCGTTGATGATATTCGTTGTCTGCAACACTTCTTCTGTACCAGGGAACGCAGCTGTAGAGACGATGATGGTGTCTTTTTTTGTGCCATCCTTGGTCGTCGTGGTCGTCTTATGCTTGAAGTATACGTTCAACTGGCTGAGATATACATGTGCCATAGCTCCCAGTCCGCTTCGGGTCTTGAAGTAGAAGCCCGGTGTAACCTTATTAATAAAAGTATAGGCGTTCTTGAAGTCCTCCTTCTTGTCGTAGAAGTGGCGCATGATGTCTGTACCGAACGAAGCGTCAAGCGGTATGCGTATCGACTTGATGTAGTCGGAACTGTTGCGAGTAGCAGCGTCAACATTAAGGTCTACGAGAGTGTACACCTTGTTTACACCGTTGCTCTTGTTCACGAAACCTTCTTTCTCGGGGTCGAAGTTAGAGTAGTATGTCTTTTCCGGTATAGGCTTCGACAGCTCGTAAGCCGTGAGCTTCATTGGTGCCAGCGAGTCGCCGTAATACTCCTTGTAGTAGAGTCGGATGTCGCAAGAGTCTGCAACGATTTGGCCGTTTACGAGACTCTTGATGCTGTCCTTTTCAGGAAACTCGAATCCTTCGGGCAGATAGAACTGCGTCATGAAGTCGCTGCTGAGGTAAGCGCCCGTCTCCGGATCGCGCACCTTGCCGATGTAGCCGGTGTATGTTCTTGCCAAAACCGAGTCGGCGACGATTGAGCGTGTTTTTATCTCGAAGGTATCTGTGACTATATTCAGGCCGTCGCTGCCGTCAATGAGCGTACCACTGCCGATGTCGCCAGTGGTATCGTCGCATGACGTGAATATAAAAGTGGCAAGTGCTAAACCCGCCAAAAACTTTAGCTTCATATTCAAAATGTATTTATTTTGATTGTCAACCCTACAGTTTCTCGTAGAATTCCTTGTAGGCCTCTGTGTAGTTTTCTCCAGGATATTTCAGGATAGGCAAGCCCTTGCTCTCAGCGTATGCCAGCAACTCCGGATTAGCGTTCTCCTCAGCCTCGATTACAGCGTCGCTATTGTCGATAGCCAGTTTGCAGAACTCCATGAAGTCGAAGTCGTCCTTGTATGCGCTGAGGCTGTCAACGGTGATGTTCTTAAACTCAAGACAGTTCTTGAAGTTGTTGCCGATGTCCTTTGACAATCCGTCCTTGAAAATTGACGTTACGATTTTTGTCTCGTTGAATGTCGGTTCGTCGTTGTATGCAGCCTTGATGAAGAGCGGCACGATGTACGACATCCAGCCTTGGCAGTGGATTACTTCAGACGACCATCTGAGCTTCTTCACTGTTTCCAATACGCCACGTGCGAAGAAAATAGCTCTTTCGCCGTTGTCGTCGTATTCTTCGCCATTTTCGTCCACAGCCATCTTGCGCTTCATGAAGTAGTCGTCGTTGTCGATGAAGTACACCTGAAGGCGTGTCTGCGGAATGGATGCTACCTTGATTATCAGTGGATGATCGGTATCGTCGATGACGAGATTCATTCCTGAAAGGCGTATTACCTCATGAAGTTGTCCTCTGCGCTCGTTGATATTGCCCCATTTGGGCATGAACGTGCGAATTTCGAAACCTTCTTCCTGCATTTTTGTCGGAAGGTCTCTACCCATGATTGAGAGTGCTGTTTCGGGAACATACGGAGCAATCTCCTGATTAATAAAAAGTACTTTCTTTGCCATGCTTTGATATTTAATATGTGCGAAAGTCGCGTTGTTTCGGGCCTCGTTGGCTCAAGCATACGTGCATGCACAAATGCAAAGTTACAAAAAAAATCTCAGAAAACGCTTGTTTTGTTCGTTTTACCCCGTTTATGGGTTTGTTTTTTAATGTAATTCTTTCTTATTAAGAAATTATTGCACAATAAGTTGTGTTTTTAGAAGAAATATGGTGCGTATTAAGAATATATCGGGTGGGGTACGGGTTTGGGAATAGTGTGCTGTATGATGATAAGTGGTATAAAAGCAATAAATCCCGAGAACGTTCTCGTTCTCAGGATTTATATGTGTCTTAGTGACGGATTTTCTTTGATTAAGCCTCTGCCGGAGCTTCCTCTGTAGCCTCTGCGTTAGCAGCAGCCTCTGCCTCTGCCTTTGCAGCAGCCTCAGCAGCCTTCTTCTCAGCTACCTTCTTAGCGATAGCCTCGTTGAGCTTCTTCTCTGCCTCGAGCTCCTTTGCAGCAGCCTCTGCCTTAGCCTTAGCCTCGTTCTCACGTACGGTGTCCAAGCCCTTCTGCTTGTCTGCCTTCCATGCGTCGAACTTCTTCTGTGCTGTAGCCTCGTCGAATGCGCCCTTCTTAACGCCACCGCGGAGGTGCTTCATAAGATAAACGCCCTCGCCCTTGAGGATGTTGTGAGCTGTTGCTGTCGGCTGTGCGCCCGTCTCTACCCAGTAGAGTGCACGGTCGAAATCCAAATCTACAGTAGCAGGATTGGTGTTAGGGTTGTAAGTACCAATCTTCTCAGTAAATCTACCATCACGTGGTGCTCTTGCGTCAGCGATTACGATACGATAAAAAGCGTAGCTCTTACGACCGCCGCGCTGAAGTCTGATCTTTGTTGCCATTGTTTAAAATTTAATTTTAATTTGTGGTTTGAATTATGCTACTATCTCGTAATAGCGGCTGCAAAGGTACTAAGTTTATTTCGAACGCCGAAATATTTTTCTATTTATTTTCTTTTAATAGAGCGAGTTTGGCTTGTTTTTATGTAAAAGCCGTCTTGTTTTTACAAGAAAAAAGGATATATAGCCCATCATACTAAATAAGGCTATATATCCTTTCTTCTTTACTTGGTTTCTATCTCTTCCTTCATGTCGATGAACTGTCGCTTGCTGTCGTAGAATTCGTACTGCAGGAAAGCGAGTTTCTGTGACGGAACGATGTGTACTCCCAGTCCGTATCTCATCTGCCACTTTCTCTTCAGCGAGACGAGTCCCTTGTTGATGTAGGCAGCCACGTATGGGTGTACGTGCAGATAGAATGTCTTTATTCCAATCTTGTTGACAAGCCTGTCAATCTTACTTTCAAGCTGGTCGGTGAAGATGATGCTCGACTTTATCTTTCCCTTGCCGAAGCAGGTGGGGCATACCTCTTCCACATTCACATCCATAGCCGGACGTACGCGTTGGCGTGTAATCTGCATGAGTCCGAACTTGCTCAGAGGTAGAATGTTGTGGCGGGCGCGGTCTTTCTGCATGTTCTTGCACATGCGTTCGTAGAGCAGCTGTCGGTCTTCGGCGAGGTTCATGTCGATGAAGTCGACAACGATGATGCCTCCCATGTCGCGCAGTCTCAACTGTCTTGCCAGCTCGTCTGCGGCTCCGAGGTTCACGTCCAGTGCGTTAGCCTCTTGTCCGTTGTCCGAGTGCGAACGGTTGCCGCTGTTCACGTCTACCACGTGCAGGGCCTCCGTGTGCTCGATGATAAGATAAGCGCCGTGCTTGTAGTTGACGGTTTTGCCGAAGCTGGATTTAATCTGCTTAGTTACGTTGAAATTGTCGAAGATGGGAACTGTTCCTGTATACAACTTAACGATGTTTGCTTTCTCTGGGGCGATGAGTGAAACATAGTTTTTAACTTCGTGGAAAACATTCTCGTCGTTGACGTATATGTTTTCGTAGGTGGGATTGAACAAATCCCTTAATAATGCTACAGCTCTACCTGTCTCTTCGAAAATCAACTGTGGACGTTTCTGGGTTTTCTGCACCTTTATGAGTGCGTCTTCCCATCTCTTTACCAGAACCTTTAGTTCTGCATCCAGCTCTGCTACGCGTTTGCCCTCAGCTACAGTTCTCACAATGACGCCGCAATTCTTCGGCTTGATGCTGTTGATGAGTTGTTTCAGTCGCGCGCGCTCTTCTCCGCTTTTGATTTTTGTCGATACCGAAACTTTATCGCCGAAAGGCATGAGTACGAGGTAGCGTCCTGCGAAGCTTAGTTCGCCCGTAAGGCGCGGACCTTTTGTAGATATCGGTTCTTTCACAATCTGAACCAACACCTCCTGTCCCACGGTGAGTGTGCTCTGTACGCTTCCGTCCTTTCTGAGGTCGGGCAGCTTTGTAGCCTTGGCAAAAGGATAAAGTTTCTTTCTGTCGCTTTGTACCTGTTTGAGGTACTTTTCGTAAGAATTGAATTGGTTGCCTAAATCAAGATAGTGGAGAAAGGCATCACGTTCGTAGCCCACGTCAACGAAACTTGCGTTTAGTCCAGGCATGAGCTTTTTTACTTTTGCAACATAGATGTTTCCAACAGAGAATGATACAGACCTTGGCTCAGTCTGATATTCCACGAGTCGCTTGTCTTCGAGCAGCGCGATGGAAATTTCATTCTGTTGTACATCGATTACAACTTCGCTGGTCATTTCTCTTTTGTTTTTCTGAATTTAGGTACTTTCTTTAATTTTGATATAAAAGCATGGGGGCGCATCAAAATTATTGCTGATGCAATGGGTTTTTGACGCGCCCCCATATCGGAACTGACCCTTATGGGCAGGCTTTCTTACTTGCTCTTATGTCTGTTCTTGCGTAATCTCTTTTTACGCTTGTGAGTAGCCATCTTGTGTCCCTTTTTTTTCTTTCCGTTTGGCATAGCTTTAAATTTTTTGTTGTTTAATATTAATATTAATGATGTTTTCTTTACTTGTTCAAATGAATGCGGGTTGGGGTTTACTTCTCCATAGTGGCGTTCTTCATCTCCTCAATGAAGCACTTAGCCGGCTTGAAGCTTGGCTGATCGTGTGCGCCGATTTTCATTGTTGTCTTCTTGAGTATGTTTCTTGCTGTCTTAGCGGCGCGATGCTTAACGATGAAACTTCCAAATCCACGCAGGTACACATTCTCTTTCTTTGTCAACAAACTGTTTTTGATATTCTCCATGAAGCTTTCTACGACTACTGATACGTCTTTCTTCTGTAATCCGGTGCTTTCTGCAATCTTGTTGATGATATCTGCTTTAGTCATTTGAATGTATTATATTATTATTTCTTTTGTTATTACCTTTTCCTAAGGACATGCAAAGATACGAGTTTTTCGTGTTATACGAAAATTTCTTGATAACTTTTTTGAGTTATTGCGCAATATTTGCCCTCCGAACTCATTAATTTTCACGTTGTTAAGCATCGGTTAGGGCAGGAAAGGGCTTTCGCGTGCCGTAAGTTCTACTTCATTTCCGGCACAATGGCGAAGAATTCGGCGTCTTCTGCGGTGCGGTTCTCAGCGCAATGTGTGTGTCCGCACGGGCAGTAGTGAACCTCTCCGGCGCGCACGGTCTCTTCTTTTCCGTCGCATACGAAGGTTATCTCACCTTTTATTATATACATCACCTCGCAGTTGCCTTCGTGCGTGTGCATACCTATAGAGCTTCCGGGTGTCAGTATGTTGCGCATTATCTTCACCTTGCCGTCGTCGGCTGCGCGCATGATGAGCTTGCCGTTGCCGCCCTTGAAGTTCTCCACTACTTTTTCTTCTGTTTTCTCAAAATCGATAATCATATTATGCCTCCTTGTTTTAAATATGAATCTTTTAGGCGTGATGTTTCGCCTGTTTTTTCTTTAAGAGCACGTTCAGCGAGCATATTATCGTAGCCACAACGAGTAGCGCCAGCACCACCTGTTCTGCAGACTTCACCGCCGTCGTAAGCTGCCATCCTGCGGCGATGCCGAGGAAGAGCCCGCCGTCGCTCGAAAGGAAGTAGGTGCTCTCGGCTGTCGAACGCTGGCAGTGGTCGCAGCTGTTGAGCAGCTTGTAGAGCTGTTCTGACGAGCTGAGCGCTATGCCGAATCCGAAGAGCATCGGCTTCAAGGTAGCGTCGAATATGTCGTCGTGAGCGAACATTGCGAGAATGGCTATTATCGCCAGTGCGTTTCCTACGGCTGAGGCGAAGCGTGCGTTCTTTACGGCTGGTATGTGCAGCGCGAGCGCCGCCACTACGAAGCCCGCCATCACCGACGAGCAGAACTCCACCGTCATGCGTGTTGTCATCATTATGCCGAGCGCCGCTGTGATGAGCGCTATCACGAGTGCTATCGTTGCGCCGCGCGGCAGGAAGAAACGGTCTATCGAAACCAGGTGCACACCCTCCTCAGGGGCGCGGAACGGGAACTTCACGCACATCACGAGCACGGCTGAAGCGAGCGACATGGCTGCTCCGACTATGTAGAACAGCGACCCGCGCAGCTCGTCGCGCAGCAGCAGCGCCAGTATCGGGCCTACTATCACCGTCAGTCTTGATATCCATATTGCCGTATAGTTGGCGTCGGTGCGGTGGCACGATTCGGTCTTGTCTATGAGCAGCGTGCACGAGAGTACGCGCTTGGCTGTGCCGAACACGGCGCCGCTTGCGAAGCATACTGCCAGAAGCGTGTATTCTTCTATCTCGCGCACAATCGGCTGCTCTCTAAACTCGAACGCTGAGAGTCCGAGGATGGTTGCGCCGAGGCATAACGCCGATATAAGAAACACCTTGTTGCGGCGGTAGTTTTGTATTAGCCAACTGCCGAAAAAGCCTGATATACAAACGCCTATGATGAATACGACGATTGTAAGACATGCCAGGTAGCTGCTTGCATGGCCCTCTGTAGTGAGGCGGAATGGCAGCAGCGGTATGGTCATGTAGCACGATATGCACAACAGCAGTTCGGCTATTGTGAGGAGTGTGAACTCGCGGTTCCACAATCGGTTGTAAGTGGGTGTGTATTGAGTGTCCATGTCTTAGTATGACTCGTTCTCGTTAGGGAAGTCCGACGACTTTACGTCTGCAACGTATCTGCCTACGGCGTCGGTTATGATAGAGTGGAGGTCGGCGTACTGGCGCAGGAACTTCGGCTTGAAGCCCTTGTTCATACCGAGCATGTCGGCATATACGAGCACCTGTCCGTCGCATTTGTTGCCAGCTCCGATGCCGATGGTGGGGCAGTTTACGGCTGCCGTAACCTTCTCGGCGAGGTCTGCCGGTATCTTCTCGAGCACGATGCTGCAGCATCCTGCCGCTTCGAGCGCCTTTGCGTCGGCTATTAGCTTCTCTGCTTCAGCCTCCTCCTTGGCGCGCAAGCCGTATCCGCCGAACTGGTGAACGCTCTGCGGAGTGAGTCCGAGGTGTCCGCATACGGGTATGCCCGCAGCCACAATCTTCTTGATCATCGGAGCTATCTCTGCTCCGCCTTCGAGCTTCACGCCGTCGACGCCAGCCTCCTTCATGATGCGTACAGCGTTGCGTATGCCGTCCTCTTCTGATATCTGGTAGCTGCCGAAGGGCATGTCGCACACCACGAAGGCGTGCTCTGTAGCGCGAGCTACGGCGCGCGCGTGGAAAATCATCTCGTCAACGGTGATGGGGAGTGTCGTGGCGTTGCCGTGCATCACGTTCGATGCAGAGTCGCCAACGAGTATTGTGTCGATGCCAGCTTGGTCGAGAATCGATGCTGTGGTGTAGTCGTAGGCTGTGAGCCATGAGATCTTCTCACCACATTTCTTCATTTCAAAAAACAGGGGTGCAGTTACTTTTTTCTTACTTGAACTTAAATATTCTGCCATTTCTAAATGTTGTTGTATTTCAAATATCGGGCAAAATTACAACAATTTACGTAAATGGCAAAGCGAACACCGCTTTATCTGCACTTTTTGTACCATTCGACGAGGTTTGCGCGCGGCACTCCTTGCCCTACCATGGCGTCGAGGTCTTCGCGAGCCTCCTTCTTGCGGCCCGTGAGCAGGCGCACGTTGGCGCGGTTCAGACGGTAGTCGGTGTTTTTAGGGTCGAGCTCTATGGCGCGTGTAAAGTCGTACTCCGCCGGCGTGTACATCTTGCGCTCTATCTCTATTCCGCCTCGCGCGGCGTATGCCACGGCGTTGTTCGGGTGCTGTGCCACCAGTGTGTTTATCTGGTTGAACGCCTCGGTGGGTCGGTTGTCTTTCTGGTTGAGCAGCGCCAGACCCAGCATCGCCTCGAAGTGACCAGGCACTATGCGCAGCAGGTTCTCGTAGTCGAGACGTGCAAACTTGTATCTGCCCTGTCGTTCGTTGACGTATGCGCGGTAGAACAGCGCGGCGATGTTCTTCTCGTCGCAGCGCAGCACGAAGTCGTACTCCTCCTGGGCGTAGCGCCATTGCTCCAGTTCGATGTTCCAAGCCGCCTTCTTCATGCGCAGCTCGAGCGAGTCGGGGTGGAACGCCAGCACCTGCACCGCTGCCGAAAGGCTGTCGCGCAGGTCTGAACGGGTTTGTGCTGTGGCGCCGTTGGCGGTTGCGATGCCGAGTATAAGTGCTAAAATCAGTTTTCTCATATACATATATAATAATGTGTGTGTTTCAGGTCTCCTGTTGCAGCCCTTTTGGAGCGTTTGCCCAAGGCTTCGGGAAACTTGCTGCGAAATTATACAGAATAATTCATGCGTGCAAGTTTTTTATACATTGTTGTTTTGTTGTGTAAAATAATTAAGTTTATTTGTCGTTTCTTCGGTTTCTCTCATCGTGCTCCGTCCGCCGCCCGATCGGATTGCGTCCGCCGCCCGATCGGTTTCCGTTCGCCGTCTGATCGGATTCCGTTCGCCGTCCGATCGGTTTCCGTTCGCTGCACGACGACTTCTCTTTATGCATCAGGGGGAAACCACTAATCACTTATAGGGTAAATCCTACGCTCTAATATGAAAATTCCCTTGCTTTTATGTTTTCTTTGGCGTAACTTTGCAACATCAAAAAACAACAGTTAATAACTTAATAGCTTACGATTATGAAAAGATTAGTATTGACGCTCGCCGTAGCACTCATAACGGCACTATCAGCAAGCGCACAACGACTCACCAACATACGGGCTGAGGCACGTTTCATAACCGACAAGATGGTGCTTGAACTCGGACTCACGAATGTGCAGCGCAACAACATCCTGCGTCTCAACCTCGACTATCTCGATGCTATCAACAGCTATCGCGACTTAAACGGCAGGGCATGGAAGCACCGCAACAAGGAGTTGCGCCGCATGATGAGCGACAGCCAGTGGAGACGCTACCGCGAGGCTTACTACTTCTACCAGCCTATAAGCTGGCGCGACAACGCCTACGTACACAACATCTACACCAGGTATCCAGAAAGAGTGGTTGTCGTACACGAGTCGTGCAAGCCCTGCAAGCACCACAAGCATTACGAGTCGTGCAAGCACCACAAGCATCACAAGCACGACAAACATTACAAGCACCATAAGTACGACAAGTATCGTAAATACGATAAGGACGACCGGTATAAGAAGCACCCGTTCGGAAGTCGCCGTTAGTAAAAAATGGTTAAAAAACATACGCAATAACTCTTGATTTATTCATAACACTTAACTTTGTATTCTTAAGTACGCAGAGCGACGAAAGTCCTCTGCGTTTTTAACTTATTTATGAACCAAGTAATAATGATGTATTATGCCTAAAATCCGCAACTATCATCCAATACACGATTAAGGGTAGATTTATGAGTCGT
>ENA-ORSA01003282-ORSA01003282.1-human-gut-metagenome-genome-assembly--contig:-NODE-3282-length-10416-cov-3.453817_pt1 | contig 10416 bp, 7 predicted proteins | sample MGYA00242179_ERZ509142 | MGnify/ENA primary metagenome ERZ509142 (study PRJEB26280, sample SAMEA2338659) | human gut metagenome | biome: human gut; feature: human-associated habitat; material: faeces... | reverse complement strand
CCAAGGCCATGGGCGGCCATCTGGACGGCTGCCGCATCGGCTTTGACGCGGGCGGCTCCGACCGCAAGGTCTCCGCTGTCATAGACGGCGAAACGGTCTACTCCGAGGAGGTCGTCTGGCATCCCAAGACGAGCGAGGACCCGCAGTACCAGTATGACGGCATCGTCGCCGCGTTCAAAACGGCAGCGTCCAAAATGCCCCGGGTGGACGGCATCGGCGTTTCCTCCGCAGGCGTGTTCATCGGCAACGCGCCGATGGTGTCCTCCATTTTTATCAGGGTCCCGCGTTCACGCCGCGAAGAGGTCAAGACGGTCTACGACCGCGCAGCTAAAGAAATCGGCGACGTTCCCATCGTTGTTGCAAATGACGGTGACGTGTCGGCACTGGCAGGTTCGATGAGCCTTGGCGAAGGCGCGGTCATGGGGCTTGCCATGGGCACGAGCGAAGCAGTTGGCTATGTTAATGCCGAAAGCAACCTCCTCGGCTGGTTCAGCGAACTTGCCTTCGCTCCGGTTGATCTGAACGAGAACGCGATGCGTGATGAGTGGTCGGGGGATATCGGCGTCGGCTGCAAATATTTCTCACAGGATGCGGTTTCCAAGCTGGCACCCGCCGCAGGAATCGCGCTGTCCGAAACCCTCACACCGGCTGAGAAACTCAAGGAAGTGCAGAAATTGGCGGAGCAGGGACTTCCGTATGCGTTGGAGATTTTCAAGTCTATTGGCGTGTACCTCGGCCATACGATGTGTTTGTATGAACGCTTCTATGATATTCGCAATCTGATCGTTCTGGGCCGCGTGGCATCCGGCGTAGGCGGAGATTTGATCGTCGCCGAGTGCCAGCGGGTGCTGAAGGAGGAATATCCAGACTTGGCGCAGAAGATCCGCGTTATGCTGCCGGATGAAAACTTCCGCCGCGTTGGTCAGTCCATGGCTGCAGCCAGTCTGCCGGAGGTGTGAGCATGCTGTTCAAAAATGCGAATATTTTTGTAGACGGTCGTTTCCAGCACGGATCATTCCGTGTGGAAAATGGAAGATTCTCCGAGATGTTGTCTGCAGTCCCGGAAGAGGACGGCGTTGATCTGGAAAATCAGTATGTGATTCCGGGACTTATCGACGTGCATAACCACGGCAATTCCGGTGCAGATTTTTCAGACGGCGATTATGCCGGCCTCGTCAAAATGGCACGCTATCTTGCAAAAAATGGCGTGACCAGCTTTGCTCCCGCGTCCATGACGCTGCCCTATGATGTGTTGGAAGCAGCATACAAAACAGCTGTCCGACTCAAAAACAAGCAACCGGCGGATTGTGCCCGTCTCATGGGTATCCAGATGGAAGGCCCCTTTTTCTCTGAAAAGAAAAAGGGCGCGCAGAACGGCGCATATCTGCGAAACCCGGATTTCGGCGCGTTCCATCATCTCTATGAAGCTGCCGAGGGATTGCTCCGCATTGTGGATGTAGCAGCGGAACTTCCCGGTGCGGTAGAGTTTACCGAAAAGGCGTCCAGACTCTGCACGGTCTCCATCGCGCACACCGATTGCACCTATGAAGAAGCCTCTGCTGTTTTTGATGCAGGTGCAAGTCATCTGACGCATTTATACAACGCCATGCCCGGCATCCATCATCGCAAGCCTGGCCCCATCGGCGCAGGCTCAGAACGGGAAAATGTTGTTGCGGAACTGATCTGTGATGGCCAGCACATCCATCCAAGCGCTGTACGCATGGCATTCAAGCTGTTCCCCGGTAGAATTTGCCTCATTTCCGATGCGCTGCGCTGCTGTGGCATGCCGGATGGCCAGTATACCCTAGGCGGACAGGATGTATTCCTGCAAAACTGTGTTGCAAGACTTGCCGACGGTACGATTGCAGGATCAGCCACGAATTTGTATGACTGCATGCGAAAGGCCGTGGAATTCGGCATTCCGAAGGAGCAGGCGATCCTCTCCGCGACAAGCGTTCCTGCAAAGGAACTTGGGCAGGAGGCAGAGATTGGCGAAATCAGTTCTGGTAAACTGGCCGATTTTGTTGTCTGCGATGAGGAATTGAACCGAAAGCATGTTTATCTCTCTGGCACTCAGCTGGATTCGTAAATATCGTTGCATGTTCAAACAGACACCCCGCATGCGTTGGCATGCGGGGTGTTGTCGTGCTATTATGCGGCCTTACGGCAGTGTTCGGATGCAGTCCTTCAGGATCTGCATGAATGCTTCGCGGTCAAGCTTCAGCAGAACAAGTGCATTTTTCTTTCCAAATTTCTTGTCGCTCTGCAGATCGGTAACAGTTTTGCCAAGTGTGATCTCAGCCTGTGTTTCTACAAAGACGCCCGCCATTTGGCCCTCGAACAATTCTGGGTGGGCAAGGTACATGATAGGGCAGGAATCATGCTGTGCAACGCCGGTGAGTCCGACGGTCTGTACTGCACTCCATGCACAGGCGAACAATTCTCGCACCAGCTTGCCGCAGCGGTTGCCATAGGCGGCCATCTCATCCCAGTCTGCAGGGCGCAATTCGGCCTGCATGGTGACATCCAGACCGCACATGACGAGAGGTACGCCAGATTTGAACACGATCTGCGCCGCATCTGGGTCATCGTAGATGTTGAATTCCGCTGCGGGTGTCACATTGCCGCCAACAGCTGCACCGCCCATCAGTGCAATGGAGTGCAGCAGCTGTTTTAGTTCTGGATACTTTGTCAATGCGATTGCTACGTTTGTCAGCGGTCCGGTCGCAACCAGACGCAATTCGCCCGGCATGCGCTTCGCTGTTGCATAAAGCGCGTCCCATGCGAATGTTGACTCTGGCGCCGTGTCTGGCAGCGGTAACTCGACGTCTCCAAGACCGTTTTCCCCGTGGAATTTGCCCGCCACATGCGGTTCGCGCATGAGCGGACGCTCCGCGCCGGGATAAACCGGATAATCGGCTCCCAGCAGATGCACTACACGCCTTGTGTTTGGGAAGGTATTATATAATGGACTGTTGCCAGCCACAGCGGATAGACCGATGACCGAAAGTTCCGGCAGCGCATGCGCTAGCATGATTGCGACGGAATCGTCCGTGCCGGTATCGCAGTCAATCCAGACGGGAATCTGTTTGTTTGTCATGTCCCTGCCTCCCCGTAGAATTTGATGGCTTCAACCAGAAGATCGGCGAAGCGATCCCGGTCAACACCCATCAGCACATCCGCATTCGGCGCGTGCCCAGAGAAGCCGAGCAAATCGCCCACGGTCGTGCCACGGCAATATTCGCCTGCTGTCTCAATCTGCACATACATGGGGCGGATGGTGAAAATTTCGGGATGAATGAGCGCCATGACCGCGCACGGGTCGTGCATCGGCGCGCCTGCATAACCAATGGAACGGTGGAACTTGTAGAAGAACTCCAACCACTGTGCAACGATGTCGCTGACCGGATTGCAGAGCGCGCGGACACGTTCAAAATCTTCCGGCAGAATGAGCGCCTTTTCTGTCACATCCAATCCGGCCATTGTGATGGGCACGCCAGACGTGAACACGATTTTAGCTGCCTCGGGATCTACGAGAATGTTGAACTCCGCTGCGGGCGTCCAGTTGCCGGTAGCAATGCCACCGCCCATGAGGGAAATGCGAGCAATCTTGGATTTCAGTTCCGGGTGGGCCAGCAGCAGCGCCGCAACATTCGTTTGCGGACCGGTTGCCACGATAGTGACAGGTTCCGGAGATTCACGCAGCACCTTCGCCATCAGTTCCGGCGCAGAAAATGCGGACGGTTCAAACGCAGGTTCCGGCAGGGCAGGGCCGTCCAGTCCCGACTCGCCGTGAACGGATGGTGCGTTCATCACGTCATTTAAAAGCGGATGCGGGCAACCCTTTCCGACCGGTGCATGCAGACCAATCAACGTGCAGACACGCAGTGCATTATAGGTTGTTTTTTCGATCGTCTGGTTGCCGCAGCAGGACGTTACAGCAAGAATTTCAAGTTTACGGCTGGCTCGTGCCAGAACCCACGCAATGGCATCGTCATGACCGGGATCGCCGTCGAGAATGATGGGGATTTTCTTAAATTCAGACATAGAGGTTCCTCACTTGAGTGCGGCAGCCGAGTGCAGCTTCTTCGCACGGCTGCGCCGCACGAGAGAGAAGATCACAAGGCCGATGATGGTAACGGCATAGGGGATAGGGGAGGCGAGGTTTGAGTCGAGGCCGACGGCGGAGAACTTGATGCCCAGCGCCTGCGCAAAGCCGAACACGAGCGAGGACAACATGCCGCCGAGGCATTCGCCGCCGCCCATAGCTTGCGCCGCCAGCGCAATAAAGCCACGTCCTGCAACCATGTCAAGTGACCAACCAGCCGCATAGTACATTGACATGAACGCACCGCCAAAGCCGCACATTAGGCCCGAGAAGCCAATAGCGATGTACTTGATCTTGAGTACAGACACACCGACGGAACTTGCTGCGTTCGGATTTTCGCCGACTGCGCGGATATTGAGGCCAAGGCTCGTTTTATACAACATCATGCTCGTGAGTGCACAGCAGATGAACGCCACCCACGTCAGCAGATTGTGGCCCGAAATGATGCCGCCCAAGAATGGAATCTTGTCGATCAGCGGGATATTGATGTTCGGAATCAGCAGATTCGAGGTGATCAAACCTGTGGAGGACGCCATGGATGTGCCTTCAGTCAGATTCGTAATGACCTTGCATAAGAACAGTGTACCGCCGGAGCCCATCATGTTGATGGCGATGCCGACAAGGGTAATGTCGGTCTTAAGCTGGAAGGCGAAGAAGCCCATCATCAGGCTCATCAGCACGCCGATGGCCAGCGCAGCAAGCAAGCCCCAGAGCCAGCTATGTGCGTAATAGGAGACAAGTGAGCCAGTTAACGCAGAGAACATCATCAATCCTTCCAGACCGATATTGCAGAAGCCTGCCTTTTCGACCACAATCGCGGCCAGCGTCGCAAACAGGATCGGCGCGGAAATGCGGATGATGGAGAAAAAGAACTCCGGTGTCAGCAACATCTTCAGAAAATCAAGCATGCTCTGCACCTCCTTTCTGCTCTTCCAGTGCGGCCTTTGCAGCAAGTTCTTCCTGCGCTGTCTTGACGACAAGCTTCTGACGGTATTTTGACAGGAACTGCTCGGCAGCGAAGAACAGGAAAATGACACCCTGAATGATATCGATCAGCTGAGACGGCACATTTGCATACGTCGCCATCAGTTCACAGCCCTTTGTAAGATACGCCATAAAGAATGCAGCGAACGGCACGAACCACGGGTTGTTGCCAGCCAGAATCGCAATCGTGATGCCTGTCCAGCCGTAGCCAGGAAGCGAACTCCATGAGAATGTCGGGTAGCGACCCAGCATCTCAATGCCGCCGCCCATACCGGCCAAAAATCCACCCAGCACCTGCGACAGCACGATCACGGTCGCAACCTTCATACCAGAGTATTTGGCAAATGCCTGATTGATGCCAATCATGCGGATGGTGTAGCCCCAGCGGGTGTTGAACATGAAAAGACCAACCAACACGACACAGGCAATGGCGATCACAAAGCCCCATGAAAGCTTCGAGCCATTGTCAACCAGCGGTGCAATCTTAGAGGTTTCCAGGAACTCATACGACTGGATCTGTCCCTTTGTCTTGTCGGCAAGATAAGTGTTCATCAAATACTTGATGAGATACATAATGATGTAATTGAGCATCAGTGAGCATACCATCTCGCTTACATCCAGCTTGGTTTTCAGCAGCGCAGGCAGAAGCATGATCGCTGCCACTGCCAGTGCGCCGGCCAGAACGCCCACAACCGGGTGAATGAAAGACGCCATCGGCACATAGACCGCGACCATGGCGGTTGTAAACGCGCCGAGCATGATACCACCCTCAGAACCGAGGTTAAACTGGTTGGCGGAGAACATGACGCAGACGGACAGGCCCGTGAAGATAATGGGAATCATCGAGGCCAGAATGTCGGTCAGGCGCTTGAAGTCAAAGGTGGTGCCACTCCGACCCATGCGGAACAGCGGGCCGACGAGCAGCTGCTTGAGTGCGTCGCCAGTGGCGGAAAGCTTTGCTGCAAAGCTGTTTCCGTCTGCAGACAGGAAGATCAGCAGCGTCGCCACAAGGATCGCAATCAAAATGGCGAGCAGGCCGCGGGTCACAGAGAACAAAATCTGACGTTTCTTAGTCATGGCAAACCCTCCTGATTTCCTCTTCACTCTGGGTCTTGAGACCGAGCATATATTCGCCCATTACATCGTCGGTGAGGGTGGAGGTGTCCTCAAAATACGCGGCGATCTTGCCGCCATGCATGACGATCAGACTGTCGGATAACTCCATGACCTCCGCCAGATCTGCCGAGATCAGCAGCACCGCAATGCCGGAGCGTGACAACTCAACGAGTTTTTTGCGGATGAACTCCGTCGCGCCGACGTCAATGCCTCGTGTCGGCTGGTCTGCAAGAATGAGAACCGGATTGCCGGAGAACTCACGCGCCACGACGACCTTTTGGATATTACCGCCCGAGAGCATGCCGACCTGCTGCTTGCGGGACTTGCACAAAACGGCATAGTCCTCAATCAGTTTGTCCGCTTCGTCGTGAATGGCTTTCATGTTAAAAAGCGGCCCGTGGTTCAGACGCTTTTCTGCCGAGCGGTCAGAAATCAGGTTTTCCTCAATAGAGGCACTGCCTGCAATGCCGTAGAGCATGCGGTCCTCCGGAATGAGCGCGACACCGCGGTCACGCAGCTTCTGCTGCGAGAGGCCGAGGATGCTCTCCGAGCCAAGTGTGACGCTACCTGCGTTCGGCGTCAGGAAGCCAAAGAGCATATCGACCAGTTCTTTCTGGCCATTACCCTCGACACCTGCAACGCCGAGAATTTCGCCCCGGCGCACATCGAAGGATATCTTATCGAGCATCTTTTTGTGCCATTCATTGACGTATTCGACATCGCGTACACGAAGCACAACATCCGACGGATTCGCCTTATCCTTCTGCACGTTCAGAATGACATCACGGCCGACCATCAGACGCGAAATTTCTTCCTTCGTTACATCGCAAGTATTGTAAACACCCATTGAGCGCCCACCGCGCATGATTGTCAGCCGGTCGGTGATCTCCATGATTTCGTTCAGCTTGTGCGAAATAAAGACGATAGTATAGCCCTGCTCCTTTAGATGCCGCAATTCCTTGAACAACTCGACTGTCTCCTGCGTGGTCAGAACCGCCGTCGGCTCGTCCAGAATCAGGATCTTCGCTCCGCGCACAAGTGCCTTGAGGATCTCGACCTTCTGCTTCATGCCGACCGGGATGTCCATGACTTTGGCCTCCGGCTCGACGTGCAGGTTGTATTTTTCCGCGTATTCCTTCGTAATAGCAACGGCCTTCGCGTGGTCGATGAACAGACCCTTGCGCGGGGCCATGCCGAGCACCATGTTTTCCGCGACGGTCAGGCTCGGTACAAGCATGAAATGTTGATGCACCATGCCGATCCCGTGGGAAATGGCGACGGTGGGGGACGAGAGTGTCAGCTTTTCGCCGTGCACCCAAATTTCGCCGCTCGTCGGCTGCTCCAGACCGAACAGCATCTTCATAAGTGTAGACTTTCCAGCGCCGTTTTCGCCCATCAGTGCATGAATTTCGCCTCTTCGGAGGTTAAAATCCACGCCCTGATTGGCCGCGACGCCGTTGGGATACACCTTCGTGATCCCTTTCATCTGGACGACGTATTCCTCGTCCAAACGGCCGGTTTTTTCGTCTGGCATACGATATGTTCCTCTCTTTCTTTAGAAAAAGTCGTGCGAATGAAAAAGCAATAAGTAATAGTGAATAAAGAACAAACGTTGAGATACGTTTTTTCGCTATTCACTATTACTCCGCAGAACCGGGAGAAATTGTAGGGGCCGATGCCCACATCGGCCCGGCAGAACAGCTTGCCGAAACGCGGAACACTCCGGCGAATTCGCGGTTCCTCGCGGGCCGATGTGGGCATCGGCCCCTACTATGTGCATGGGGTAAAACCCGGAAAGGGGGCTCATGGGAGCCCCCCCTTATGATAAACTTACGGTCTGACGGAGTCGCGCAGAGCGGCGAGGTCGAAGTTGGCATCGAACGCGGTGTCAACCTTGATGCTGCCGTCCGTGATACCCTTCTGAGCAGCCTCAACAGCAGCCTTGGTTTCGGCAGAAGCGTACTTGTCATAGTTCTTGTCGGTCACGATGCCGACGCCGCCTTCCGCGATGCCGAGCTCAACGGCCTGGCCCCAGTAGGTGCGGCCAGCGTCCCACTCGTCGAACAGCCAGACGAGGGAGTTGCCGATGTTCTTCAGGCCCGAGGTCAGCGTGATGGCAGCGAGGTCCGGAGAGAACGTCAGCTCCTGGTCGGAGTCAACGCCGATGAACCATGCCTTGCCAGTCTCGAGAGCAGCTTCTGCCGCGCCGTTGCCGGCGTTACCTGCAACACCCCAGATGATGTCGCACTTGTTGTCGTTGATCATGGACAGGCCGTATTCCTTGGCGATGGCGGTATCGACATAGTCGTTGGTGTAGCGGGTATCGACCTTGATGTCGGGGTTGACAGCCTGAGCGCCCTCAATGAAGCCGGTCAGGAAGTCGTTGATAACCGGGGAGTCAACGCCGCCGACGAAGCCGACGACTGCGTCCTCGTTGATGTTGGGGATGCTGGTGTCAACGGTCATGCAGGCCGCGTAGACGCCGATCAGGTAGCCCATGTCGTTCTGACGGTAGGACATGTTGACAACGTTCTGGTTCTCGCCGACATAGGTGGTGTCGTCAAAGATGGCGTACAGCTGGTCGGGATACTGCGTCGCAACTTCCTTCAGGTAGTCGGGCATCTGATAGGTGCCGCAGACGATGAGGTCGTAGCCGCCGTCTTCGGAGACGTCGTACAGCGTGGACAGCCACGTGGGCTGATCTTCGTCGGTGCCGCCCATTTCGATGGTCACATAGTCAATACGGCCGTCAGCCTTCAGCTGCGCCAGACCTGCTTCGGCGGAGTCGAAGAAGGACTTGTCGCCGAGGTTGCCGTTGACGAGGTACGCAACGTTATAAACCTTGCCCTCTTCGGCTGCGGGCTCCGCAGTCTCTTCCGCGGCGGGCTCGGTGGTCTCTTCGGTGGTGGTCGTTTCGGTGGCTGCGGGTTCTTCGGTCTTGGTTTCCTCAGCGGGAGCGTCGGTCTTGGCAGCGCAGGCTACCAGAGCGAACACCATGACCAGAGCCAGCAGAAGCGCAATGATCTTTTTCATTTTGGTTCCTCCATTTTGTGTATTTCGATAAAATCGGTATCCGAAGATACACGTTTATTGTACATACTTTCTACCTTTCTGTCAACACCGTACAAACGAAAAAAGAGCCCTCCACAAAAATATTCAGGGAAAACAGGCTTGACGCGGAAAGTCCCCGCCCAGTACAATGAAAGAAAGGAGAGATGAATATGGAGCTTTCAAGCCTTCCGATGATCGAGCTGCACCTGCATTTAGACGGTGCCATTCCGCCCGAGACGATGTGGGACTTAGCAAATGCGCAGGGCCTTCCCCTTCCCGCCGCGACGTTAAATGATTTCCGGCGCTGGCTGGCCCGGACCTCAGACTGCGCAGACGTGAACACATATCTGGCGCGCTTCGAGCTTCCCCTGCAGCTGATGCAGACGGAAGAACGCATTGTCCGCGTGACAAGGGACGTTTTATCTGTACTCGCCCGGCAGGGACACATTTACGATGAGGTCCGCTTTGCGCCGCAGCTTCACAAGCGCGCGGGGCTCACGCAGCGGCAGGCCGTCGAAGCGGTCCTGGAGGGGTGCAGACAGGCGCTGGCCGAGCATCCGGACTACGATGCGGGGATTCTCCTGTGCGCGATGTGCATTGGACCCGAGACGGTCAACATGGAAGAAAATTTAGAGACCGTGCGCCTCGCGAAGGATTTTCTGGGACAGGGCGTAGTCGGCGCAGATCTGGCGGGCGCGGAGGGCATTGTGCCGCTGCGCAATTTCCGGCCCATATTTGACTTGGCGCGCGAGCTGCATGTTCCGGTGACATGCCACGCGGGCGACTCGCAGGGACCCGATACCGTCCGGGACGCGCTCTCGTTCGGCGTGACGCGCATCGGGCACGGGCACCATATTTTTGACGACCCATCACTCTGGGACGAGGCAATTTCCCGCGGCGTGACGCTGGAGATCTGCCCGACGAGCAACATCCAGTGCCACACGCAGCCGTCCTACCGCGCACATCCGGCCAAAAAGCTCCTGGACGCAGGGCTGCGGCTTTGCATCAATACAGATAACATGACGCTTGCCGCTGTGAATTTGCCGGACGAGTACCGCCACTGCACGCAGGACATGGGCTTTACGTCGGACGATCTCAAAAAGACGCTCGTCTACGCCGCCGAGGCCACATTTTTGCCGGAGGACAAAAAGAAAGCC
>ENA-ORSA01003272-ORSA01003272.1-human-gut-metagenome-genome-assembly--contig:-NODE-3272-length-10440-cov-9.103130_pt1 | contig 10440 bp, 9 predicted proteins | sample MGYA00242179_ERZ509142 | MGnify/ENA primary metagenome ERZ509142 (study PRJEB26280, sample SAMEA2338659) | human gut metagenome | biome: human gut; feature: human-associated habitat; material: faeces... | reverse complement strand
TATAGAGCTGAGTTTAAACATCGAATTTACTAATTGGATATTTGCGGACATTCATAATACTTTTTCCTGACAAGCCATGCCACGGAAACACCCCTGGCCACAGCATGTTGCCAAACGCCGGGAAACGCCGGGCATAACGGGCCGGACTACAAAGCCAGACGTGCCGTTCCACACTGTGGGGCGGCACGTTTGGCATGTCGGCATGCCCGCCACGACAGGGCCACAACCGGCTTGTAATGATTTTATCACCGGCGGAATGGTGAAGCAGCCCCCGCCCGGGCCGCAAACAGCCGGGCGCCCGCCCGCAACTGCTCGCTGAAGGCCGCATGCAGACTGCCGGTGCCGGCCACACAGGCCGGACCGCCGGCATGGCGACAGGCAATGAGCCGGCCACAGCCCAGCGACAGCAGGCGCCGCAATAGCGCTTGCCGGGGTATTACCCGGCAAATCTGTTGGTGAGTCAAGCCCCCATTATGGTTTTGTCTTTAAGGTTCATTTCCCTTTTGCTTTCCATTTCAATTTTCCTTGGATATTGAGGTCTGGTTGATGTCTTGCGTGTCAGGGTTGCTGAACTTGTGCTTCTTCTTGCCGAAGTTGAAGCGGTAGCTGACTCTTATGTGTCCGTAGTTGTCGGTTACGAGGGGTGTGCGCGATGTGCTGCATGTGGCGTACTCGCCGTTGTCGAACTCCGTCCGCGTGGCAGCCCTGAAGGGGTTTGTGTATTCCGCCTCGATGTTCCAGTCGTTTATGCTGTAGGCAATGGTGAGCCTGAGCCTGTGGGGGCTTTTTATGTAATTGCCCAGTGTGGGGTTTACGCCTTTGCTTGGCGTCATGTATGAAACCAAGGCCCGCCAGCCTTTGTACAGCAGCTGCGAGCTTATGGAGAAGTAAATCCTGTTTTCACAGATGTCGGTCCATGCACTCGACTTTGAGTGGTTGAATATGGCTATTCCCATGATGTCGAGCAGTTTCGGTATGATGTAGTACTTGGCTCCCGTTTCCAGGTGCGCGTTCCAGTATGTACCGTTGTTTACGTTTTGGCGTACAAACGCGCCGCGCCCGGCGTCGTGGTTTATTTGCATGTAGGTGAAGTCGGGGCATACTTTCAGCGCGGCGTAGTTGAACCACTGCAGCCTTGGCGATATGTCGAACGTGTGGTCGACGGTGGAGTTGTAGCTCATGTAATCCTTGAGCTTTGGGTTGCCTACAAAGACTTCGTATTCGTTTATGCGGTACTCGTCACCCGTGCGGTTGGCGTTGCTTGCTTCCGTGCTCATGGCCGTCAGCGACAGGCTCAACGCATGCTTGCCCTTGAGGTAAGACATACGTATGCCCGGGGTGAAAAATAGGTTTGTCTGCTCGTTGCCGCTTGACTTTACAGTGGCCGCTTTGCCCGCCAGGCTTGCCTGTATGCTGAAAGTCCTCTTTATCTTATAAAGATATGTTACGTGCAGCCTTTCCGTATGCTTGCGCAGCCTTAAGTCGCCACGCGTGGCCTGGCGCATGGTGATGTCGTTTATGTCAGTTAATCCCATGGCAGCGTTGATGTTGAGCGACGACTTGCGGCCGAATGCCTTAGTGTAGTTGGCCGTGGCCGACAGGTAGTGGCTGTCCTCGCGCGTTCCGTTGGCATAGCGGTCGCATGCGCTGCCGGCTATGTTCTCGTAGTGTCGGTCGTAATGGTTGTTACCGTAGCTGTAATATGCTTCCATGCGCAGGCTTTGCCGCTTGGGCAACGTGCGGCTGTAGCGCAACTTCAGGGCGGGGCTGATGGACTGCGAGGTGGCGTTTTCACGCCGTGTGTACGCCTCTGCGTCGTTGCTGTATGCAAGGGTGCTGCCGCTTTCGTCATTGCTGTGGCTCCTGTTGAAGCGTGCCGAGGCGTAGAGGCTTTGCCTGGTGTCAGAGTAGAGATAGGTGAAGTAGGCTCCCATGGCATCTTGCCGGTTGAGGGCAGACAGTGATTCGGTGCGGCGCGTCACTGTGGCTTCGGGGAATCTGTATGTCGTAGCCCTACAGTCTTGCGGTTGTCCGCTGAAGTTGTTGTAGCTGCCGTGTGCCGATATGGCATATTCCGACTTCCCCTCAAAATATTGTGCCGTTGCCCGGGCGTTGCCTTCGGGTGTGGTCAGCTTGTGCAATGCGCTTATGGCCACAGTCCCTGCGTAGTCGCGTTCTTTCAGCACATAGTCGAGCACGGCGTATGCATCAGGGTATTCCGGCTTGCCTTGCGTGTATAGGTCTATGCGTTTTATGTCTTTGGGGTTGAGGTTTTGCACTTCTTCGTTTGTAGCCTCCCTGCCGTTGATGCAAAGTGCCACGCTTTGGTTGTGGTATCTAATGGTGTTTTCCAATGGGTCGGCGTCAAGCCCGAGAATCCTCATCACGTCTATCGCACTGTATCCGTCGTAGGCGTGGCGCATTTGCTCCTTGGTGGGGTAAATCATGGTTCTGTCTTCTGTGCGCACCGTGTTGCTGCCCAGCACCACCACTTCGGCTATTTTCGCGGTCGACTTGTCCATGGCAATGTCGCCCAAGCGGATTGCAAGCTCCTTTGTAGGGCTGATGGCCATCGTGGTTGGCTTGAAGCCTATGTATTCGGCCTTGAGCTTCAAAGCCCTGTTTTCTTGCGCTATTTTTAGCTTGAACTCGCCTTTGCCGTCGGTTGTGGTGCCACCGGCATACACGCTGTCGTCAATGTAGCAGCGTATTGTTGCCTTCTGCAGGTTGTTCTTTTCGTTGTCTATCAAATGCCCGGTGATTGTTGTTTGGGCTGTGGCCCTGAGTGTTGCAAATGCCATTATGGCGAAAAGGATGATTCTCATTGTTTTGCGCTTAGTGTATGGAAAATCAGAATGAAGTTGCGCATAAGCAGAATTGCCCGTGCACAACTTCATTTGAAGTTAACTATCTATTCTTCTGACAATAATGTTGGCAATACTCTCCGCAATAGTCAGAACAATCGTCTCCGCAGTGTATATCGCAGTAGTGGTCACATGAGATTCTGCTAGCAGAGTCAATGTCAATATTGGACGCTTGTGCAAGCAGCCCATTGACAGCAATTGGGTCTGTTTCCAGTCTTTGTTCCAGTTCTTCCATGTAGAAAGTTGGTAATTCGGTGTTCAAAGAACGCATTTCTTTGGTTTCTTTCATTTTGTTAAAGTTTAAATTGTTAATTACAAGCCATAATGGCCTTATTCACAGAGAATTGTATTATGTCATCCATTTTCACACATTTATTACTTTTTTGCCGACTTGCGGGGCATCCACCACTACAGAGCAGCGCATATTTACATTTTATGCAGTCGTCTTCCAGCATACGACATTTCCTCCAACTGTCAATGACATTTTGGTTCCATCTTATTTCGTCAGAGTTGTAGTCGCCAAGGCAATGCTGCTTTTGGTTTACGACTTCCCATCACGGATATATCTTCCCTATGGGGTCTAATACGAATCCCTTTGTCTGTGCCGGACAGTATATGGATGTAAGGTCAATGGGCTTGTTGTTTTTCACTGCGTTTTGGATTTTGCGTGAAAGACCGTAATCCTTGCAAGCGGATTCCATTTTCATGGCTTGTAGCTTCTTTATGTATTCTGCTTGGTTTAGATATCGGTATGTCTCTTTGCCGTTGGTTGAGTAATCGCGCAACAAGGCAGAATACATGGAGAACAAGTCGTTTTCTGTGTAGTGAAGTTTAGAAAAAATACCGTTCAACGCTTTCAGGTCTTCAATGTTGTCGCTGTCTGTATTCACTCTTACCGACACTTTCACGCCATGGCGTAATGCCATGCCGATATTGTTGACAATTTTATCGAACGTGGGTACCCCTTGGGCGTGGATTCTTCGTTTGTTGTGACGTTCTGGAATTCCGTCAATGGTTATTTGTACGAATTTGATGGCATTTGGCGAAAGCAAGGCCTCGAAACAGTCCAGATCGTAACCGTTGGTTATGGCGGAGAACGTGAAGCCGCGTTACATTCCTTGTTTTACGAGGTAAGTTACAGCATCCTTGTTTTGCTTCATTAGAGGTTCGCCGCCATAAAGGGTTATATTGTCAGTCCGTATGCGCTGATTGTTTGATGAAAGTTTTTCTATTGTCTCGTAAAGTTTGTCGACCATCTCGTGGCTGAATGTCGCAGTTTCCCTCTTTATGCTGTTCTCGAAGCAGTATGGGCAGCGGAAATTGCAGTCGTAGCTCACTACTACAGTAAAGCCTGAACGCAACAGCATGCTTTTCTTGAAAAGAGCATTAGCGAGCCGCTTGACGTATTCTGTTTCTTCCTCGCGGCTTTTCACTGTTATGTATCCACGTCGTTCTAGGGCTTCTTTTGTGGCTGCGCTGCATGGGATGGCGCCTTTGTCGAAAGTGGCGTTGGCTTTTAAGAAAATCGCTATGGACTTGTCAATAATATCTATTGCCCCTGTATATCCATGAATCATGCATATATTCTCTGACTCGTTATCAAGGTCAGTCAAGATGCAGTAAGATGATAGTCTGTAATCTCTTCCCATTGTATATTTGCGTTTTAGTTTGTCATTTTTATAGTAAAATAGTAAAATCAAGAATTAATTTGCGAATACAGAATGCAAAGATAATACAAATAAGCGAAATACAGACCAAATTACAGAAAAAAAACAACAGAAAATTAAAGATTCATTAGGCTTTGATGATTTTGGAGCGCAAAGTAAAGCCGCACGAAAGCCAACTTGAACCGGAATTGCGCTGCCACCCCGCTACCGAAATACGGGTGTGGCAACGGCGCGGAAAAGAAAGGCAAAACGAGATAAAAAGCCAGGCGCGCCGCTCCACAGTGTGGAACGGCGCGCCTGGCATATCGGAATGCCTGCCACGGCAAAGCCGCAACCCGGCATTGCTGCCCGTAACACGCCCATGAGGCAGGCGCACAGCGTCACTTCATGCGCCACCCCGAGGGGCCCTCAACCATTGGCACCACCACCTCTTCCCTGGTGCTGTCGCCAAAGCACAGCAACAGAAACACGTTGGTTTGGCGGGCCACCGAGTCGGCCACATACTTCACCACGCTCACACGGGCTATGCCGCCGTGCTCCTCCCGCTGCCGGGCCATGAACTGCTTGGCGCCGGCCAGCAACTGCTCGCGGTAGGCCGCAGGCAGGCTGTCGACACCGGCCACACCGGCCAGATAGTCGGCATAGCGCCCCGCAATGAGGTGGCCATAGCCCTCGACGGCCGCCTTGGCGGCCAGTTCGCCGGGCTTGGGCTCTTCCTTGCAAGCCGCAAAGGCAGCAGCCACGATGCACAACAATGCGACGACCGGGCCTTTCATGCTACTTCTGGCGTATGAAGATGTTGATGGGCGAGCCCGTCAGAGTCCAGTTTTCGCGTATCTTGTTCTCGAGGAAACGGCGGTAGGGCTCCTTGATATACTGCGGCAGGTTGGCGTAGAACACAAACGAGGGTATCTGGGTGTTGGGCAACTGCGAGCAGTACTTTATCTTGATGTACTTGCCCTTGATAGATGGTGGCGGATAAGCCTCTATCAACGGCAGCATCACCTCGTTGAGCTTGGTGGTGCCGATGCGCATCTTGCGGCTGAGGTAAACGTCCTTGGCCGTCTCGAGCACCTTGAAGATGCGCTGCTTGGTGAGTGCCGACGCGAACACTATGGGGAAGTCGGTGAACGGTGCCATGCGGTTGCGTATGGCCGTGGTGAATGTGTCTATCACCTTCTGCGTCTTGTCTTCCACAAGGTCCCACTTGTTGACCACCACGACAAGGCTCTTGTTGTTCTTCTGAATTATCTGGAAGATGTTCATGTCCTGGGCCTCGATGCCCCGCGTGGCGTCGATCATGAGTATGCACACGTCGCTGTTCTCGATGGCGCGTATGGAGCGCATGACGGAGTAAAACTCGAGGTCGCCCGTCACCTTGTTCTTGCGGCGTATGCCGGCGGTGTCTACCAGGTAGAAGTCGAAGCCAAACTTGTCGTACCGCGTGTATATGCTGTCGCGCGTGGTTCCGGCAATCTCGGTCACTATGTTGCGGTCTTCGCCGATGAAGGCGTTGATGATGCTGCTCTTGCCTGCATTGGGTCGGCCCACCACGGCAAAGCGTGGTATGCCGTCCTCGAGCAGTTCGCCGTTGCCCTCGGGCAGCTTGGACACCACGGCATCGAGCAGGTCGCCCGTGCCTCCGCCCGATATGGCGCTCACACAATAGGGGTCGCCCAAGCCCAGCTTGTAGAACTCGGCCGCATAATAGCGCTGCGCGTTGTCGTCGGCCTTGTTGGCCACGAGTATCACGGGGAGCTTGGTGCGCCTCAGTATCTTGGCTACGTCCATGTCGAGGTCTGTGACGCCGTTGTTCACGTCGACGAGGAAGAGCACCAGGTCGGCCTCTTCGGTGGCTATCAATACCTGCTTGCGTATCTCCTCCTCGAAGATGTCGTCGGAATTGACCACCCATCCGCCGGTGTCAACAACGGAAAACTCACGCCCGTTCCATTCGCACTTGCCGTACTGACGGTCGCGCGTGGTGCCTGCCTCGTCGCTCACAATCGCCTGTCGCGACTGGGTGAGGCGGTTGAAAAGTGTAGACTTGCCCACGTTGGGTCGTCCTACTATTGCTACTAAATTTGCCATTTGCTTGTTTACTATGTGTTGTTGCGGCACGCGGGCAACGCCCAGTGCCGCTTTGTTGCTGAATCAATGCCATGCCCGCGCGGCCCACGGCCACCACCGTCAAACGGGGTTGTAGCCGAAGCTGTCGAGCTCTTTGTCGGAGCTACGCCAGTCTTTGTCGACCTTTACGAACACTTCGAGGTAGACGCTTTTGCCGAAGAAGCGCTCGAGGGCCTTGCGGCTCTCGGTGCTCACCCGCTTCAGGGCAATGCCCTTGTGGCCTATGACGATGCCCTTCTGCGACTCGCGCTCCACGTAGATGACGGCGTTGATGTGTATGTGGGTGTCGTCTTCCTTGAAGCTCTCCACCCTCACCTCCACCGAATAGGGTATCTCCTTGGCATAGTATAGCAGTATCTTCTCGCGTATTATCTCGCTCACGAAGAACCGGGCCGGCTTGTCGGTGAGCTGGTCTTTGCCGAAGTAGGGCGGACTGTCGGGCAGCAGCTCGCCGATGCGCTTTAGAAGCAGGTCGGTGCCAAACTTGTTGAGCGCCGATATGGGCAGAATCTCTGCCTTGGGCAGCAGCTCGTGCCAGCGGCCCACTATCTGGCCGAGCGTCTTCTGGTCGGTCTGGTCTATCTTGTTGATGAGAAGCAGCACCGGGACGGTCATCTTTGCCACCTTGTCTAGGAAGTCCTTGTTTTTCGTAGGGTCTTCTATCACGTCGGTGACATAGAGCAACACGTCGGCGTCCTGCAGTGCCGACTCAGAGAAAGCGAGCATCGACTCCTGCAGCTTGTAGTTTGGCTTGAGCACACCCGGTGTGTCTGAAAATACAATCTGCATCTCGGGCGTATTCACTATGCCCATGATGCGGTGGCGTGTTGTCTGCGCCTTAAACGTAGCTATCGATATGCGTTCGCCTACGAGCTGGTTCATCAGCGTAGACTTGCCCACGTTGGGATTGCCCACTATGTTTACAAATCCTGCCTTGTGCATTTGTGCTGTATTTTTGCATTTGCGCCGCTGTGCCCATACCTTTATCGGGCGTAGCGGCGATAGTGTCTGCAAACTTACGAAAAAAAAATGAAACTGCCTACCCTTTTGCCGAAAATCGTAGCGGCGGCCTGTGCTTTTGCCGCCATGTGGGCTGCTGGGCCGCCACCGGCAAAGCCACGCCGGCACGCAAACAAAAATCACCGGGGCCGGCAAGCGGGCCGGATTACGGCCTGTACCGACGCCACACGGCGGACGGTAGGCGCGCCGAAAAAACGCAAGCCCGATGCCCCGCCGGGCCAAGGCACGACAGGACATCGGGCAGGAATGGGCACAGGCAGCCGCCGGCCGGCGCATGCGGCGAGGCTGCCGGAGCCGCAGGCCGCTGACGCTGAGGCCCACCGCGAGCAGGCCGCCGGCGGTCAGAACCTCAGGCTGATATAGAAGCGCATGGAGCCCACCTTCCACTTGGCCGACGGCTCGTCGCCCGACAGGTCGATGTCGCCGCCGTCTTCAATGTCTTCGAGCTCGCTTAGGTCGAACATGCTGTCGTACTTGACATTGCCCCAACGGCCCTCGATGCCTAAGGAGATGGCCTTCCAGGCCACTGCGCCGCCAAACGAGAAGAATGTGCCGTAGCTTGTGCTGAACTCCTCGGCGGCGTAAAGCATCGACATCGTAGGCGTGACACGGAAATAAAGGCTGGCCTTCAGCTCATCGACGGGATTGACCGTGACAGAAGGGCCTATCGACATGCCTATCTCGGCCTGGTACATGTCTTCGGTCTCAACGCCGGTGCCATCGTCGCCGCCCGACGTGCCGTAGTCGCCTGGGTCGTAATAGTTGCCGCCGTCTTGCGACGAATCGTAGCCGTCGCCTCCAAAGAACCCGAACTTGTCTTCATACTTCGCGAAGTTGATGTCGAAATAACTCCAGTCGATGCCAAACTTAATCATGCCCAGGATTGGCTTCTTGTGCAAATAATATGTGCGCCCGCTGGTAAGCGCCACGCCCAGGTTTGACCGCCATGTGCCGTTGATGTCTTTCTGGGTGAGGCTCTGGTTGACGTAGGCAATGTTGAAATACTTGGCGCGGTCGTTCCATATCCTGCGGTTGCGCGAGTCTTCCTCCAGCTCCTGGTTGCTCGACTTCAGCGAACGCATCTCTTGCTGCAGCGAGTCGACAAGCATGGTGAGAGAGTCGCCCGAGTGTACTCCGGGTGCCACCTCTTGTATCTGTTGGGCTGCGGCGTGGCCCGAAGCCAACACTGCAATCGCAGCCATAATCATACTTTTCATTGTCATTGTTGTAATCGTAGTTTTATGTTAGCAATGTTATATTCTATCCATTTCTGCCATGAAGTTCCAGTCAAGGAAGATGTACACGCCGCCACGCTCTATCAGCACGTCATAAATAACCAAGCCGGCATCGCCACTGTCGGGAACCACAAATGTGATGCCGTCGGCGGTCACGGTTGTCTCGGCATAATGATAATCCTGGTTCTCGTTGCCGCCATAGAGCAATACGCGGTCGCCCTGAATGAAACATTGGCCGCCTATGGTCAGGGTCTCGCCCGGACGATATGTGTCGGCGGCAGGGTAACTCAAGCACGAATACGGTGGTGCAGACACTTGGCCAACGTAGAACTCCTCGCCGTTGCGCTCAAGGTAGACTTGGGCTTCGCCCAATATGTATGCCGCCGACTCTATCATTTGATCGTCATAGATGAGTATGTTGGCCTCCTGCTCAACAGTTGAGACTGTAATGCCGCCCTCGTTGTCGAAAGTCATTGAACGCAGAAAGATACGGTCGACATCTGAAAGGTCCATGCCTTCAACGGTGAAAGTGGTAAGCCCGTCTGTCTGCGATGTGGTATTGCACGAATAATTGTATAGCTGTATGTAGCCTATGAAATACTTCACCCCATTGCGTACAACGTAAACAGTGGCGTTGCCCCATACAATCTCGCCCGGGATGACAAAGTCAAGGTATGTGTCGCCATAGTTTATGACAGTGGCTTCAACCTCGGTCAAGACGTCGGCCACGCCGTCGCCATTATAATCTAAATCTTCGCTATAGCCCGGTTGGCCACTTTCGTTGGTGCCATTCTGCACCAGCACCCTGTCGCCGGCAGTAAAACCAGTGCCGCGCAGGGTAACCACCGACCCTGTATAAAACTCACCGTAACTCGGCAGCATCACATTGATTGTTGAACCGTCTGCGACCGAATCGTCTGTAAACGGGGCGTGCTCGTCCTCAACGCACGACACTTGCATCATGGCTGTGAGCAACATCGGCAACAACACACGGCCTGCCTTTAGTATTCTTTCCTTCATTCTCCCTTTGTTTTGAGGTTAAACATATAGTCTTAAAAATGCAAATCATGGCTAAATACGCTAATTGCCATTAAAAGCACAAACAGAAAATCGCGTTCAAAGTTAATGTTTTTTAATCTCATGGCCAAATATTCCGCACGAAAATTCAAATTATAACCAAAACTAAGAAAAGGCCAACCGGTTGCCAACGCCAACACCACGATGCGTTGCACTAAAATGTAAGTAGCTGCCTGAATTAAATTGCCACCAGATAGTGCGCAGTTCCCGGAACGGCTTCCAAAGCCGGAAGAGGGGGCGGAATGGGCCACTCGACCGATGGGGCTCTTGGAAACAGCCCGTAAAAGCGTGAAAGATGACGGTAAAGGCAACCCGCATGAATTACAAAGGGCGCATTGCATGCAAAACAAAAACAGCGCCCCACCCGGCTTGCAGGTGATGCGCTGCTTTTGTTAAGTAGCTGTTCAAAATTAACCGATACAATAGACCTTGCAGGTGTCCTCTATA
>ENA-ORSA01003271-ORSA01003271.1-human-gut-metagenome-genome-assembly--contig:-NODE-3271-length-10442-cov-3.300857_pt1 | contig 10442 bp, 8 predicted proteins | sample MGYA00242179_ERZ509142 | MGnify/ENA primary metagenome ERZ509142 (study PRJEB26280, sample SAMEA2338659) | human gut metagenome | biome: human gut; feature: human-associated habitat; material: faeces... | reverse complement strand
CATGTGTTAAGCACGCCGCCAGCGTTCATCCTGAGCCAGGATCAAACTCTCATAATAAAAATTTGTCCAGTCAGGATTAACTCTTGGCTAATCCATCCTTGTTTTACTGTTTAAGGTTCGTTTTCAGAACTTTTCTCTTGAATTTTCAAGGTTGTCACTGTTCAATTATCAAGGTTCATCTTTTCGTTTGTGCCGTTCGCTGTTCGCGTCGGCTTTGTTATTTTAGCACATCTCTTTGTGCTTGTCAAGTACTTTTTTAAACTTTTTTTCGAAGCTCTTTCGAACTTCTTAAGTCGTACCAGACTGTGTTGCTTTGTCTCTTTCGCAGCAACTCTGATATTTTATCAAAGTCTTTCCGGTTTGTCAAGTACTTTTTTCATCTTTTTGATTCCGTCCCCGGATCGTCTGGATGATTCCCTGACTGCCTGTATCTCTCAGGCCCCGTTGTTTCTGCGTTTCCGCCGCAACGTTTGATATCTTACCACTTCTCTTTCTTTTTGTCAACAACTTTTTTGATTTATTTTTCTCAAGTTGTTTTTCAAAGAATTAAGGGCATAAAAAAATATCTTAGAATGTTGAACGGAGAAGGAGGGATTTGAACCCTCGCACCGCGTAAACGGTCTACACCCTTAGCAGGGGCGCCTCTTCAGCCACTTGAGTACTTCTCCTGAATCAGCAATTCGTCTGATATTGTGCTCACATCTCTGTGACGCTCATTTATTATAATAAATTCATTTTGAAATGTCAACTGATTTTTTGCTTTTTCTTTATTTATTTTTTCAGGGCTCACTTGCAAAGTGAAATTTACTTTTTTCAACTCACCTCCGATATAAAAATATGGACAATTCCTTCTTGAATATAATAAGAAATTGCCCATATCAAATATTTATTCTTCTTTATTTTTTCAGATACACATCACTGTACTGAACACCAAACTGCAGTGCCGCCTGATGGTTATTCATATAGATATCTACATGTCCATATGGCGTTCCCAGATCTTCTACTGTATAGACCTGTCCATTGATGATCAATTCGGTTCCAAATGGCAGTCCTGCCATAGCTACCGTATGATCGATCGTCGGCATTGCTCCGCTCGCCGTAGGTCCGCCTGACCAGACTCCACAACAGATCGGACAGCTGCAATATGCTGTCAGCTTAAATTTGCCAAGGTATGAACCATATTCTGTGCTCTTCGCTATAACAGCATTATCATAGTAATCTGCTGCCATATCCTTTTTCTTCAATGCATCCAGTATGTCTGTATCCTCATTTGAAATAATACGGACTGCCCATACTGCATCGTTTTCATTTACAGTGCTTTCTATAATGCCCGTGGCACTGCTGTGTGCCTCGATCGTTCCGCCGTCACCAGTACTCATAACTACATGATAAATATAGCCATCCGATCTCTGATAAAAGATCAGATCGCCCGGCAATGCATCTTCTACCGGTATTTTGGTGGCACATTCTGCCTGGTCTTCCGCCACACGCGGAATGCTGTAACCAAATTCTGCATAAATGCTCTGTACAAAACCGGAGCAGTCTGCCCCTTTTGTCAGACTGGTACCTCCCCATACATAAGGATTACCCAGGAACTGCTTCGCATATTCTAACATAGAGGTGCGGATCAGTCCTGATACAGAAGCTTCTTTTACGGAAGTTACCGTGTAATAGCAGGCTTTGTTGTCTTCCGGTTTTACTTTTGCTTTAGCAAGGGCATAAGTATCCTCGCCTTTTTCTTCGATCTCTTTTTTCACTTCTTTTCCGGTTTCGAGCTGCTTTGTCTGTACAAATCCCCTGACATCATCTGATTCTACATAACTCCATTCCTGATCCTCATCATCCAGAATATAACACAGTCCGCCTTTTGCCAGTGTACCTACTACCTCCGGCTCCTGGTTCTTTTCTGTATCTTCACTCTTCTCCGATTTCTGATCTGTGCTTTTCTTTTTCTCGGATTCCTGTGTTTCACTTTCCCCGGAAGCACTGTCCGGCGTTTCGCTCTCTTTTGCAGAATTATCCTGCGTTTCGCCCTCTGTCACACTGCTGCTCTGTTTTTCACTTTCTGAGGCAGTACTTTCCTGCGTTTCTTTTTCTGTTTCTTCTTTTTTATTGTTCTTGGTTTCTTCCTGCGGAATAGAATCATAGATTTTGATTCTCTTTTTCGTCAGGGCGTATTTCTTTTTGGCTACTGCTTTGTATGCAGTTGTCTGTGTATGCAGAAACGCCTTATTTTCATAAGCTTCTTTGAGAACTTCGGCTGTCTCTATATTCTTTTCTTTTTTATGCTTTACATAACGTTCCGCTTTTTCGTCTGCCCATACATATTTTGCTTTTATGAAGCCTCTGGCTTTTCCGGATTCTACATAATACCATTCGCCATCGTCGTCTTCTTCCAGAATATGCAATACGCCAAGTGCATTGATCTTTCCTACTTTATCGGATTTTGTGTTTTTCTTTTCATAGAGATAAACATCATCTCTTTTTGATACAGCATATTTCTTTTCTACCTGAAAGAAACGAAAAGTCTGTTCTACTTTTGGTGACTCTATTTTCTGCTCCGTTTCCGTTTCTGTCTCAGTCTGATCGCTGCTTTCTGTCTCAGTTTCCGTTTCGATTTCAAACGGCATCTCTTCTATGGATACAAAACCTGCTTCTCGCTCTGTCGCTGCTTCGGTTTCCTGAGTTTCTGTCTCGGTTTCGGTTTCCGTCTGTGTCTCAGTTTCCGTTTCAGTTTCTGTCTCTGCCTCTGTCGCACTGTTGTCTTTTTGTGGTGCTGCATAGGCAGAAATGCCAACGGCTGAAGAAAGAAACAGGACGGCTGCTGCCGCTGCTATGTTTCGTCTATACATTTATTGCTATACTCTCTTTCTTGCTTTGATATATACTGCTGCCGAACCTGCCATCAGAAGAACCATAGCCGGAATATTGGTTGCATCTCCCGTCTTTGGTGCATTCTGGGTTGTCGTTGTGGAACTCGAACCTGATGTTGTTGAAGAGGATGATGCACTTGTCGATGCTGTTGTTGATGGTGTGGAAGTTGTAGCAGGTGTTTCTGTTTCTGTTTCTTCCTCTCCATCCGGCTGTGCTACCATACTTGCTGTCTCCACTTCAGATGTCAGATTGGTCGATCCGTTTCTTAATTCATCTACGGTCATGCTGATATTGAACTGCTGACCGGTTGTTGCATTGCCTGTCAGATTGAACCAGAGATCTACCAGAGTTCCTTTCAGCTTTTTCGGTGTTGTTGATGAAAATTCAATCACAATCTTTCCTTCCGTTCCGGCACTGTCTGTCGGCTTGATAACTTTGATCGTCATACCTTCCAGTGCGTCGCTGTCCTCCGCATTGGAATCATCGTATTTCATCGCATTGGTATCATAGTTAATCGTTACTTTTCCATATGTAATCTCTTTTGTGCTGGATACGCTGTAAGTTGCTGAAATGCTCTCTTCTCCGCTGTATACCTCATCCGGCTCAAATTTGAATGTAACGTCCTTCTGTCCGGTTGTTGTTCCGGATGTCGAACTGCTTCCTGATGTGGAGCTGCCGGATGATCCATAAGCAGAGCTTCCTGAAGAAGAACTGCTTCCCGATGTTGAACTGCTTCCTGCCACACGGTTTGACGGTGTAGTGGAAGTCTGACTCTCTGTCTGAGTGGACGTCTGTGGCACTGCAAGGCTTTTGCCTGAACTTGATGTACTTGTCGTACGTGCCTGTCCTTTTGACGCAGATTTCTTTTCACTCTGGAGTTCAAGATAATCTGCATATTCTTTTTCCAGGTCGTATTTCTGGATTGCTTTTTTCAGTTCTTTCTCTGTGTCTGCTTTCAGAACGGTAACTGCCTTCACTTCCTTGCAGTCTGTAAACACCAGATTATTTTCCAGCTCACACTGGTTGAAGATCACAACCGTCTGTGGAACAAGCTCTGCTACCTCATAGACCATATCTTTCTGCATATCACTCAGTTCTACGGTTGGATATTTCTCGATTTCTGAATCTTTGTCTGTCTCGGATTCTGTTTCTGTTTCCGTTGCTGTTTCACTTTCAGATTCTGTCGTTTCTGACTGAGTTTCTGTTTCAAATTCAGTTGTATTCTCCGTCAGTGCCTCTGTCTCAAACTCTTCATCTGAAAATTGAAAAACACCCGCTGCCAGTTCCGGCACCTGATTTGCATCGATCTCTTCTTTTAATTCTTCGATCGTTACTTTTTTTACTTTTGCTTTTCCGGTTGTTTTATCTTCTTTTTCTCTTATATAAATAAAAGAATCTAATCCGTTTTCTTCCGGATCTTTCTCTTCTGTCTGCTCTGAAGCTGTCTCCTGTGTCTGCTCGGTATCCGCAGACTGTACAGTCCCTTCTTCTGCAGGCTGAAATCCAGCCTCTGTATTATCCCCTTCTGCTGCATATACTGTGACAGACATTGCAAGTAAAGCGGATGCTGTCAAAATGGTGCAAAGTTTATGCATTCTTTTTTTCATTTATTTCCTCCTCATGCTGCAATGCAATTTAGCACTGCGATGCTGCTCTGGTTACTTTTACCAAGCAACACGATTTTTATTCCTAATTTATAGTATATTTATCTAAATGTAAAAGTCAATGTAAAAATCTCCTCTGTTTTGTTTGAAAAGCATGTTTTACATTTCTTTCACAAAATGACCATATTTTTGAACTTTACGCAGTAATGTAATCAGACATAATGGAATGAGCACTCCGGCAATCACATAACTGATGTGCAGACCGTAATCTGAATGTGGAAATTTTCCAATTTTTTCAGCATCTGTAATGCCATACACTGACGAATAAATACGATCCACGATCTTAAATCCAAGAAAATGCAGTGCCATAATGTGAAAGCTTTCTTTTCCGACCAGTGAGAAAAATTTTTCTGTATATGGATTTTTGCCAAGTATTTTTGCAAGCCCAATACAGAAATAAATACCAAGCAAGGTCACCGGATAAAAAAGTACCGGATGTAAGATTTGATTGACCGAAAGTTCAATACTTCCCGGCATACGATTTAAGATTCCAAGAATCACGGCAGCACTTAAAATAGTTCCATACCAGGTAATCCCTTTGTCGAGTTTGTCCCATTTCTGTTTTGCAAAGTAACCAATGTACATAATCGGAACCGCCAGAATTGAAGTCTGTATCCAGTATTCCCAGGTCAGCTCCCGACTGTTTGCATATAATGCAACAGCAGCAAACAGAATACAGATGATCTTATGCCAATATTCCGGTTTTTTACTTTTTTCTGCTTTGCTGAATGCAATCGCAAACAATGCTGTTCCGATAAAAAACATTGGCAGGAACCAGCAGGCTCCCAGCAATTCTTCAGTGTATTTCATCAGCAGACTCTGTACGATGCAGGATACCATTTTGCTGATGCTGTAATGTTCGGTGCTGCTGATCATTTTGACCGACACCAGTGTGTTATGTAACAGCGTAAACACGGTATTATAAAGAAACAGCATACCGCCAAGCTTCAAAAGCCGCTTGCCGATATACTGTTCCGGGTGCTCATGGTATCCTCTTTTGTAAAAAAATCCCGCCACAAAAAAGAACACCATTAAATGATAACTGTATACAAATTCTCCCACACTGACGTTCAAGGCTGGTATCATGATTGAATAGCAGCAATGTCCCATCACAATAGAAATGATACCTATCGCCTTTACAATGTCCATTGTTGAATTTCTTTTTCCCTGCATTTTTCCTCTCCCTTAGCCTCTTGCTCCTCTGACAAAACGCTCCAAAACATCTGTGATAACTGTATTCTTCATCAGAATCAAAACAACTGCATAAACCAGTCCCGATACGATCACCGATACAAGAATCAGATAAATCTGATTTTCAATAACTTTTGCAGCCAGCATACAGCAGATCACAATCCCCACACAGCCAATGATCGTTGAGATCAGATTTCTTGCTGTGCAATTGATCTTTATGATTTTTCTTGACTCGTATGCGGATATTACACATACACATACTTCTGCGATAATCGTCGTAAAAGCCGCTGCACTTTCCTGATATCTTGGAATCAGGATAAAATTCAGTACAATATTTATCACTGCACTGAGGATTGTCGCAAACATAACAATTTTTTCTTTTTTGTAAGAAATCAACACACAGTTGGAAAAAAAGTTTGCAAAGACAGCAAAGACAAGGGCAATACTGAGCAGCTGCAGCGGGATATAGGCTTCGCTGAAAGATGCTCCGGCAAACTCTTCTACGATTGGCTTACTCAGACAAAACAGTCCCACCATCGCCGGACAGCAGATTGCTACCATATAATCGATCAGTTTTCTTCCCAGCTGTAATATCTTATCTTTTTCCTGTGTTCCAATATAAAATGCGAATCTTGGAATAACAACTGCCACGACTGCATTAAGAACCTGTTTTACAATCTTATATATCTTGGCCGCTGTTCCGTAAATTCCAACGTGGTAATCATCTGTCAGCCATCCAAGGATTGTTGTGTCTGAGCTGATATAAATGGTAGCTGCAATCGTTGTCGAAAACACGATCATAATCGGTTTTAAATGTTTCAGCGGCGGCTTTTTTACCAGATGCAGCTGCACATATTTCCTTGCGTGGAAAAACATAAATAATCCGGAACCGCTGCTTGAAATAACGGAAATAATAACATACTTGTAAAGGTCATCTGCACTGTGTACAAACAGCAGCATCAGGATGATAGATACGAACTGAAGAATAAACGTAACAAACGTAATATAACCAAAATCCTCATATATATTATAAATCCAGACAACGCTCAGCGTTGCCAGCAGAATTTCCAGGCTGAGGATCCCGATCACGATATTATAGCTCTTCAGCTTGTCTACAAACATAAGTGCCAAAAACAACAGGATATACGATACGATCGTTGCATAAAGATTGATAGAAAAAATCTCGCTTGCGAACTGATTCATTTTTTCCTGATCGCCCCGGTATTTTGTTCCTTCTCTTACTGCATAAGTTGTGATGCCAAGAGCTGCGATCAGAGAAAAGTAGCTGATAACCGATACGGAAAAATCGTATTTTCCAATCGCATTTACCTGAAGTACTCGTGTGATATACGGAAATGTGATCAGTGGAAATACCAGAGACAATACCGTTTTCATAACATTGAGCACTGCGTTTAATTTGATTGACTTTTCTTTCATGTTCCCTGCTCCTTATTTCTCTGACAGCCTTTGTTTGCCTGTTACCAGAAAGTATAACAGCCAGTAATGCTTCTTATCAAATAAGTACCAGATCAGCCAGCCTGGCTTCGACTGCTTCTTAAATGCTTTCGTTTTCTTTTTATCTGTCGGTTGCTGAAATACTGCTGCTGTGCGGAAATATTTTAAAAGCTCGATTCTTTTTCCAAACGGCATTTTTACTTTTTTCGGGCTTACATAACGCACGATCGTATAAATTCTTCTGGAAAGCTCTTCCACCCAGAATGCCGGAATCTGTGTTTCAATACCGGTCTGTGTTACCAGTCTGCTTTTATTTTCCAGACACTTCATCAGCGAAGTGATATTGTTAATGTCTGTCTTTCCGCTTGTACTGTGTGCATATCGCATGATCCACACATAGTAAGTCTTCGGATTCAGTACAACACTTGGGCTGCACAGATATATTTTCGTTATAAAATCCAGATCTTCATATCCAAACTTCATGGTTTCATCAAAATCAATCTGATTTTTCTGTAAAAAAGCTCTCCGATAAATACCGGCCCAGATTCCTTCTCCGGCTTTGTTGATCTGATCAAAATTTGCAGCAAACTGTGAACTGCTGTATACACCTGCTTTAAAAGAGGTCTTTTCTTCTGCGATCACTTTGCCGTCTTTGACCGTGCGATAACTTCTGGAATAACGCACCACATCTGCATCATATTTTTTTGCAAGTGCATAATTATCTTCTAAAAGTCCCGGCAGATAAATGTCATCATTATCACAAAATGCAATGTATTCTCCGGCCGCTTCTTTTAATCCTGCATTTCGTGCAGAACAGATCCCGCCGTTTGTCTTATGGATAACTTTTATTCTGGTATCTTTCGCTGCAAGCTGATCGCATATTTTTCCGCTTCCATCTTTTGATCCGTCATCCACAAGGATTAATTCAAAATCCGAAAAAGACTGTTTTAAAATGCTCTGTGCCGTTTCCGGCAAATATTTCTCCGAATTATATACCGGAACAATTATACTGATTTTAATATCTGGCATATTTCTGTCTCCCATAGTCTATAATCCAAAGATCTGTGAGTTTTCCTTTGCTTCCAAAATGGCACGGAAAATATAAAAATCAGATGGATTTGTAATCTTGATATTTTCGGTCGGCCCTTCGAGTGTGTGAAGAGTATGTCCAAATTCTTTCATCAGACTTGCAGAATCAATCCTGTCAGTTTTATTTTCTTTTATCGCCTGACGATGCACATCAAGAATATCTTTCAGGTAAAAACTCTGCGGTGCTTTTGCTGTATAACAGCTTTTGCGGTCGATGATATTCGTAATCTCCTGTTCACCGCCAACCTGAATGATCGTCTCTGTTGCCGGTGTTACCGTGATCGCATTTCCCTTTTCTTTTACCATATTGATATTATCATGGATTAATTTTCCGGATATCAGGGGACGTACTCCATCATGGATCAGAATGATGTCATCTTCATTCTCTGAAATTTCTTCTGCTGCACAAAGTCCATGATAGATGGATTCCTGACCGCAGGAACCGCCCGGCACAATTTTCTTTACCTTTGTGATACGATCCCGGTCCAGAAGATCTTCCAGATATTCAATATAGTCTTTCAGACATACAATCACAATTGCATCAATCGCTTTACATTTTTCAAAATGCTCGATCGTATGAATGATGATTGCTTTTCCGTTCATCTCAAGGAACTGCTTTGGCAGACCTTTTGTATTCATCCTCACTCCGGAACCTCCGGCAAAGATCAGTCCGATATTCATTATTCTTTATTCTCCTTCATATAAACATTGAAATCATGCGAGATCCTCTTATTTTCCGGAGGAAGCTGCATATAATCTCCGTACAGTTGTGTCAGATAGAAATCCCAGCATTTTGGTGCCGGAAACATATGTCCTTCAAATTCTACTTCCACCGGCTCTAAAAATTCTTTCGGCATTTTCTCCTGCGGTCCATACCCCCACAGAAAACCGCCCACATACGGCGACTTGTCGATCGGATACTCTTTTGATATCGCATTTAATTTATTGCAGAGTTTTTCCGTGTTGAGATGTTTGCAGATCGGGATCAGGACTCGCTTTGCAAGTGCCGCATACCAGGTAGCTCCTTTTCCCATTTCGCTGTAAGCCGTCAGTAGTATGGTCTTATAAAATTTAATTTTCTTAAATTTCTTTGCGATAATTTTTTCGTCATCCGGCATACCATCCAGTGGAAAAATATCGATCCAGATACCCGTTGTAAATTCTTCAGAAAGATACTTTTCTTTCAGTACTGTATTCGTATTGATCAGTTTGATAAACGGATAGATAGAATTACCAGATTTCCAGGAAACAATCTTTTCCACCGCATCTTGTTTCTGCTTTTTTTCCACTCTCAAAAGCTTCTCAAAATCTTCACGCGGCATCAGAACATCGATATCATCATCCCACGGAATGAAACCTTTATGACGGACTGCACCAAGAAGTGTTCCTCCGCACAGGTAATATCTGAGCTTGTATTTTTTACATATCTCATCCAGTTTTAATAACAGGTTCAGTTCTATTTGTTTGATTTCTTCAGAGCTTAATTTTTTATTTTTCATCTGATAATTCCTCTCATTGTTTCAGCTTTACTTTTATCAGATCCTGCTTACCAGAAAAAACAGCAGCCTGTCCAGTCCGATTTTTCTCAGTCTTAAGATCAGCCATGTTGTATATCTCTTTTTTGCCGGTTCTGATTTTAAATACTTCAATGCAATGTATTTGTTTTTGCAGATATCTCTGTCTATTTTATTGAGCAGTTTATTATACTGAATATATAATTCTTTCATTTTTTTTCCGCCGCATCCCTGACCATTATAAAGCATATTTGCCGTCAGTCCGGATACCAGGCAATAATTTAACAATGGCTGAGTCTCTCTGTCACACTTTACGGTATCAGCCAGTTTGTTCACTGTCTGAAAATATTCTTTTACAATACCGGTTCGGTCGCTCTTGCTGCTCCTGGTAATAGACTCGCTATTCATATAGTAATAGTAACCGGAATATGCCATAAGTTCAACAACCGGATGACATGCCAGACATCGATACATAAATCCTTCATCTTCGTAGCGTCTTACTCCATAAAAAGACAGATGATTATCTTCCAGAAATTTTCTCTTATATACTTTTGTGCAGGCACTGACATTCATCCATACAAATGTATCATCGTTGACATCGATCGGTGTTTCCGATAACTTTCCGTTTACATCACGGATATAACCGCCAACAATG
>ENA-ORSA01003270-ORSA01003270.1-human-gut-metagenome-genome-assembly--contig:-NODE-3270-length-10444-cov-6.728559_pt1 | contig 10444 bp, 9 predicted proteins | sample MGYA00242179_ERZ509142 | MGnify/ENA primary metagenome ERZ509142 (study PRJEB26280, sample SAMEA2338659) | human gut metagenome | biome: human gut; feature: human-associated habitat; material: faeces... | reverse complement strand
GGTGGCGGCGGCGGCGGTGGTGCCCGCCGCGGTGCCGGTGAGACCAAGCTGGAACTGGACCGCCGCCATGTGCATGCCCGCATCGATGCGCTGGCTGAAAAGCTGGCCGAAATGGAAAAGCGCCGGGGCGAGAGCCGCAAGGCCCGTGCCAAGACCGGGATGCCGGTGGTCAGCCTTGTAGGCTATACCAACGTGGGCAAATCCAGCCTGATGAATGCTCTGTGCGGCCCCAGCGTAGCCGAAGCGGACATGCTGTTCGCCACACTGGACCCCACCAGCCGCAAGCTGGTGCTGCCCAGCGGCATGGCCGTGCTGCTGGTGGATACGGTGGGCTTTGTGTCCCGCCTGCCCCACAATCTGGTGGAGGCCTTCAAGTCCACGCTGGAAGAAGCCGCATGGTCGGACGTCATCATCCGTGTGGCAGACGCAGGCGATGAGCAGCGGGAAGAGCAGCTGACCGTCACCGACGAGGTGTTGGACGGGCTGGACTGCGCGGACATCCCCCGCCTGACCGTCTACAACAAATGCGACAAGCCGGGTGCCATGAGCTTTGACCCGGACATCCTGCTCACCAGCGCCAAGACCGGCTATGGTCTGGACACCCTGCTGGCAAAGCTGGACGAGGTGCTCAGCGACCGGGTGCACACCCTGCGGGTGCTGCTGCCCTACGATAAGCTGGGCCTTGCCGCCCCCATGCGGGAGCGGGGCAGCGTGCAGGTGGAAGAATACCGGGAGGACGGGCTGTATCTGGAGGGCATCGTCAAGACCGAGGACCTGCACTGCTTTGAGGGCTATCTGGTCTGATAGGCGCATACGATTTAAATAGCCTCCGCTGCGCTCTGGCTATCATCAGCGGAATAATATTTTGATATAGAGCAAACCCGGAAAGTCTGCGGACTTTCCGGGTTTGCATTTTCACGGATGGGGTCGTGACCGGAAACAGCTGCTCCACGGTTCAAGTCCGTGGTTTACCGTTGCACCCTTTTGTGAAAAAAGAAAAAAGCCCCAACAAACACAAAAACCCGCCTGGCAGCGGGCTTTTGTGTATAGAGGGGTGGGAAAGTATATAAAGTGGTGAATCTCAATATCATTGGCAGACTTTTGTGCATTGCGCTGCCTTGCATGATGTATTATACCCGTTTTTCTTTTCTTGTCAAACAGGATTTTCGGATTTTGCTTTAAAATAATGCTTTACTTTTTCGCAAAAACTTTATATAATTAACATAGAATTTCAGAAACGAAATTTTATTCCATTTCTGTGGGTTTGCACAACATAAAAACTTTACTTTCAGAAAATTTTATACAATCCAACATATTTTGAAGGAGGCTCTTCCTATGGACGATCTTGACCGCAAAATCCTCACCCTTCTGGCAAAAAACGCACGGATGCCCGTTAAAGAAATTGCGGAGCAGGTGTCCCTTACCAGCCCGGCAGTCTCCAGCCGTATCCATAAGCTGGAAACGGACGGCATCATCAGCGGCTATACCATTACGCTGAACCGTCCGGCAGACCGAATGTATGTGGATGCGCTCATCAGCCTTTCGGTTGCCCCCTCCAAGCAGGATGCCTTTCTGGAGCTGCTGCAAAACAGCCGCGAAGTGCTGCAGTGCTACCACGTTACCGGTGCGTACACCTTTCTGGTCAAGGTCAGCTGCGGCAGCATGGCACAGCTGGAGCACCTGATCTTACAGTTCCAGAAGCTGGGCACCACCAGCACCCAGATCATCCTGTCCACCCCGGTGAACCACGGCGATCTGGACGCTTTGATGCTGTAAGCGGGTGCTGTTCATAAAACTGTTACTTTTTCCCTGCAATTTTGCGGTGCGGTGGTTCGTATCCAGAATAGCAGCCCAAAACCGGCACACACTACCTGTAACGTGCGCGCCCGGCTGCGCCTTCCACACACAGCACTATGAAAGGAAATGCAATACTATGAAAAAATTCATCGCCGCCCTGCTGGCAGGGCTGACCCTGTTTACTCTGGTGGGCTGCTCCGGCGGAAGCAAGGCCAACAGCTCCACCCCCAAGGACTACTCCCAGATCATCCACGACGCCCGCAGCGACGAGGACAACGAGTACGATATGATCTTTACCAAGGGCGAGGACGGCAAGTTTACCGCCATTGACGGTTACAGCGCCGAGTACGAGGCCGACCAGCTAAACGAGGAGATCCGGGACATCCTGATGCCCCTGCTGAACCTGGAGGATGACCAGTACACCGCCTTTGCCGCCAGCATTTCCAGCATGATGGTGCGCAGCTATGCCGTTGCCATCGTGAAGCCTGCCGAGGGCAAGACTGATGAAGTAAAGGCCGCGCTGGAAGCCTATGTTGCCAGCGAGCAGCAGTCCATGGAGCACTATCTGGAGGATCAGTACCTCGTGGCCAAGGCCGCTACCGTCACCGTAGCCCCCACCGGCGAGGTGGTTCTGGTTTGCGCCGAGGATCACGACACCATTCTGACGAACATTGAAAAGGCTCTGGCCGCGTAAAAAGCTTTTTGAAACCGCACTCTGTATAGGGTGCGGTTTCTTTTTGCGGCGGGTTATGCTATAATACCCCTTGGATCTGTACATCCGCAGGAGAAAAATTATGAGCAAAGCAACCATCGTCATCCCCAATATCAACGGCAAGGGCTGGCTGAAGGACTCCATCGAGTCCATCTACGCCCAGACCGAACAGGATTTTGACCTGATCGTGGTGGACAACGGTTCCACCGATGAAAGTCTGGAACAAGCCCGCAGCTACTGCACCCGCCCCAACTTTACCCTGATCGAAAACGGGCGCAACACCGGCTTTTCCTACGCAGTGAATCAGGGCATTGCCCGGGCGCAGAGCAAATATGTGGTGCTGTTCAACAACGACGCCTTTGCCGAGCCGCAGTGGCTGGCCGAGCTTTTGCGCACCGCCGATGCCGACCCCAAAATTTTTGCGGTGCAAAGTTTGATGATCCGGCACTTTGAGCGGGAACTGGCCGATGATGCCGGGGACTATGTAACATGGATGGGCTTTGCCTGCAAGACCGGCGATGGCCGCCGCGTCAGCCGCTACACCAAGCAAAAGCGTATCTTCTCGGCCTGCGGCGGTGCAGCGCTGTACCGCAAAAGCATTCTGGACGAGATCGGCGGCTTTGACGAGCACTTTTTTGCCTACTTTGAGGACGTAGACCTGAGCTGGCGCGCCAACAATGCCGGCTACAAAAACGTGCTCTGCCCCACTGCCAAGTGCTACCACATCTGCGGTGCCAGCACCGGCGCAGTGCGCTACAATGCCTTTAAAAGCCAGCAGAGCGGCCGCAACAGCATTTTGCTGCCGCTCAAAAACGAGCCGCTATTGATGCTGGTACTCAACTTTATCCCGCTGGCGCTGGGCTATCTGCTCAAGTGCTACAAGTTCCACAAGCAGGGCTTTGGCGAGGCTTGGGACAAAGGCATGCACGAAGCCTTTGCCCTGCTCAAAGCGGGCAAGTTGGGCAAGCGTCCCTTCCGCCTGAAAGACCTGCCCAACTACATCCTGATGGAACTGTGGATGATCTGGAACATGGTGCCCTACCTGTGGTATCGGCTGGTGGTGGTACGGTTTGATTTAAAATAAAACGTACAAAAAACACCCGACTGTGAAAGCAAACTCACAGTCGGGTGTTTTCATTTACATTTTACGCTGCGGTGCTGGCGGCATCCTCAGCGGCGGGGGCTTCTGCCACGGCGCTGTCAGCGCCCGTTTCTGCCTGCGCTTCCGGCTGGACAGCCGAGGCAGCAGCCGAATCTGCCGCAGCGGAATCTCCGGCAGTGGCCAGAATGGCGTCCTGCACATCGCTTTCTGCCATAGGCTCCGGCTGCGCGGCAGCGGAGCCTGCGGCGCTTTCGGGTTTGGTCTCGCTCTCGGTCAGGCCGGTCAGATACCAGCTGCCGCTCTGGCGGCTGAACAGATAGTCCATATACTTGGTGGGCGTATCGGAGGCCGCATTCAGGATGCTGTCGTCCGCGCTCTGGGTGGGGATGTAGCCCACCGTGACATGGAGCAGACCGTCCTTCTTGAACAGCCGGGTGACGGTGGCGCGGTAGGTGCCCACGCTGCCCGTGACCGGGATCTTGTAGCACTGGGTCGTCTCGTCAAATTCGACGGTCATATCATCCATCTCAAAGCTCTTGTGGGTCATCTTGAAGCTGGGGCCCACGAGCTTGGCCAGATAGGCGTCCACATCCACCGAGGGAAGCAGCAGCTGCTCGGTGTCGGGGTCGGTGTTGTAGTTGTCGAAGCCGCCCTGGGTCTCCTGGATGCTGTACACGCAGCCCCAGACCGCCGCTTCGCGCAGGGTCAGGTCGTCGATGTTCTCGATGCCGTCAAAGGGAACGGGGTCGAACAGGACCAGGCCTTCGAGCTTGTCCTCATACTCCTGCCGCTGCTGGGTATCGTCGAACAGGTTTGCCACGGTGCGCACACCGGCGCGCACCACGGTCACGGCACCCACCAGCACCAGCACCGCCACCAGCAGGCCCAGTGCCTGCCGGGCGCGGCGGCGGTGGAGCCGGGCGTGTTCTTCCGGGGTCATATAGGTTTTCATATTCTATTCGTCTCCTAATTGGATATCGTAGGGGCCACACTGTGTTTTAGTATACCACGATTCGCCCCAAAGTGCAAAATCCGGCGCGTGGATTTTTTGTGAAAGCGCGTGTTATTCCCAGCTCTTCCAGACATCGGGCTGATAGCCCACGGTGGCCTGCCGCCCGTTGCGGACGATGGGCGTTTTGAACAGCTGCTGGTTCTCGAACAGCTTGTCCTCCTTCTGCCAGTCCACCAGAGCGTCCAGCAGCGCAAGGGTCTGCTTGTCCTTCGCCGCCGGGTCCACCAGCTTTTCCCAGCCGCCCAGCGCGCGGGCCACGTTCTCAAATTCGCCCCGGCTCATCCCTTTTTCCTTCAGGTCGATCATCTGGAACCGGACGCCCCGCTCCTTGAAATAGCGCTGGGCCTTTTTGGTATCGAAGCACTTGTTCGTGCCGAAGATCTGAATGTTCATCGTTTCATCCTCCCGGAAAGTCTCTGCCTATTGTACCATACTTGCACCGAAAAGCATAGGGATATTTCCACGCCCCGGCGGGAAAACTAGCAGCATCCCAAATTGGAAGGAGGAGCATTCCATGAAAGCATTCGTTGACCCTGACCTCTGCATCGGCTGCACCCAGTGTGCAGGGCTCTGCCCGGAGGTATTCACGATGGAGGGCACCCTGGCCGTGGCCCTTCTGGGTGAGATCCCCGCCGAGGCAGTGCCCCAGGCTGTGGACGCCGCCCAGACCTGCCCGGTAAGCGCGATCCAGATCGAGGCGTGACCCTCTCCGGCATCTTCGGTGCTGCCTCTCCTAATCGGAGAGGCCTTGGCTGGACCGAAAGCCTTCCCTCTTCGCCAGAGGCTCCCCTACCAGGGGAGCTGGCGGGGGGGGGGGGAGCCGCAGGCTCGACTGAGAGGTTGTACGAAGAGGGGCTACATCAAGAATTTTCAAAAAATCCTCCGATATCCTCCGCTTTGTGCTATACTATAAGATGTGAAATTATGTTACGGAGGATCAAAGCCTATGCGTTTACTGGTCATTGACGGCAACAGCATCGCGAACCGTGCCTTTTTCGGCATCAAGCTGCTGACCACCAAGGACGGCCGCTATACCAACGCCATTTATGGTTTTCTGAATATTCTGCTCTCTCTGCTCAAGGAGTGCGACCCGGACGAGGTCGCCGTCGCGTTCGACCTCAAAGCCCCCACCTTCCGCCACAAGATGTATGATGGCTACAAGGCCACCCGCCATGGGATGCCCGAAGAGCTGGCGCAGCAGATGCCGGTGCTGAAAGAGCTGCTGGCCGACCTGGGCTACCGGGAAGTGACGGCCGAGGGCTGGGAGGCCGACGACATCCTGGGCACCCTGGCCGCAGCCTGCGACGCCCGCAAGGACGACTGCTTTCTGGCCACGGGAGACCGCGACAGCCTGCAGCTGGTGAGCGAGAGCACCACGGTCCTGCTGGCCACCACCGCCATGGGCCGCAGCAAGACCGTGGCCATGGATGTGGCCGCCATTGAGGAAAAATACGGCATCCAGCCCCGGCAGCTCATCGAGGTGAAGAGCCTGATGGGCGACACGTCCGACAACATCCCCGGTGTGCGGGGCATCGGCGAAAAGACCGCTCTCGCGCTGGTGCAGAAGTTCGGCACACTGGAAAACGTGTATGCCAATATCGACGACAAGACCATCAAGCCCAAGCAGCGGGAGCACCTGCTGGAATGCAAGGCCGATGCCGAGCTGAGCCATCTGCTGGGCACCATCCGCACCGATGCGCCCATCGACACCGCCGAGGGCGCTTACAAGGTGGGCGAGGGCAACAAGGCCGCTGCCGTGAAGCTCCTGCAGGAGTTGGAGATTCACTCCCTCATTCCCCGGTTCGGGCTGGACGGCGTCGCCCCTGCGGCCGACCCGGAGACGCTGCCCGCCGTGGAGGGCACCGTAGACGTCCTGCCCCTGACGCCGTCCGGGCATTACCTGCTGGCCGCGCGGCCTGCAGTGACCGGCAAGCAGGGCACGAAAAACGTCGTGCTTCAGCCGGAAGCCTGGTATGCCGTGCAAGACACCACCGTCTATCCCCTGTCGGACGACGCGCTGGTCCGCCTGCTGGATGACCCCGCCGTGACGCTGGACGTCTTCGACTCCGCCCCGCTCTACGCGCTGGCCATGGCCCACGGCGGCTGGGGCAGCAGCATCGTGTGGGACGGCAAGCTGGCCGCCTACCTGCTGGACGCCTCGGCTTCGAAATATCAGGTTTCCGAGCTGCTGACGAGCTACAGGGCACAGGCCGCATTCACCTGTGAGGCCTGGCCCGATGCCGGTTCGCTGGCCGACCTCTTTGCCCGGATGAAGGCCGAGATCACCGCGCGGGACGAGGATGCGCTGTACAATGACATCGAGTTCCCGCTGGCCCAGGTGCTGGCCGACATGACCCGCACCGGCATCCTGGTGGACCGGGACGGCATCGAGGCATTCGGCCTGCGGATGCGCAGCGAACTTTCGGAGGTGCTGGCCCGCATCCAGATGGAGACCGGCAGCACCAGCTTCAACCCCAACAGCCCCAAGCAGCTGGGCGAGATGCTCTTCGATACCATGGGTCTGCCCCACGGCAAAAAGACCCAGCGCGGCTGGTCTACCGACGCCGAGACGCTGGAGTCCCTGCGGGATTACCCTCTGGTCGAGGATATTTTGCAGTACCGCGCCTACCAGAAGCTGAACTCCACCTATGTGGAGGGCCTGCTGAAGGTCATCGCGGAGGATGGCCGCATCCACACCCGCTTCAACCAGACCGAAGCCCGCACCGGCCGTCTCTCTTCCGACAACCCCAACCTGCAGAACATCCCCATCCGCACCGAGCTGGGCAGCCAACTGCGGGCCTACTTCATCGCAAAGCCCGGCTGTGTGCTGGTGGATGCCGATTACAGCCAGATCGAGCTGCGCATCCTCGCCCACATCACCGGCGACGAACACATGCAGCAGGCCTTCCGCAGCGGAGAGGACATCCACCGTTCCACCGCCGCCAAGATCTACAACCTGCCGTTGGAGGCCGTCACGCCCCGCATCCGCTCTTCGGCCAAGGCCATCAACTTCGGCATCATGTACGGCAAGGGCGCTTACAGCCTCTCGAAGGACATCGGCGTCTCCGTCAAAGAGGCGGACGCCTTCCTCAAAAATTATCTGGCCGCGTTCCCCAAGGTGAGCGGCTACATGGACAAGACCATCGCCGACGCGCGGGCATGCGGCTACGTCTCCACCCTGTTCGGACGCCGCCGCGCCCTGCCGGAGCTGACCAGTGCCAACCGGAACATCCGGGCCAGCGGCGAGCGGATGGCCCGCAACACACCCATTCAGGGCACAGCTGCCGACGTCATCAAGCTGGCCATGGTGCGGGTCTGGCGGCGTCTGCGGGACGAGAAAATGGAGAGCCGTCTTATCCTGACCGTCCACGATGAACTCATCGTGGAGGCACCGGAGGCCGAGGCCGAAAAGGCCGCCGCCATCCTGCGGGAAGAGATGGAAGGCTGTGTGCAGTACGCCGTGCCCCTGAGCACCGACGTGCACACCGGCAAAAACTGGCTGGAGGCCCATTGATACTATGATCGTTTTAGGAATCGAATCCACCTGCGACGAGACCGCCGCAGCCCTGGTGGAGGATGGCCGGCATCTGCTGAGCAACGTCATCTCCACCAGCGTAAAAGAACAGGCGCTGTACGGCGGCGTCGTGCCGGAGATCGCCAGCCGCCGCCACTGTGAGTTCATCAGCGCCACCGTCAAAAAGGCTCTGCTGGATGCAGGCAAGACCATCGACGACGTGGACGCCGTGGCTGTCACCTTCGCGCCCGGCCTCATCGGCGCAGTGCTGGTGGGCGTCAACTTTGCCAAGGGCCTCGCCTACTCGGCGGGCAAGCCGCTGGTGCCGGTCCACCATCTGCGGGGCCACATTGCAGCCCTCTACCTGACCCATCCGGAGCTGAAGCCGCCCTTCCTCTGCCTTGTGGCGTCCGGCGGACACAGCCACATCGTGGAGGTGCAGGACTACACCCATTACCACATCCTCGGCCACACGGTGGACGACGCCGCCGGTGAGGCCTTTGACAAGGTGGCGCGGACGCTGGGCCTGCCCTATCCCGGCGGTCCCAGCGTCGCCAACGCCGCCAAGACCGGCGACCCGAAAGCCTACCGTCTGCCGGTGCCTCATGTGGAGGGCAAGTACAACGTCAGCTTCTCCGGCCTCAAGACCGCCGTGCTGAACGAGGTGAATCAGGCCCAGATGAAGGGTACTGACATCAACGTCCCCGACCTCGCGGCCAGCTTCCAGGAGCGCATCGCGGGCATCCTCGCAGAAAAGCTCCTTCTCGCCGCCGCCGACACCGGCGCAAAGCAGGTCTGTCTGGCGGGCGGCGTCGCGGCCAATGGCCGTCTGCGCCAGCTGGTCAACGACGGTGCCCAGAAGCTGGGGGCCAGGGTCTACCTGCCAGAGCTGAAATTCTGCGGCGACAACGGCGCGATGATCGCGGCTCAGGGCTACTATCAGTACATCGCGGGCCATACCGCCGGGCTGGAGCTGAACGGTCTGCCGACTCTGCCCATCGATTACGAATAACTGACATAGAAAACGGAATGGCCGCGCACAGCTGTGCGCGGCCATTCCGTTTATTTCATATCACGTCCGAAGTAAAGCTCCACTTCACTGAGCTTCTTTTTCCGCAGCAGGAACGCCGTAGGGATGAGATAGACCGCGATAGACGTCAGCATGGTGATGTCATAGGTGCTGATGCTGTCAGCCACCGTCTGGGTGCCGTACAGGCCACCGATGAGCATGGACGTGATGTCCATCGCGGCGTGGATGAACACCGTCACCCAGATGTTTCCGGTGCGGAAATATACCGCAGCCAGCAGCGTACCCAGCGAGGCCGCAAAGACGCACTGCATCAGAACGCCCAGCGGCGCACTGCCGGTGAGGTTGGTCAGGTGGGCCGCACCGAAGTAGAGGCCCGACAGCAGGCAGGCTTTCCAGACGCCGGCCCGGCTGGTGCCGAAATGCTCCAGAAGCGTCTGGGCGATGACGCCCCGGAACAGAAACTCTTCTGCCACACCGACGCTGGTCATGCCGATAAGGAACCACACGACATGCCACGCAGGCAGCATATCGCCCTCCGGCCTGCCAAACAGCAGGGTATTATAGGCGTTGTAGCCGATGAGCGCGATGGGGTACAGGCCCACCAGCAGACCGTTGAAAAAGCCGCTGCCCCGGCGGCGGAGCAGGCCGCTCTTCCCGGTGCGCGCCAGAAAGAGCCACGCCACCAGCACGCCTGCTGCCTCCTGCATGAAGGTCAGCATATAATCATCGACGGCATCAATGTCCCGCACGACGAACAAGATGAGCAGAAGCGACAGCAGCGATGCCACGAACAGCATCCCCAGAAACAGCACCTCGGCCACAAGGCAGTAGAGCATCGGGTGGGCGCTGCGCAGACGTTTGAGCATAGAAAGACCTCCTGTGTCGTAGTGGTACTATTTTAGCATATTTCAGAAGAAAGAGATAGGGATTTGTGTGAATAATAAAGCGGGACCCGGGTTGCGGCTCCCAGCGTCTGTTTCGGCCCTTGGGCAGGCCTCACATCCTGCTGGCCGCGGCCCCAGCCTCGCCTCCCTGTTTCCGCCGCTGGCGGCGGTCGGCTCTGCTGCTGTTCAAATCCCGCTGCGGAGATAGAAAAAGACCGGCACACGAATGTGAAGCGGCAGTCACCAACTGTTGACATTCCTGAAGATTGGAACCCGCGGGCTAAGCAACAGCCCACTGGGCTGATTGCTTGCTCTGCTGCGCCGCCTTCGAGTTGCGCTTGCCAATTTTTCCGCAGCCCCTGACAGGGCCTTGAAAAATTGGAGCGCGGCCCC
>ENA-ORSA01003269-ORSA01003269.1-human-gut-metagenome-genome-assembly--contig:-NODE-3269-length-10446-cov-43.916851_pt1 | contig 10446 bp, 17 predicted proteins | sample MGYA00242179_ERZ509142 | MGnify/ENA primary metagenome ERZ509142 (study PRJEB26280, sample SAMEA2338659) | human gut metagenome | biome: human gut; feature: human-associated habitat; material: faeces... | reverse complement strand
CGCTTAAAAGGCAATACCGCTTTGTGAATCAATACAAGATAGATTCAGGCAATTTCTCTACTGATGAAATCTTGCGGTTTGATAAAAAGGTTATTTATGAGAAGCGACTGAAATTTACAAGCGGATTTAAAAGAAGCGGAAACATTGCCGGTGCATATATCGATGATGATTTTGACAATATGTATTATGCGCATAGCGCTATATCCAAAGTGGAAGATAGCAGAGGATATAAAGGAACCGGAAAATTAGTTTTACTTAAAGAAGCTCGCCGCTTTAAATTTATAGATGTTCCCAAAATGGACGGAACAATAAGAAAAGAAACCTACAATGATACTGAAGCAAAGCTCTTCGAGTTCTTCGCCGATTTGTATGAAGCGAGCCCTTTTAAAAAGATATGTATGCTTTCCGAACGCGGAATGTGCGATAGCTGTAAAGGGGTAATGCAGCAATTTAAAGAACTATACCCGGATGTTGAGGTAAATGTTATCTCAAACAAAAAGGTTGAAGGAAATGTTTGGAAAGAAAGGATGAGAAAAAGATGAAGTATGACCTTGATTATCAGTGGGCAAAAAATTTTCTTGAAAGCCGTTTAAGCACGGGTATACAGCCGAAAACGGGGGATTTGCTCGAAAACTCATATCTTACAGAATTCGATCAGGATATCCTCGAAGAAGCTGAGCGCCTTAACGCGGTACTTCCGCTGATAAAGTGGGAAGTGGACAACAACGATCTCAGCGAAGCTATGAGCGATGAGCTCTATCTCTACTATGAGGATTTGCTCAAAGGTCGCCTCGACGGAATACTGAACGAAGAAGAAGCCCCGATTATCATAAAAGACCTCACCGAGAGCTATATAAAAGCTTTCGGAAAAGATACTCTTGACGAAGAGGATCAATAATAAATAACAAGCCGCCAAGCGAAAGCGAGGCGGTTTTGTCATATCACAACATAATAATTACAGCGTTTTGCAGTCAAATGCAAAGCGCTGTTTTTATATCCAAAAATCGTTTGTCTGTATCGTAAAACAGGGTAACAGTTGACCTTAACTGAGAAAAGGAGTGTAAAAAAATGGCAGAAGAAAAAAGGATGTCGAAACCTTGGAGGGGCAGGGCGCCGAGGAGCAGAAAGAGCAGTCTCAGCCCGAAAAAAAGTACACCGACGAGGAAGTAAACAACATCAGTGTCAAGAACAGCAAGAAGGCAGTCGCCAAGCTCATGAATATACTGTATGAATGCAAAAAAGCCACCGGCTTACTCCAGAAGGCTGGGCTACAATTGCCCAGTGGCCTGTTTCGCACCGATGGCTATATACGCAGTATACGCGATTCCGATTCAAGTGTCAAGCCAAAATTTGAAAATGCAACAAAGCGCCTGTAGGTTTACAATAGATGCGAGACTGAATCGGGAGCATTGAAATAGAAATGAAAAAAGCCTTGAAACCGTTGATACACAACGACTTCAAGACTTTCTCTTTTGGTGATCCATCGGAGATTCGAACTCCGGACACCTTGATTAAAAGTCAAGTATGTAGTACATACACATAGCAAATTGCGGAGAAAAGCACAACATATAGTAGCTTGGATGTGCGCAACAGACGATAAATACTAAACGGAAATCGGGCGTTACTACGGGATTACTACGGATTTTAAGATATCTTAGCCATTTCCTCGTGAAGAGTTTTGTCTGATACAAGTGCATAGTATTTTAAGGTCGTGCTGTATTCTTCGTGCCCAAGAATCATTTGTGTAGCTTCGGGTGATACCCCGCTTTCTACCATCATTGTTGCACATGTTTTTCGGCAGCAATGGGGGGATAGACGCTTAACTCCTATCTCTTCAAGGCAGTCGTAATACTTTTTGCGCATGTAGCTCGAGCTGTATCCCTCGCCGTCATCACGACATACTATTTTTTTACCTTGCTTTGCTACGAGTGCTTCTATATACGGCTTAATCACCGGCAGAACAGGAACATGGCGATTCTCTCCGGCTTCGGTTTTCAGACCACCTATGAGCAGGGCTTGATCCGCTATGTAATCATCCGGAGTAAGGGCGAGTAGTTCAGAAATACGAAATCCCGTGTAAATCAGGATGAGAATGATATCGGCGTATGGGACATTAGCTTGTGCGGCAGCCTTTATCTTTTTCACTTCTTCGGTGGAAAATGGATGTATTTCGTTTTTCTTTTTCTTTGGGAGCTTAACGAATTTAGAATAGTCTTTGTAACAAATGTCTCTCTCTAACGCAAGTGCATAAAGACGCGAAAATGTGATTTTTATATATGAGAGCGAAGTGCCGCTTTGTGCGCTGTATGCATCGATACATTTCTGCATGTCTTCCGTTCTCAGCTCGCGCATTTTGATAGCCTTTACATCTTCGGGAATCTTCTTCCAGGCGGCGTTGTAGCAATCCCGGGACTGTTTGGATATGTTTTTATACTCCGGGCGGGATAGCCATATCATATGCAAATCATCAACGGTCATGTTTATCTCTGTGACCGGGTGTTCGAGGTAGTGAGCCAGAGCAGCTTTTGCCTCTTTGCTCGATGCGTAGTGTCCGAGGATTTCCTGCTTTTTAATCATCTTGCCCTGCTCGTCCAGGCTATAACTTGCCGGCAGCGCGACGACCCAGGGGCGCCGCTTGATATCCTTGCGTTTATATACGCTGCCTTCACCGTTTTCACGCTTTGCCATTAAAAAATCCGCTCCTTTTCACTTGTGTTTTGCCGGAGCGGATGATATAATAATTATATCAATCCACTCTATACGCATGGTGTGTGTTGATGCCTGAGCCCTCGGTGCTGGAACACCGAGGGTTCTTTTTTATTTAATCGTCAACAAAAGTTGGCGGCGTAACGACGGGTGTGTTGCCGGCCATAAGCGTTGTTAGCTGAGAAAGAAGCAGCGAAGCTTTTGCGGCACACATGGATATTATTTTTTTGTCTGCTTTAAGCAGCTCCAAAATATCGTTTTTGTTGAGCTTCATTCCATCGTCATTCAGGGTGCATATAATCCTAAATGAGATGTTTATTGAAATAAGCGGCTCTGGGGTTGCGGAAACGCGCCTTGAATATATAACAGACACTTGCCCTTCCGGATTTTCCGCTGTGTCGATATCTATGTTGTCACCAATGCTTATTTGGAGTGAGGGCAGCTTGCTAAGGACGCTGTCATCTAAGGCGTCGACAGCGCAAAGAGCGACAGTCGGCTTGTCGTTAAGATAATCAAAAAGATTCATTGTTTTACCTCCAAAGACAAAAGGTTTTTAGTGCTTGTAATATTATCCCAAAGTGTATTGTTTGCAACTATGACAGCCTCTTTGATTCGACGTTCGGACGCATTTAGCTCATCAATGACATTAGTTTGCACGTTGTCGAATAGTCTCTCAATTGCCATTTCAACGATGCGATTAATTGATATACCGGTTTTTAACGACTCGATTGCAATCTGTCGGTGTAATTCGGGGCTAATCCTTACATTAAACATTCCTCTGAATGGTTTCTGAGGTTCTTTGGATAGTGCTTTGCACATTTCCAAATAGTCGTCTACGGCTTCATGAAAGGCTTTCTCAACCTCGTCAGCGCGTTCGGCTTCGAACGTAACGAGATCGTTTATCAGCTCGATTTTTCCGTGCAGAACCTGGTCTTCTGCATCATAGAGCACAGAGGTGTAATACCCCTTGTACTCCATTACATTCTCCTTCATAGTTTTCCATCCTCTCTTAATTTAGCTATAGCATCTTTTATAGCATATCGCTTTACTATCTTTTGTGGGTGTGGCTTATGCATATTGATAATATTATTATTTTCGTCGACAAAGCGAACCGCAGAGCCAGAGGTGCTGCCGCAGTTGAATTCTTTATATCCGAAGTGAGAAAGAACACTAACCAACTCCTTATAAGTTAAGTCGTTAGGAATACTCAAAAAACGCTCTACCAATTTTTCAATCTGACTCAAAAAATAAACAGCCCCTTTAATGTAACTGAAACACAGTTACAACAAGATTTTACGCCCAAATGGCTAAAATATTCAATATATTTTTAGAATATTAAAAAAATTTACAATAATCTGTACTTTGCTGCTCATCTAACCGCGCTCAGATGGGCGACTGCTTTCTTAATTAGTTTTTAATTATCTCTCTCACGAGGAGATAAGGAACGCCGATGATGTGATACTGCTCGAGATTTGCGCCTGTCAATTCTTTGGGTGGGTAGGAAGGATTAAGCGGACTGAGCCTCACCATATCGTCAAAAATTTCGACACGCTTAAGCGTCGCGCATTCTCCATCATATATAACGGCTCCGACATCTCCGCTGCGCTCGACAAAGGTTTGCCGAAGAATGAGGACTTTATCGTCGGTGTGGTATATGGGATACATTGAATCGCCGTGTACCTTGAGAACAAAAAAGTCGGATTTGCTTCGTCCCTTGAGAAAAGAGCGCGGGACATCTATTGTTTCTCCGCTCCAGTCCTCTATAGCCATCTCATTGTACCCCGCAGCGATGCTGCCAAGAACCGGAAAGGTAACCACGTCATCAGTTACATTGGGAGAAAAAAGTTTAAATGATTGTGCTGATGTGTTGTCTTCCCAGCCCATCAATTTAGCCGGTGTAGTTCTGAGCAATTTCGCGATAATCTCGATTTTATCGGATGAGATAGTGGTGATGATGCCGCTCTCGTATTTTTGGACAGTTTGTTTGGAAACGCCGATTTCTCTGGCAATATCCTCTTGTGTTAAGCCAGCGGCCTTTCGTGCATATTTTATATTATTACCTAAAGACATATCTCGCACCTCCATGACCATTGTAGCAGATTTACGGCAAAAGTCAACTAAAAAGCGAAAAAATATTGCAAAAACGCTTGACAAGTGTTCTTTTGAATGTTAGTATAGTAGCGTAAAAAGCGACCAAGGAGGTGAAAATATGATAGCTACGGATGAAATTAAAGGCTTAATACGAGCACACGGGATGACCCAGGCGGATGTAGCGAAGCGAATGGGAATTCATGAAGCTACGCTTAATCGCAAGCTCAACAAAGGCGTTCTTAACAGCAACGAGATAGAGGCTATGATAAGTATCCTCGACATCAAAAATCCAGCGTCGATTTTTTTTGGTCATTGAGTCGCTTTTAAAGCGACTTTTGAGCGCGATGGGTCATTCGAAATACTCGACCTTTGAGGGTCGCAGAAAGGAGATGACCATGACAAAGTTTGAGAAGCAAATAAAAAAGCTTCTGAGCGAGCAGCGGCAACTACTCGCCCGGAAGTCGAAAGAGGGGGGTGTGACTATATGGTGTTAGGTAAAATCTGTTTCGCTATTAACACTGGATGTTTGGTTTTTCAAATTATCATTGTGCTGCGTGCAACTGTGAATGCCGAAAAAAGAGAGAATCGTAAGAACACCGACTATAATTCCAATAATCCGATCGACTTTATCAGCCGAATTCCAGAAAGCCGTTCGTTTCTTGTGCTGCTTGCCGTTTGGGCTGTCGTGGTTTGTGTCGCTATCATCACCACTGCGTGATTCCTCTTGAGTCTTTGAAGCAGGTGCCTGTTGGATGCGGGAATCTTCGATGTTCTGCGCTGCGTTTGGTTCCGATAAAAACGGAATAGCAAGTGCTGTCATCTTCTTTAAAAAATCTTCTGCTTCTGCTTCTGTGAGACTTGAGGAAGAAATTGAAATGTAGCACTGATATGGAGTCTTATACAGAATGCTTTTGGTATCAAGATAAAGGTACGCGGACTCTTCGAGTGCGTTGGTACACAGGAGAGTTATAGACTTAAAAGGCGCACTGCCTGAAAAGTATTTCTTAAATTCCTCTAAAGTGTACCTTGTCTCATCGCTTATGTCACGACAGACAACTACGGTAGTTCGATAATTCTCCGATGCCGGAATCAGTGCGGTGTACTCATTTTCAATAGTCTTAAAAAGCTCAAGCAATGAAAATTTTTCGATTCTCCAGGAAGCAGATGCCGGGAGAGTAACATTCGTTGTTTTAGAAACTTGCATGACACACCTCAACATTTTTTGTTTTTAGTATATAAATTTCAAGACTAAAAGTCAATATAAAGGAGCTTTATAAATGAACGAGTTAATCAAAATCAACTATGAAAGCGACAGACCGACGGTCTTAGCGAGAGACCTGCACGAATTCTTGGAAGTCAAAACTGCCTACAAAGATTGGTTCCCGAGAATGTGCGAATACGGCTTTGCGGCTGGTGAGGATTTCAACCTGCTCAAAAATGAGCGGGTTCAGATCGAAGGTTCGAGAGCTGTATCAAGAACCGTAGACGATGCACAACTTACCATCGATATGGCAAAAGAGATCTGTATGCTTCAGCGCAACGAACGGGGTAAGCAGGCGAGGCAGTATTTCTTGCAGCTCGAAAGAAAGTGGAACTCACCCGAAGCGGTGATGTCGAGAGCCCTCAGAATGGCTGAGGAAAGGCTTGAAAGGCTTGAAAGATTTAAAGCTATAAACGCCAACCTCTCAGTTCAGAACGCCATTATGCAGCCGAAAGCGGAATATTTTGACGGCCTGTGCGACCGCGAGAGTCTTACCAGCGTCAGAGAAACGGCGAAGCTTCTCGGGATGAAGCAGAACGACTTCGTAAAGTGGCTTATAGACCACAAGTACATTTACCGCGACAAGCGCGGCAGGCTGATGCCCTATGCCGATTATGTCGATTCCGGGCTGTTCACTGTCAAAGAGACATACAACGATAAGACCGACTGGACGGGCGTTCAGATGCTTATCACCGTAAAAGGAAAAGAACGCTTTTTGAAAGCGCTCTCGTGAAAGGAGACAAAAACCATGCGTAAAAAAATGGCACTTATGTCAGTCGACGAGGCGTCAATGTACCTGAGAGAGGTTATCTACATACCGCCGCATCAGATCCGTCTGCTCGCGAGGGAGGGAAAATGCACCTTCTGTATCGCGATCAAAAATCCGAGCGGGTCGTACTCGTACTACATTAGGCTTGACCGGCTTGAGCAGTTCAAGCGCGGAGACATCGGTCTTATGGTGAGCTAAGGGCAAAAACAGAAAGGAGACATCAAAATGACAAAAGGATTTTTAACAATTGCCGCAGTGCTGGCGCTCGTCCTGCTTTTCGCGGCGGCAGCGGTTCCTGAGACAGAACCGATTACCGCGCCTGAACCGACGGTGTCGGCGCAGATACCCACAGCACGCTACCGGTTGACCGCAGACGAGCGAGAGCTTATATGCGAGGTTGTTATGGCTGAATCGGGAATCGAGCCGTTTGATGGCAAAATGGCGGTCTCACAGTGCATTTTAAATGCGTGTGAAAAGACCGGCAAACGCCCCGTGGAGATAGTTGCGGAGTATGGTTACACCGACCGCCGGGTAGAACCGAACGCAGAGACGAGGGAAGCCGTCGCCGCGGTCTTTGATGCCGGCGAGACGGTGACAGACGCGAAGATACTTTTCTTCTACGCACCGACGCTTGTGAGCAGCGAATGGCACGAGTCGCAGACCTACGTCTGCACCATTGGCGGGCACAGGTTTTTCGCCTAATAGAAAGGAGATTTAATTTATGAATATTAAAATAGGCGACTTCGTGAAAGGCACAACAAATGACTACGGTATTACAAATACGAAAATGACGCGAGGCGTAGTTACTGACGTACGCGATAGAAGCATAGTGGTGCGAGTATTAGACCACGATGACGACAAAACCGGAATGTATACAGTAGACCCGGAAAAGTTTGAGGTTATAGGTCATCAAAAGCAGTTTGACCGCGCGGAAGTGCTGAAACTTTTAAAAGATGGCTGTAAAAAAGCAATCTTAGATTATGACCTCAGCGACGCAGACCTCAGCGACGCAAATCTCAGCGACGCAAACCTCAGGGGCGCAAACCTCAGGGGCGCAAACCTCAGGGGCGCAAACCTCAGGGGCGCAGACCTCAGGGGCGCAAACCTCAAAGACGCAGACCTCAGGGGCGCAGACCTCAGGGGCGCAAACCTCGATTATTCTTGTTATCCGCTTTGGTGCGGCAGCCTGCATCTCAAAGCCAATAAGAGGCTTGCTTGTCAGCTTGCGTATCATCTGTGCTCAATGCAGTGCGATGACGCAGACTATGTCAAAATGCGCAATTCTATTCTCGGTTTTGCGAATCAGTTCCACCAAGTGGATGAGTGCGGTGAGCTGAAAGAGAGGGAGATATAACTATGGCTTTAAAATTTGCAATTCAGACAGTTTTTGAATTTGCTGTCGTCGTACTGATAATCTATGGCTTTTGCCGTGAGGACAAGCTCATAGCCTTCGAGGACGACCTCAAAGCAAAAATTTTAAACAGAAAGGAGACAAAACGCAATGGAAAACCAGACAACTAAAAGCCCGTTCGATGTGCAGATTCTCGCCGCCAGGCTAAAAGACCTGATGCGCGAAAGCGTGCCGAAAGTCACGCAGAAAGACCTTGCAGCGACGCTCGGCACTGCGCCTAACATGGTATCGGCATATGTGCGCGGCAAGAGCTGTCCGTCGCTGCCGATGGCGGTGAACATAGCGCAGTATTTTGATGTGTCAATTGATTATCTCGCCGGCTTGACCGACCATCGGCGGCAGCAAGTAATCGTGTCAGCACCGGCACCGGCGCCGAAGCGCGGACGAGACCCGTGGCGCAAAATGGCGGTCTGCAACAGCTGTGACTGGCGCAGACGCATGGCAGCGCCGTGCGGCGACTGGGACGGCACGGCATGTATGTACACCCACGAGACCGGGATTTTTCGCGAATCGCCGCCGACGGAAGACGGCTGCGCATATTATAAAAGCCGCCAACGCTGAGTGGGCAGCGAAGACGGCTGTGCGAAATAACACACTACTAAAATAGCACAACCCGAGGAGGTTTGTCAATATGCCTTACTATCACACTTGCCCTCTTTGCGGTGCCAATCTTGACCCCGGAGAGAGATGCGACTGCACAACATATAACCTTAAGGAGGATTTTGAAAATGTTAGAAATGAAAGTAACTATTGCCCCGACAACGGAACTCGTCGCAGTGCTTGAGAAGCTCGCGACCGCTATTGGCGGAGGCAGCAAACGCCCGGAAACGGTAATCGAGGCACCCAAGGCACCGACAGTGCAGGTAACGCCGCTTCCGGCCGACCCTGCGCCTGCTCAGACTGTCACGCCCTCGGTTAACCCCGTGGCATCAACGGTACCGACCTCTGCGCCGCAGTACACCGTGGAGATGCTCGCGAATGCTGGAACAACGCTCGTTGACGCCGGTAAGATGCCGGAGCTCCTGCAGCTGCTTGCTGACTTCGGCGTCAACGCCATCACGGACCTTAAGCCCGAGACATATGGCGCTGTGGCCGGCAAGTTGCGTGCTCTCGGCGCGCAGATATGAAGGGAGTTGAGAAATATGCCACCTGAGACACATGCACTGCTGTCAGCTTCATCCGCTGCGCGGTGGCTGCACTGCACCGCTGCACCGAGGCTTGAAACGCAGTTCCCCGAAACAAACTCGCACTATGCCGAAGAGGGTAGACTTGCGCACGCAATATGCGAGCTCAAAGTGATTAAGCATTTCACCATGCAGATTAAGCCGCGGGCTTTTACGGCAAAGCTCAACAAACTCAAGGCAGCTCCACTCTATAACGACGAGATGGACAAAACCTCTGATTTGTATATAGAGCATTTGTCCGAAAGAGCCATGCAGTACTGCACCCGTCCGAATGTGGCGGCAGAAGTGCGCGTTGACTTCGGCGACTATGTGCCGGATGGGTACGGCACCTGTGACTGTATCATGATAGGCGGAGACACACTGAGCATTGTGGACTATAAGCACGGTCAAGGTGTTCCGGTCTCGGCGGAAAACAACCCGCAGATGAGGCTTTATGCGCTCGGTGCGCTGAAACGATACGCGCCGGTGTTCGGAGACACGATCAAGTTTGTCAGCATGACCATTGACCAGCCGAGAATCCAATCAGAGGTCAGCACCGAAACAATAACTGTGGAGGAACTGCGCGCATGGGGCGAAAGCATTAAGCCGATAGCGCAGGAGGCATTCTCCGGCGAGGGCAGATTTTGCGCCGGCGAGTGGTGCCGTTTCTGCCGAGCCCGTGCGACGTGCCGGACCAGAGCGGAACAGAACCTTGCATTGGAAGAATTCAAACAGCACGATATACACACCTTGACGGATGCAGAAATCGGGGACTGCCTCGCTCGTGGAGCGAGCCTTGTGAAATGGTACAAGGATCTCGAAGATTACGCTCTCTCGGCACTTATCCGCGGTGAGTCCATCCCCGGATGGAAAGCCGTTGCCGGAAGAAGTATCAGAACATTCAGTAATCAGGATGCCGCCCTTGCCGCGGCAATTGCCGCAGGCTATGACGAGTCTCTTGTCTATGACCGCAAGCCGAAGACGCTTACCGAGCTCGAGAAGCTCATGGGCAAGGCAGAGTTTGCTGACAAGCTCGGCAGTTTTG
>ENA-ORSA01003259-ORSA01003259.1-human-gut-metagenome-genome-assembly--contig:-NODE-3259-length-10471-cov-2.927707_pt1 | contig 10471 bp, 8 predicted proteins | sample MGYA00242179_ERZ509142 | MGnify/ENA primary metagenome ERZ509142 (study PRJEB26280, sample SAMEA2338659) | human gut metagenome | biome: human gut; feature: human-associated habitat; material: faeces... | reverse complement strand
CAGCCGATGACCAGATCGGGCCGGACCTCTTTCAGGATAGCCGCCGTGCGCGGGCCGGACAGGGCCAGGTGGTAGAGCGCTACCACGTTGCGGCCCACGTTCTTCAAGGTTGGCTTGCGCTGGAAACCGTTGATCTCAATATGGTGGAACGGGTACCCTGCCTTGGTTACAAGGCCGTACTCCATACCCTCTTTCCGCCCGGCAAAGTGGATCTCGGCCGCGGGGTCCGCCGCCTTTAAGGCTCCGGCAATGGCAAGCGCCGGGTTGATATGGCCGGCTGTGCCGCCGGCAGCAATCAAAACACGCATAGTGGTTCCTCTTTTCTCCGTAAAATCGAACGTTTATAACGTTTATGTTATGTCTGAAACCAAAGAGAACAATGCTTTCCGCAGGCATGCGGGAATTCTCAGTTGCTGTGCAGGGCTTTGTGGGTGCGGCGCTGCGGGTTCATCCGGCGGGCAAGTTCTTCATGCGAGCGCTTGCTGCGCGCAGCGTTTTGCGCGTTGCCCGCCCGCGATATGCTTAGTATAATGCCCATCTCACACAATAGAATCAGCAAGCTGGTACCACCGGAGGAAAAAAACGGCAGGCTGATGCCGGTATTTGGGGCCACATTGGTGACCACCGCAATGTGGATCATGGCCTGCCAGGCAATTTGCGACATAATGCCAATACCCAGCATCGTACCAAAATAATCCGGCGAGTTCAGGGCGATGATAACGCCCTGAATGATCAGTGCGGCAAAAAGGCCCATACAGATCACCGCACCGATAAAGCCCAGCTCTTCGCACAGAACGGAAAAGATAAAGTCGTTGCTGGCTTCCGGCAGCCAGAGGTGCTTTTGGCGGCTGTTGCCAATGCCCAGGCCGGTCAGCCCGCCGGACGCAATGGAATACAGGCTCTGCTGGGTCTGGTACAAAATATCGCCCTCGTCACCGTTCCATGCGCCGAGGCGCTGCTGAACATAGTTATTCTGTCCGGTCAGCATTTTGTAAATCACAAACGCAGCCGCGCCTGCCGCCGGGATGCACCAGAACCGGCCCACACCGCCACACAAAATCATACTGCCCGCAATCAGCAGGATCAGCATGATAGCAGAGTTATGGGGTTCTTTGTACAGCAGAACCACCACCGGCAGCAGCGGCAGCACGGGCAGCACAATGCCGTAAAGCAGTGTTCCCCTTTTTTCATAATACCGGTCCGCAAAGCAGGCAAGACCCAAAATAGCCGAAAACTTTGCCAGCTCCGAAGGCTGCAGGGTTGTGCCAAACATATACACCCAGCGGTAACAGCCGTTGTACGGCTCACTGAACAGGGCCCACACCAAAAGCAGCAGCGTTAAAATGTATAAGTACCAGTTCATGTGGCGCAGGCTGCGGTAGTTGATGTTGGAAATCAGATACATCAGCACCAGCCCCACCACCGCCAGAATTACCTGCGGGCGGATAAAGTGGTAAATATCCCCCTTGAAGCGGTAATACCCGGTGGAATAACTGGCGGAGAACAGCATGATCAGCCCGTAAGTCAACACAAGGATCAGCGTGCCGACAAGGCCATAGGAAAGTTTGCCGCGTTCCTCTTTTTTGAACGCGATTTCCTTAAAAAACCTGCCAATGTTGCCAAAGGCCAAATCGAAAAGCTGGGCAAACGTCATTTGCGGCACAGCCCCCTTTCTGAATGCTAAGAATATTTTATGCCATGTAAACGTACATCAGGCCCAGCACCACGCCGATAATGGCGATCAGGCTGAAGAAAAAGTCGATCTTGACTTCTTTCCAGCCGCGCATCTCGAATGCGTGGTGGATCGGTGTCATGCGGAAAATGCGCTTGCCGTGGGTCAGCTTGAAGTAAACGCGCTGGATCACAACGGTCATGGCGTCCCAGATATACACAATGCCAAAGAAGAACACCAGCTCCGGCCGGCCCATGATAAAGGCAAGGGCCGTTACCATACCGCCCAGGAACATGCTGCCGGTATCGCCCATGAACACTTTGGCCGGGTAGAAGTTCCACACCAGGAAGCCCGCTGCCGCAGCAGCCGTTGCCGCCGCCAGAACGGCCACATGATAAAAGCTGAGCATGCTGGCAGCCAGCAGGTAGCCCAGCATGGAAACAAAGGTCACACAGGAGCACAGGCCGTCCAGACCATCCGTCAGGTTGACGGCATTGACCAAAAAGATGATGCCGAAGAACGCAATGGGGTAATACACCCAGCCCAGATCTACCGCACCGATAAAGGGCAGCATAATGATGGTGGTCAGCAGGCCCTGCATGTGCAGCCCCACCAGGAAGCCGCCGGTAACAATGAACTGCATGATAAGCTTTTGCCAGGCAAGCAGGCCCAGGTTGCGGTGCTTGACGACCTTGATATAGTCATCCAGAAAACCGATAAAGCCGGAACCAAACGCCAGGAACAGCGCCAGCAAGGCGGCGCGCACCTGCACAATGCCCAAAAGGTCCTGTGCATAGCGGTAGAACCCGGCATACACCAGGCCGCAGGCCACCAGAATGCCAAAGATGAAGCACAGGCCGCCCATGGTGGGTGTGCCCTGTTTTTTGTTATGCCAGGTCGGGCCGGATTTCCGGATGGTCTGGCCGAAGTGCAGCTTGTGCAGTGCCGGAATTACAAAACAGCCTGAAAGTGCCGTAACGGCAAACGCACCGATTGCCGCGGCAACCAGCATCCAAGAAACGATCATTCCCATGTGATATTCCCCCAAAATATGCAATTATGCGTTTGGCAGCGCCGCGTAAAGCTGCTTTAATACATCATCCAGCTTCATGGCGTGGCTGGCTTTTGCCAGCACAACATCGCCGGGGCGGACGTTCTGCCGTAGATATTCTACTACTTCCTCCGCCGCTTGGCAATGGATGGTTTGCAACCCTTTCTGCCGGGCTGCTTCGGCCATGGCTGCGCTCAACGGGCCGTAAGCCACCAGCAGGTCGGCGGCATCGGCAGCCCATTTGCCGGTCTGGCGGTGGCCGGGTTCACTGGCAGCGCCAAGTTCCAGCATATCGCCCAGCACGGCAATGCGGCGGCCGCCGGGGCCGGGCTGGCGGTCATGCAGAATCTGCAAGGCTGCTTTCATGCTGTCCGGGCTGGCGTTATAGCAATCCTCAATAAAGGTCACACCGCCGTGCTGCACAATGTTCTGGCGCATACCGGTGGTCTGATAGCTGGCCAGCGCACGGGCGGCGCGGGCACGCTCCAGCCCCAAGCGGGTGGCTGCAGTGTAAGCAGCAAGGGCATCATACACGGTATGAACGCCTGCCGTGGGGATGGTTACACTGAACTCATAGGTTTCACCGTCCACGTTATCCACCAGGGTAAAGCCTGTGCCCTCCCCTACGGTATGAATATTGATGGCGCGCACATCGGCGGAGCTGGAGCGGATGCCGAACCACACCGGGCGCAGGCGGCCGGGGATCTGCGCGGTGGGCAGCAGGTCATCGTCCGCGTTCAGCACCAGCGGGGCGCCGTCCGGCAGGCCCTGGCAGATTTCCATCTTTGCCTTCAATATATTCTCCCGTGTGCCCAGATTTTCCAGGTGGGAAACGCCGATCATCGTAATGATACCGGCAGACGGCCGCGCTGCGCGCACCATGCGGGCAATCTCGCCCAGGTGGCTCATGCCCATTTCCACCACAGCATACTGGGTGGTATCCTCCAGGCGGAACAGCGTGTTGGGCAGGCCGATCTCATTGTTCTGGTTGCCCTCTGTTTTTAAGGTATTGCCAAAAGCCGAAAGAACCGCATAGCAGAACTCTTTGGTGGTGGTTTTGCCCACGCTGCCGGTCACACCGATCATCAGCGGGCTGAACAGCGTGCGGTAGTTGGATGCCATACGGATCATGGCAAGGTAGCTGGATTCACAGATGACAAGGTGATCCTCCGGCACGCCCTCCACGGGATGGTTGGCGATCACATACTCGGCCCCGGCCTGGTACGCCTTGGCGGCATAGTCGTGGCCGTCCACACGCTCGCCGGGGAAGCAGACAAAAATGCAGCCCGGCTGCACCTTGCGGGAGTCCGTTACAACGGCGGTGATGGGCACCGGGCGGGCCAGTGCTAGCCCGGCCAGAAGTTCGTTCGCGTTCATGGGTTTCATGGGAACACGCTCCTTTTGGTTGGTTTAGTTGCGGCATGTTTCAGTTTGCTGTGGGGTTCCCCTGCCGTGGCCGGGGTTATTGCTGCTCGGCATCGCTGCCGGTATCATCCTGGGTCGTGCTATCCTGATCGTTTTCACCGGCGGCGTCCTGGGGCGTATCGTCCTGGGCGGCATCGTCCTGCGGGGTATCTGCATCCTGCTGGGCATCGCTGCTGCCGTCGGGTTCCGTGGTCAGGGTAACGACTGTGCCGTAGGGCACCACACTCCCAACCTCAATATCCTGGCTGACAACACGGTCCGATGCACTGCCCGAAATTGCCACATTGACGCCGGAAGCCTTGAGCATCTGTGCGGCAAAGGTTCCGGTTTTGCCGGTGGCATCCGGCACGGTGGTGGTGGCGTCGGTGGTGGACTGGGTATACAGGTAAACCGTGGAGCCTGCGGGCACCACGGTGCCGCCTGCGGGGTACTGATACACAACATCGCCGTCGCTGGTATCCACAAACCGGTGGGAAAGCCCGGCGGCGTTCATCTTGACCTGGGCGGAAGTCCAGCGGGTGCCAATGGCATTTGGCACTTCCACACTGCCGTTGCTATCATAAGAAGCATCCCGTTCAATGCCAAGATACGGCGCGATCTGGCTGATGATGTTGCCGGTAACAGGGGCCACAATCTGGGAAGCGTAGTCAAAGATCCAGCGCGGGTCATCCATCATGACCAGCACCAGAATTTCCGGGTCGTCCGCCGGAAGGATGGCGGCAAAGCTGATGGCCTTGCGGTAGTCGCCGTCCGGGCGGTACTTGTAAGCGCCTTTCCAGTCCAGCTGTTCTGCCGTACCGGATTTGCCGCCGATGCGGTAGCCCGCCACATAAGCGCTGGCACAACCGTGATAGTCCAGGTCATTGCTGGTACCGGTGTGACCCACGTTGTTTTCCATCATGGCGCGGATCTGCTCACTGACTTCCTCGCTGACAACCTGGCGCTTAATGTCGGTTTCAGCCTGCCATACCACGTTGCCGGTGTCGTCCGTCATATTATCCACCACATAGGGGGTCATCAGGTAGCCGCCGTTCACGGTGGAAGCCACGGCGGCTGCCATCTGGATCAGGGTCAGCTTTTGGGACTGGCCGAACGCGGTGGAGTACAGGTCCGTTTCCACCTGCTCCATCTCCTGCTGGGTTTTGGAGATGCCCTTTGCCTCATACGGCAGGTCAATGCCAGTGGTCTGGGTCAGGCCAAACGCCTGGTAGTAGTTATAAAAGAATTCGGCGCTCATTTTTTCCGCCACCTGGATAAAGTACAGGTTGCAGCTGTGGTTCAGCGCCCCGGCCATATCCAGCCAGCCGTGAGCGTTGCCCTCGGCGCAGCGGTAGCTGTGTTCCCACTCGGTATTGGGGAATACTGTCAGGTCGCCGCCGCAGTAAAACTGCTGGTCCGCCCCCATCAGGCCGGAATCCAGCGCCGCAGCGGCCGTCATGAGCTTAAAGACTGAGCCGGGGTAATACAATTCCGTCACGGCTTTGTTCTTCCACTCGGCCTCACGGATCATGCCCTGCAGCTGGCTTTTTTCGCTGGGAACGTCGATTTCGTTGCCTTCTTCGTCGATGCTTTTTGTTCCGTTGGGGTTCACAATGCCGTCCGCAATGATATCAGCTACGGCGTCCTGCCCCAAACGGCTTTGCAGGACGGAAATATCGTCCTCCGTCAGCGCCGTTCCGGCATTATCCAGGATAGCCTGCAATTTGGGTTCGGTGATATTATACGGATCGTTGGGGTCAAACTGCGGCGCCGTTGCCATACCCAGCACCGCGCCGGTGTTCACATTCATCACAATGGCACTGGCACGGTTCTGCACATCATAGTCATCAATCGCGTTGGAAAGCTCGGTTTCCAGCACGGTCTGGATGGTATCGTCAATGGTCAGGTTCAGGTTATAGCCGTTGATAGCCGCGTGGGTATCGCTTTCCTCGTTAGCCAGTTCATAGCCCCATGCGTTCTCGCTGCTGATGCTGCGCCCCGGTGTACCGACCAGTTTCTCATCATACGATTTTTCCAGGCCGTACATGCCGTTGCCGCTGTCATCACAAAAGCCCAAGACCGAGGAAAGGTACATTCCGTTAGGGTATTCCCGCGTGGAGGAGGATTCCTTGTACATGGAAAGCACCGTTTCGTACTTGGCATCCGGATCCCCCTCCGCCTTGCCGTTGGTAATGCGTTTGGTGTTGGCATAGTCAATAATGGATTGCGCCGTTACCATATCAATGCCCTTGGCAATCACGCGGTACTGGCTGTTCGTTTTGCTCAGCTGCTCCTGAATTTTTTCCGCGCTGACGCTCCCGTTCAGCAATTCGCTGATTTTCTGGCTGGCTTCCGCCACATAATCCTGGTTGCACTTGGACGGGTTGGCAATAATGTTCCACACCACACTGCTTTTGGCCAGCAGTTTGCCGTTAGCGGAATAAATAGAGCCGCGCGTGGCGGGGATCTGGGTATCGGAAAGCTGCTGTTCCGCCGCCTGAACACGGTACTGCTCAGCATCCCGGATCTGCAGGGTATACAGCTTATAAATCAGAACACCGCACCCCGCAGCGATAAAGCCGATCACCAGCAGCAAAACCATGATGCGTCCGTTCAGCGTAAGCGCATGATTCTGCCCTGGCTCCGGGCTGCGGCGGTTGTGATGACGCGTGGCCTGATTCTTGTTGTCGGGTTGCTTTGGCATAGGTTCATTCCTTTACAGAAAAGACTGTTTGCACGAATACGCGCCCGCCCATGATGGCAAAAAAAGCGTGCTCCTGTTGGGATGCACGCTTTGGCGCAATGTAAGGGCAGCACCGCATGATTCCCACCTGACGGCTTGGGCACCCAAAGTTATGCGGTATTGCCTTGACCGGATCGGTTACGGGTCAAAACTGCCAAGCAGACTGAGCGCTGCGGTTTTGATACCGGCAAAAAACTTGTCTGCTGTGCCGGCTGCGCGTTCGATCACGCTTTCATTCTCCAGCCGGACATACGTCACCTGGCTGGGGGCCATTTTAACCAGCCCCAGCCGATCCTCCGCTTCCTGCTGGACGCTGGTGCTGTTGGTGATCTGATCCATGGTGGTGGACAGATAGTCGTTATAGCTCTGGGCATTGGTCAGTTCCGACTTGGCGTCATCAATTTCGCCGGAAAGCTGTGTGATGCGTGCCTGGCTGGCGACAATGCTGGCAAACAAACCAAAAAAGATGGCAATGACCAGCACCGTGCCCGCCGTGCGGGCAAACTGGCGTGCCTTGCTCAGGCCGTAGCGTCCGCCCTTGACAACGCGCACCCGCGGTGTGCGGGAGGAACCGGAATGATTGTTGGTTGAAATTTCTGCTGCTGTGGAAGCCATGGGCGCCGCCCCCTTTCTCGTATCGTAAAATTTCGGCTTTCCTTAAGCTGTGCGGCATGGTCACAAGCGCCATGCCGCGCTGCCAATGTTCCCTCCTGGCACGCTTATAATTTTTCCAGTACGCGCAGCTTGGCGGAACGGCTGCGGCGGTTTTCTTCCAACTCACCAGCGTCCGCTTCAATCGGCTTGCGGGTAATCAGTTTAGCTTTGGGTATCCCGCCGCAGGTGCAAATAGGCTGCTCCGGCGGGCAGGTGCAGCGCTGGGCCCAGCGGCGGAACTTCTGTTTTACCAGCCGATCCTCCAGGCTGTGGAACGTGATGATGCAGAACCGCCCGCCGGGGGCCAGGCGGCTGAAAATCGCCTCCATCCCCTCGTTCAGGGCATCCAATTCCCCATTGACGGCAATCCGCACTGCCTGGAAGCTGCGGCGGGCGGGGTTCTTGTTCTTACGGCGCTCGGCAGGCGGCATAGCGGATGCAATCAGGTCCGCAAACTGCAGGGTCGTCAAAATCGGGGCTTCCTCCCGTGCTTTCACGATTTTACCCGCAATCTGCCAGGCATACGGTTCCTCACCATAATCGCGCAGGATGCGGGTCAGTTCCTCACGGTCCAGGGTGTTCACCAAGTCTGCCGCGGTGGGCCCCTGCTGGCTCATGCGCATATCCAGCGGGGCATCCGCGTGATAGGAGAAGCCACGCTCGGCATCGTCCAGCTGGTGGCTGGAAACGCCAAGGTCCAGCAGCGCGCCGTTGATGAAGGGGATCTCCAGTTCATCCAGCACACGGGCGGTTTCGCGGAAGTTGGCCTGAACCACCTGGGCGGGTAAGCCCTTTAGCCTTGCGGCAGCGGTTGCCACCGCATCCGGGTCCTGATCCAGCGAGATCAGCCGCCCGGTGGTCAGGCGTTTTGCTATTTCCTTTGAGTGGCCTGCCCCGCCGGCCGTTCCGTCCAGATAAATCCCGGCAGGGTCAATGGCCAGTCCATCAAGGCATTGGCTGAGCAAAACGGGGATATGACTAAATTCCACGGTGTTCTCCTCTTTCCCCGTTTCACACGGTTTAACATGCAGGGGTACACCCCCGCTCAAAGTGTATCTTAAAAATCAAGGTCTTCCATTGCGGCGGTAAAATCTTCATCGTTTTCCGCCTGGCGGGCTTCCCAATCCTGGGTGTTCCAGATCTCCGCAAAGTTGCGGTTGCCGATCACGCTCACATCGTGGTCCAGGTTGGCGTATTCCCGCAGTTTTGCGGGCAGCTGAATGCGGCCCTGCTTATCCGGTGTTACTTCCACCGCAGAGGAATACAGCATACGGCTGACATTGCGGCCCTTTACCATACCTTTTTCGGCAATGCGCTGGGCCACTTTTTCAAACTCCTCCGGCGGGAACGCGGCAAGGCAATGGTCCAGCCAGCGGGTCACGATAAAGGTTTCGCCCATTCCATCCCGGAACTTTGCGGGGAAATTCAGACGGCCCTTTGCGTCCACTGCGTAGTCATACTGACCCATGAACATTGTCGAACCCGCCCCCTTCCCGGTTGGAACTGTCGCTTTTTTAGCGTTTCAGCGGAATTTCGCGGTTAACAACCCTGTGGAATGTGTGGATAACTCACCACTTTAACCCCAAACTGCCCACTTTTACCCACTGGAACACTTATATAGTACCAAATCGCGGGACAAAAAGCAAGCCCACAGCGCCAAAAAGCGCTGCGGGCCATAAAGTTTTCACAAATGCTGTCTTACTTGTTGTTTGCGGGGCAGGAACCGTGCAGATCTCTTTCACAAAGCCCGCACAGGGGGCCGATTTTACAGATTCGGTTTCTGTGGGCCATGGGGGCCGCGGCTGGCCAGGTTGCGCAGGTTCATGCGGGTATTTTTGATATCCGCCACACTGCGGGCCAGAACTTCCTCCGAGTTTTTGAGGATATTCTCACAATAAGCCGCGGAGGCATTGTTGATCTTTTTCGCCTGTGCCTGTGCGGCGTTCACCAGCTCCACGGCCATCTTCTGTGCGCGCTTGGTGATCTCTTTGTCCGATACCAGTACCCGTGCGCGTTCCTCTGCCTGCTTGATGATGTTATCCGCATCGGTCTGGGCGTTCTTTAAAATCTGCTCGCGGTCTGCCACAATCTTTTTGCTGTCGCGCAGTTCATCGGGCAGGTTATTGCGCACCTCATCCACGATATCGCGGCAGCGATCCACATCTACCACACGCTTGGCGGCGGCAAACGGCACAGCGGTACCCTCCTCCAGCGTTTCCTCCAGCATATCCAGCAGTTCCTCAACATTCATAGCTGTTCCTCTTTCTCATAGCGGCTTACCAAAATCTTGCCGTACTTATATTGTTTTGCCAAAACAAGCCCCTCAACCTGTTCCGGCAGCTCGGCGTCCAGTTCTGTTTCACACAGCACCACACCGCCAGGGGCCATGTGCGCTGCCAGCTGCGGCAGTGCTTTGGCTACCGTGCCGTGGTGGTACGGCGGGTCCAGCAGGGCAAGATCAAACTCTTCCTGCGTGGTGGCCAAAAAGTGGAACGCATCACCCGGGATGCCCCGGCTCTGCGCAAACACGCCCGCCGTTTTGCAGTTGGCCAGCACGATCTGGATCGCCTCGCGGGAAGCATCCAGGAAAACACAGCGCTTGGCCCCGCGGGATAATGCCTCAATGCCAAGCTGGCCGCTGCCTGCAAACAAGTCCAGCACGCGCGCGCCGGGCACAGAGAACTGTACGCTGGAGAACATTGCCTCCTTTACGCGGTTAATGGTGGGGCGGGTAACATCCTCCCCCGGTAGCGCAGCAAGGTTTTTGCCGCGGGCTGTACCTGCAATCACACGCATCATGTTAGGCCGCCTGCCTTTCATTTGTTATATGGCAGCCACCCATCCCGCTGGGAAGCTCAAGCCAGAGCACTCCTACTCGGGATAAACAGTTGCACTTATGGCAATACCGCATAATTCTAAGTGCCGATACGGCGAGCGAGGTGCGGCA